>Ga0136713_1000037_pt1 | contig 12044 bp, 11 predicted proteins | sample JTO22cmmetaG_FD_101393 | JGI IMG/M metagenome (GOLD analysis project Ga0136713, IMG submission 101393) | Freshwater bacterial and archeal communities from Indian Creek, Illinois, USA - JTO22cm metaG | ecosystem: Environmental > Aquatic > Freshwater > Unclassified | place: USA: Indian Creek... | reverse complement strand
CGGAATCTCGCGGCTCCCCGCTGGGATACTGACGAAGAGTCGCCAGTCGGCGTGAAAACACCACGCGCCATCCCGTCGCGAGGTGACACCGTATGCCAGGATGCCGGGAAACACGCTGGAGGGACGACGATGACCACAGTCGACACACCGCGCGGCGACGGCGCCCCCGACGGGCCGCGCATCCTGCTCTACAGCGACGACCGGACGGTGCGCGAGCAGGTGCGCCTTGCCGTCGGCCCCCGGTTGCGTGCGCGCGCACCGGAGATCGACTGGAGCGAGGTGGCCACCGCCGCCGCCGTCGTCGGCGCGGCGGACACGCAGCGGTGGGACCTCCTGATCCTCGACGGCGAGGCCGACAAGGCCGGCGGCATGGGACTCGCCCGGCAGCTCAAGAACGAGATCTACGAGTGCCCGCCGGTCCTCGTCCTGACCGGCCGTCCCGAAGACGCGTGGCTGGCCTCGTGGTCGCTCGCCGACGCCGTCGTCCCGCGCCCGCTCGACGCCGTCGCGGTGCAGCGCACGGTCGCTGCGCTCATCGCCGGCGCCAGCGTCTGAGCACCGCGGATCTCTCTCCGACGACGGCGCGCGTCCCCGTGCGCGAGACGTCCCGGCATCGCAGAGCCCTGAGCCGGTAGCGTTCGCCGTGCCCGGCGGCGCCTGCGCGCGTCAGCGGGCTCTGACCGCCGACAGCGAAGGACCCGTGGTGAGCCAGCCCGTCGCAGACCCCGCCCCCGCGACCGACCCGGCGCTCGCCTGGCCGGTGATCCTCAACCAGCTGGTGGCGCGCGGGGACCTCTCCGCGGCGCAGACGGCGTGGGTGATGGACGAGGTCATGGCGGGCGCGGTCCCGCCGGCCCGGCTCGCCGGCTTCCTCATGGGTCTGCGCGCCAAGGGCGAGACGGTCGACGAGCTCACCGGCCTCGCCGACGCCATGCTCGGGCACGCCACCCGCATCGAGGTGCCGGGCTCGACCGTGGACCTCGTCGGCACAGGCGGCGACAGGCACCAGACGGTCAACATCTCGACGATGGCCGCCATCGTCGTCGCCGGGACGGGCCTGCGCGTGGTCAAGCACGGCAACCGTGCGGCGACCAGCGCCTCGGGGGCTGCCGACGTCCTGGAGGCCCTCGGCATCCGCCTCGACCACGAGCCGGCGCGCGTCGCCCAGATTGCCGTCGAGGCCGGGATCACCTTCTGCTTCGCCGCGCTCTTCCACCCCGCGATGCGGCACGCCGGTGTGGCCCGCAAGGAGCTCGCGATCCCGACGGCCTTCAACTTCCTCGGCCCGCTGACCAACCCCGCGCAGCCGCACGCCACCGCCGTCGGCTGTGCGGACGCCCGGATGGCGCCGCTCATGGCCGGGGTCTTCGCGGAGCGCGGCAGCTCGGCGCTGGTCTTCCGAGGCGACGACGGCCTCGACGAGCTCGCCGCGACCGGGGGGACCGCGGTGTGGGAGGTGCGCGACGGCACCGTGACCCTCTCACACCTGGACGCGGCCGGAGACCTCGGCCTGCGGCGCATCGGCATCCCCGACCTGCGCGGCGGCGACGCGGCGCACAACGCGCGCGTGGCCCTCGGAGTGCTGAACGGCTCGGACCGCGGACCTGTGCGTGAGACGGTGCTGCTCAACGCAGCCGCGGCCATCGTCGCGGACGGGACGCTTCCGGTGGTGGCGCACGGAACGCTCGTCGAGCGGCTCCGTGCGGGATTCGACGTGGCTGCCGCGAGCGTGGACGGCGGCGGTGCGTTGCGAGCGCTGGACCGGTGGCGCGAGGCCTCGGCCCGACCCCTCCGCGGGGCGGACGAGGCCTGACCGCTACTCGAGGCCGAGCGCAAACGCCTGCTCGAGGTCGACGCTCGAGTACGTCCGGAAGGCGATGAGCGTCTCGGTGCGCACGACGCCGGGCACCTTGCTGATGCCGTCGGCGATCGCGTCGGCGAGATCCTCGTGGCCGCGCACGCGGACCATCGCGACGAGGTCGGCCTTGCCGGTCACCGAGTACACCTCCGACACCGCGGTCAGGTCGACCACCTGGTCGGCGACCTCGGGGATCTTGTTGGGCTCGGTATCGATGAGGACGATCGCGGTCAGCATGGGGCCATCGTAGTGATCTGCGCTCTGACCTCGCCCGAGACACCCGCCAGGTCGGCGTGGGAGAGCGCCGAGCGCACGGGGACGGCCCACGGGTCGCTGACGTGGACGAGCCGCACGCCGGGGGACTCGAGCCAGTCGAGGACGAGCGCTGCCTCCTCCGGGTGGCACGCCGGGGCGGGTGCGACGGGGGCCTCGACGCTCTCCGACGTCGCGCGCAACGCGTCGACCACGGGCAGCGGGTCATCGTCGGGGCGGGTGACCGCCGTGCCTGCGAGCCGGGCGTGCCGCACCACCACGAGCTCCCAGCCGCCCGACTGCGTCGGACGGGCGGCGACCAGCTCGGCGCACGCAGCCAGGGGAGCGAGCCGCTGCGCCCGCCCGGCCCCTTGGACGTAGGCGCGCAGGCGTCCGGTGACGGCGCCCGCCTCGTCGAAGCGCTCCTCGGCGGCGAGCCGGCCGATCCGCGACGCGAGCGCCTGCACCACCGGCGCTGGGTCGCCGGTCAGCACCCCGGCGGCGGCCTCCGCGACGGCCGCGTAGGCGTGGTCGGGAGCCTCGACGGCCAGGCACGGCGCCGAGCACCTGCCCATCCCCGCGAGCGCGCACGGGCTGCCCGGCGTCTTCGACACGATCGCGAGCCGCGGGGAGCACTGCCGGAGCGGGAGGGCGTCGTGCAGGGCGTCGACGGCCTCCTGGGCGACGCGCCGCGAGCCGAACGGCCCGATGTGCGGCGACCCGGGCCGGACGTCGCGGACCACGGAGAGGCGCGGGTAGGGCTCGTCGGTGAGGCGCACCCATGTCTGCCGCTCGGGGTACTTCGAGCGGCGGTTGTATCGCGGTGCGTGCTCGGCGATGAGCCGCAGCTCCCGGACGGCCGCCTCGAGCGGCGTCGCGCAGACCACGGGGGTGACGGCCCCCGCGATGCGCACCATCTCCGTGATGGACCGGCGCTTCTCGGCCGCCGTGAAGTACGAGCGCACGCGCTTGCGGATGTTGGTGGACGTGCCCACGTAGAGCACCTCTTCCCCAGGCCCCTTGAAGAGGTACACGCCCGGGGCCTCCGGCAGGTCGTCCGCCAGGTGCCGCTTGCGCCGCACGTCGGGCGGCACCGGGTCGGCCGCCGTCGCCAGGTCCTCGAGGTGCGCCACGCCCATGGACCCGAGCCGCCCCAGCAGAGCGTGGAGCACGTCGACAGTGGCGCGCGCGTCGGCCAGGGCGCGGTGCTCGGGGGTCACCTGCGCGCGGAAGAGCGCGGCGAGCGTGGAGAGCTTGTGGTTCGGTGCCTCGTCGCGGTTCACGACCCGCCGGGCGAGCGGCACGGTGTCGACTACCGAGAACCCCGGCCACGGGTAGCCGAGGTCGGCTGCCGCCGCCTTGAGGAAGCCGACGTCGAAGGGGGCGTTGTGGGCCACCAGCACGCAGCCGTGCGCCCACTCGAGGAAGGACGGGAGCACCAGGCTGATCGGCGGAGCGGTGGCCACCATGGCCGTCGTGATGCCCGTGAGCCGGGCGACGAACGCCGGAACTTCTCGGCCGGGGTTCACCAGGGACTGGAACTCGCCGAGCACCTCGCCACCGCGGACCTTGACGGCGCCGATCTCCGTGATGCCGGAGTCGGCGGTGCGGGTGCCGGTGGTCTCCAGGTCGACGACGACGAAGGTGACGTCCGACAGGGGGGTTCCCAGGTCCTGGAAGGACGGTTGGAAGGCCTCGCTGCGGGGCTTCACGGACGTCGGGCTGGCCATGGCGCAGACCGTAGCGACCACCTCCGACACGACCGCGCCCGCGCCCCGCGCCGTCGGGCGCAGAACGCGGGCGCAGAACGCGGGCGTGGTCCGCGGCCGCCTCATGCAGTCTGGTAAAAGCGCTCGACGTCCGCCGCGAAGTCCTTGAGCACGTGCGCACGCTTGACCTTCAGCGACGGCGTCAGGTAGCCGTTCTCGACCGTGAAGTCGCTCGGCAGCACCGAGAACTTGCGGATCGACTCGGCCTTGGAGACCGCCGCGTTCGCGCGCGTCACGGCCTGGTCGAGGGCCGCGAGGACGTCGGGGTCGGTCATGGCCTGCTCGACCGTGAGCTCGGGCTTGCCGTGCATGGTGAGCCAGCCGGGCAGGCCCTCGGGGTCCAGGGTGATGAGCGCGGCGATGAACGGCTTGTTGTCGCCCACGACGACGCACTGCGAAATCAGGGCGTGCGCACGGATGCGGTCCTCGAGCACCGCGGGGGCGACGTTCTTGCCGCCGGCCGTCACGATGATCTCCTTCTTGCGACCGGTGATCCGCAGGTAGCCGTCCTCGTCGAGGGAGCCGAGGTCGCCCGTACGGAACCACTCGCCCTCGAACGCCTCCGCCGTGGCCAGGGGGTTGTTGTGGTAGCCGCGGAAGATGTGGTGGCCCTTGAGGAGGATCTCGCCGTCCTCGGCGATGCGTACGGAGCAGCCCGGGAGCTGCTCGCCGACGGTGCCGATCTTGGTCCGCGACGGACGGTTCACGCAGGTCGGGGCGGTCGACTCCGTCAGGCCGTAGCCCTCGATGATGGTCAGGCCGATGCCGCGATAGAAGTGCCCGAGACGCTCACCGAGAGGGCCGCCGCCGGAGACGGCGTAGCGCGCCTGCCCCCCAGGGTGGCCCGCAGCTTGCCGTACACCAGACGGTCCGCGAGGGCGTGCTGCGCCTTGAGCCAGAGCGAGGGGCCCGACGGAGTGTCGAGCGCGCGGGACCAGGCGATCGCGGTGGCCGCGGACCAGTGGAAGATCTTGAGCTTGCCGCCTGCGGCCGCCTTCTGCTCGGCGGCGTTGTAGACCTTCTCGAAGACCCGCGGGACCGCGAGGATGTACGTGGGGCGGAAGTCGCGGAGGTCGGAGAGGAGCGACGTGAGGTCTGGGGTGTGGCCGAGCACCGTCCCGGCGGAGATGGCGAGCACCTCGACGAAGCGCGCGAAGACGTGCGCGAGCGGCAGGAAGAGCAGCGTGCGCCCGTTCGCGTCGGCGAAGACCTCGGGGACGTCCAGGACGGCGTTGGCGGCCAGCTGGGCGAAGTTGCGGTGCGTGAGCTCCGCGCCCTTCGGGCGGCCGGTGGTGCCGGAGGTGTAGATGATCGTGGCCAGGTCGTCCTGCGTCGCGAGCGCGCGTCGGCGGGCGACCTCGACGTCCGGCACCTCGCCGCCGGCGGCGACCAGCGCGGCGATCGCGCCGTCGTCGATCACCAGCACCTCGCGGCACGCCGGTGTCTGGTCGCGCACGCTCGCGACGACGGCGGCGTTCTCGGCGGTCTCGGCGACCATGATGCTGATCGCCGAGTCGCTCATGATCCACTGGACCTGCTCCGCGCTCGACGTCTCGTAGACCGGCACCGGCACGGCGCCGGCGGCCCAGACCGCGAAGTCCAGGAGCGTCCACTCGTAACGGGTCCGGGACATGATCCCGACCGTGTCGCCCGGCTCGACGCCTCTCGCGACGAGGCCCTTGGCCACCGCCACGACCTCGGCGTCGAACTGGCGCACCGTGACGGGTGTCCACCCGTCCTCGCGGCGCACCTCGGACAGCACGGCGTCCGGGTCACGGCGCAGGCGCTCCGTGACGAGGTCGTTGAGGTTCGTGGTGCTCGGAAGCTCGATCCGGAGGGGGATCGTGGTCTCGTCCATAGCTGGCTCCATCGACAGGGTGGGGTCGTGCGGCGACACCATACGCGGTCTCGCGCGCCAATGTCGTCACCGTCACCGGCCTGAGACACCTGGCTCCGCGCGGCTCCGCCAGACAGTCTGACGCCGTCGTGGCACGGGGTCGATAGGCTGGCCGGGCGCACCTTCCGGCGCACAGCGAGATCCGGCACCCGGGCCGGCCCGCACGCCCGCGGGCGGCGGGAGCCAGTCGAGGAACGTGAGGACCCCACCCATGCATGCGATCGGTGTCGACATCGGCGGAACGAAGATCGCGATCGGCGTCGTGGACGAGTCGGGGCGCATCCTCGCCCAGCTCCGCCGCGACACCGATCCCGAGGACGTCGGGAGCATCGACCGCGCCATCGCGGACGCCTGCAACGAGCTCGGCAAGGAGCACCAGGTCGGTGCGATCGGGCTCGCGGCGGCCGGCTTCATGATGGCGGACCGCGCGACGGCGGCCTTCGGCCCGAACATCGCGTGGCGCGAGTACCCGCTCGCCCGCAAGGTCTCCGAGCTGGTCGACCTCGACGTCCCGGTCGTGGTCGAGAACGACGCGAACGCGGCCGGCTGGGCCGAGTTCCGCTTCGGCGCGGGCCGCGACACCACCGACATGCTGATGCTCACGGTCGGCACGGGACTGGGCGGCGCCATCATCGTGGGCCGCGAGCTCGTCCGCGGCCGCTGGGGCGTCGCCGCCGAGGTGGGCCACATGCGCGTGGTCCCGGGCGGCCACTACTGCGGCTGCGGCCACGAGGGCTGCTGGGAGCAGTACGCGTCGGGGTCCGCGCTGGTACGCGACGCCCGGGCGGCCGTCGTCGCCCTGCCGCACCGCGCCGAGCGCCTGCTCGAGCTCGGCGGCGGCAAGCCGAAGGGCATCAAGGGGCCGCACATCACACAGGCCGCCCAGGAAGGCGACCGTCTCGCGGTGGATCTCATCGCGAAGCTGGGCCGCTGGATCGGCGAGGGCGCCGCCTCGGTCGCCGCTCTGCTCGACCCCGAGATGATCGTGGTCGGTGGCGGGGTCGCCGACGCCGGCGACCTGCTGCTGCTCCCGGCTCGGGAGGCGTTCGAGTCGGCGCTCTCCGCGCTGGGCCACCGCCCGGTCGCCCGCATCGAGCTCGCCGAGGCGGGCAACGAGGCCGGGATCATCGGCGCGGCGGACCTCGCCCGGCGCTGAGGCTGAGCCGGCGGGGCCGGCGGGGGCCGCAGGCAGGGCGCGCCGCCCCGACGGCGCCGGCGGGGCGCTCAGACGACCGCGCCGTCGTCGCGGTCGCCCGGGTCCCGCCGGGCAGGCATCCGCCACACGAGCACCGCCACTGACGCGACGAAGAGCACCGCCGCGAGCGGCCCGGCCCAGCCGGGCAGGCGCAGTGCCGGCAGCAGCGAGCGCAGGATCAGCGCCAGCACCCCGAGCACCGGGACGCCCACCGCACCCGCCCAGGCGAGAGTGGCCAGCGGGTCACGGGAGGTGATGACGGGACCGGGGTCCGGGGGAGCGAAGTGCGACTCCGCCTCCTCGAGCGCCTCCACCTCGGGCGTCACCGGCCAGTCGCGCGGCCCTGGGGTCCGGGCGACGACGTGACCGGGCGTCGCCGGTCCCGGTGCTCCGGCCGGCGCAGGGCCGCTCCCCGCGGCCCGCTCGACGTCGCCCAGATGCTTCACGATGGAGGCCCAGCGGGCGTCCACGTCGGTGTCCCCGATGGGCGAGGAAGCGCTCGCCGGGATGCCCGGGTCCTCGCCCGAGCCGCCCGTGCGGGCCTCGTCGTCCTGCTCGGCGCCTTCGCCCTTGCTCGTCCCAGCCATGTCGACAGCCTAAAGTTCATACGACGCCGAGCGCCCCACCGTGCGCGGAACCCGGTCCAACATGGTCCCCTCGGCGCGGTGCTCAGTCGTTCGCCGGAGGTTCTAGGAGGACCGTTGTTCTACTTCCTCATGAGGCATGTCCTCGGCGGACCGATCTTGAAGCTCTGGTTCCGGCCCTGGACCAAGGGCGTGGAGAACGTCCCCAGCGAGGGTCCGGCGATCCTGGCGTCCAACCACCTGGCGGTGATCGACTCCTTCGTGCTGCCGCTGGTGCTCAAGCGGCAGATCAAGTTCCTCGGGAAGGCCGACTACTTCACCGGCCGCGGTGTCAAGGGCCGGCTCGTCGCCGGTTTCATGCGCGGGGTGGGCACCATCCCCGTGGACCGAGGCGGCGGCAAGGCGTCGGAGGCGGCGCTGAACACCGGCCTGCGCGTGCTGCGCGACGGCGGGCTGTTCGGCATCTACCCCGAGGGCACGCGTAGCCCCGACGGCCGCCTCTACCGGGGCAAGACAGGCGTGGCGCGGATGGCGCTGGAGTCCGGCGCCCCCGTCATCCCCGTCGCCATGGTGGGCACCGACCAGGCCCAGGCGATCGGCCAGGCGATCCCCAAGTCGATGCCGATCGGGGTCGTCTTCGGCGAGCCCCTCGACTTCTCGCGCTACAAGGGCATGGAGAGCGACCGGTTCGTGCTCCGCTCAGTGACCGACGAGATCACGTACGCGATCATGCGGCTCTCCGAGCAGGAGTACGTCGACGTGTACGCGGCGACCGCCAAGGCGAGGATCGCGGCGGAGCGCAAGGCCGCCGACGAGGGAAAGTCGGCCTAGGATCGAGCCGATCCCCCACCACCACCTGGAAGGTGCCTGACATGGCTGTTCGTCGCGTGGCCCTGCTGACGGCCGGCGGCTTCGCCCCGTGCCTCTCGTCCGCCGTCGGCGGGCTCATCGAGCGGTACACCGAGATCGACCCGACCATCGAGATCATCGCCTACGAGCACGGCTACCGCGGCCTGCTGACCGGCACGAAGATCGTCATCGACGCGGAGGGCCGCAAGCAGGCCCACCTGCTGCACCGCTTCGGCGGCTCGCCGATCGGCAACTCGCGTGTCAAGCTCACTAACGCCGCCGACTGCGTCAAGCGCGGCATGGTCAAGGAGGGTGAGAACCCGCTGACCGTCGCTGCCCAGCAGCTCAAGGCCGACGGCGTCGACGTCCTGCACACCATCGGTGGCGACGACACCAACACCACCGCCGCCGACCTCGCCGCCTACCTCCACGAGAACGGCTACGAGCTCACCGTCGTCGGCCTGCCGAAGACGATCGACAACGACATCGTCCCGATCCGTCAGTCGCTCGGCGCGTGGACCGCGGCCGAGGAGGGTGCCGGCTTCGCGGAGAACATCATCGGCGAGCACCGTTCGGGCAACCGCATGCTCATCGTCCACGAGGTCATGGGTCGTCACTGCGGCTGGCTGACCGCCGCCACCGCCAAGGCGTACCGCAAGCTCCTGGACACCAAGGAGTACGCCCCCGCGCTCGGCGTGACGCGCGAGCGCCACGACGTGCACGCCGTCTTCGTCCCCGAGCTCGAGCTCGACATCGAGGCCGAGGCCGCCCGCCTGCGCAAGATCATGGACGAGCAGGGCAACGTCAACATCTTCCTGTCGGAGGGTGCGGGCATGCACGAGATCGTCGAGCAGCTCGAGGCCGCCGGTACGCCGCCGGCCCGTGACCCGTTCGGTCACGTCCGCCTCGACGAGATCAACCCCGGCCAGTGGTTCGCCAAGCAGTTCGCCGAGAAGCTGGGTGCCGAGAAGGTCATGGTCCAGAAGTCGGGCTACTTCTCGCGTGCCGCCGCGGCGAACGTCGACGACCTGCGCCTGATCAAGGGCATGACGGACTACGCCGTCGAGTGCGCCCTGCGCGGCGAGCCCGGCGTCATCGGCCACGACGAGGAGGACGGCGACAGGCTCAGGGCGATCCCGTTCCCGCGCATCGCCGGCGGCAAGGCGTTCGACGTCGACCAGGACTGGTTCAAGGCGATGCTCGAGGACCTCGGCCAGGCGTTCAAGCCGGCTGCTCCTGCCGCTCACTGATCAGGCTTCCTGATCCGCCTGCCCTGTAGGGTCGGGCCCGCCGAGACCACCGGGTCCCGGCGGGCCCGACCGTCATCCGGAAGCACTACGAGGGAGCACCACCGATGAGCCCCGCCGCGGACATCCCGACCGACCGGGTGGCCCAGGACCTCGACACCTTCCGGTCCCTGCCGGCGCTCCAGCAGCCCACATGGCCGGATCGTGCGGCGCTCGACGACGTCGTCCGGCGGCTCGGCGAGGCCGCCCCGCTGGTTCTCCCGCTCGAGGCCGACGCCCTGCGCGCCAAGCTGGCGGCGGCGAGCCGCGGCGAGGCCTTCGTGCTCCAGGGCGGGGACTGCGCGGAGATCTTCGCGGAGGCCAGCGCAACCCGGATCCGCAACAAGATCCGCACCATCCTGCAGATGGCCGTCATCCTGACCCACGGCGCGTCCATGCCGGTCGTCAAGATCGGCCGCCTCGCGGGCCAGTACGCCAAGCCGCGCTCGTCGGACAACGAGACCCGCGAGGGCGTGACGCTGCCCGCTTACCGCGGTGACATGATCAACGGCTACGAGTTCACGCCCGAGGCCCGCACGCCGGACCCGCGCCGCCTCGAGCAGGCGTACCGGATCTCCGCCGCGACGGCCAACGTGGTGCGCGCGTTCACGCGAGGCGGCTACGCCGACCTGCGGCAGGTCCACGAGTGGAACCGCGGCTTCATGAGCAACAACCCGGCGTACGCGCGCTACGAGCGCACCGCCGCGGAGATCGACCGCGCCGTGCGGTTCATGGAGGCGTGCGGCGCCGACTTCGAGGCCCTGCGCGGCGTCGACTTCTACCTCTCGCACGAGGCGCTGGTGCTCGACTACGAGCGTGCCCTGACCCGCGTCGACGCGCGCACGGGCGAGGCGTACGACACCTCCGCCCACTTCCTGTGGATCGGGGAACGCACCCGCCAGCTCCGCGGAGCGCACGTCGACTTCCTCTCGCGGGTCGCCAACCCGATCGGCGTCAAGCTCGGCCCGACGACGACGCCCGACGACGCGCTGGCCCTCGCCGCGCGCCTGAACCCGCGCAACGTCGCCGGCCGCCTGACCTTCGTCGCGCGCATGGGTGCCGGCAAGGTGCGCGGCGTCCTGCCGGCCCTCGTCGAGAAGGTCACGGCCGAGGGGGTCGCGGTCACCTGGGTCACCGACCCGATGCACGGCAACACCATCACCTCGGGTACCGGGTACAAGACGCGCCGCTTCGTCGACGTGCTCGACGAGGTCCAGGGATTCTTCGAGGTCCACCGCGCGCTCGGCACGGTCCCCGGCGGCCTGCACATGGAGCTGACGGGCGACGACGTCACCGAGGTGCTCGGCGGCACGGGTGCGATCGACGAGGCGGGGCTCGCGCGCCGCTACGAGACCCTGGTGGACCCGCGCCTGAACCACCAGCAGTCGCTCGAGACGGCGTTCCTCGTCGCGGAGATGCTCCAGGCCCGGTGAGCCGTTCGCCGCTCAGACGATCGTGATCGTGATCGTCGAGCCCTGGGGTGCCTCGCCCGCCGGCTCCTGGGACCACACCCGTCCCAGCAGCCCGCCGAGCTGACGGCGCACCTCCACCGTGAAGCCGGCCGCCTCGAGCGCGGCGGTGGCGTCGGCGGTGCGCATGTCGACGACGTTCGGCACGGCCACGATCGGCGGGCCGGAGGAGACGGTCAGCGTCACGGTGTCGAGCCGGTGCGCCCTCGTGCCGCTCTCCGGCGACTGGCGCAGGATGCGCCCCGCCGGGACCTCCATCGACGACTCGTCGGCGGTGAACTCGACCCGCAGGCCGGCGTCCTCGAGCGCCGCCACGGCGTCCGCCCGCTCGCGGCCGACCTGCTGGGTGATGGTCACCGGGGCGGGTCCGCCGGACACGGTCAGGGTGATGACCGTGTCGTGCGGGACGCTGGCCCCCGGCTCCTGGTCGGCTGCCATCACCTCACCGGCAGGGACGCGGTCGTCCCAGCTCTTCGTGGGTTCGCCGACGTCGAGGCCGACGTCGCGCAGGGCCGCCTCGGCCTTCTCCTGCGTGGCACCCACCAGGCCGTCCGGCACGGTGAGCATCCGCACACCGCGCGAGACGAGGAGCTCGACCCTCCCGTCGCGGCGCACCGGGTCGCCCGGGCCGGGGTCGGTCGAGATCACGCTGCCCGCGGGCACGTCGTCGTGATAGTCCTTGCGCTGCGTGCTGTCCAGCCCGAGCGAGGTGAGGCGCTCGGTGGCCTGGTCGACGGCGGTGTCCTCGAGACCGGCTGGGACGGTGGTCCACGCGCCCGGCCCGTCCTCGAAGTACCACCACGCGCCGTAGCCGGCGCCGCCCAGGAGCAGGAGCACGGTGATCACCCAGCCGACGACGCGCCTCCGGGAACGCCGTGCGGGTAT
>Ga0136713_1000036_pt1 | contig 12049 bp, 9 predicted proteins | sample JTO22cmmetaG_FD_101393 | JGI IMG/M metagenome (GOLD analysis project Ga0136713, IMG submission 101393) | Freshwater bacterial and archeal communities from Indian Creek, Illinois, USA - JTO22cm metaG | ecosystem: Environmental > Aquatic > Freshwater > Unclassified | place: USA: Indian Creek... | reverse complement strand
GGCTACAGCGCGAGCCGGCGCCGTTCCCAGCCCACCCCGAGCGAGTGCAGGACGGCCTGGCGGTCCCGCTCGGTGGCCTCGGTGAAGGCGCGCAGGCACACCACGGACGCGGTCAGCATCGTGGCGAGGACCGCCCGGGCGCGTTCCGGCTCCGAGCTCGCCTCGTCGAGAAGTTCCTGGACGAGCGGCGAGTGGACCCCCGGGCCCTCCGGCTCCGAGCATGCGGTGATCAGTGCGATGGTCAGCGAGCCTGCGTCGACGTCGTCCATGGGATCCCCTGCTCGTGCGCCCTGTCTTCCCAGGTAACCGCACCGGCCGCCTGCGTGCACGGGCAGGGCCGGGGTGGCGTCCACGGTCCGGTCCGGTCCGTCGTGCGGGAGGGCGTGGTCGTGCGGGAGGGCGTGACGCGCCGGTGCGTCAGCCCTGGCGCTGCTCGTTCGCCAGGCGGGGCTCGCGCCGCTTCGACGGGTCGTGGCCGGCCTTGTCGGCGTAGAACGCGCGGATGACGTCCATGTCGGCGGCGACGTCGCCGGTCAGCCGGAACGTCGGCCCGAGGCCGGTCGTCATCGTCGTGCGGTCGACGAAACAGAGGGTCACGGGGAGGTCGGCCTCACGCGCGATGCGGTAGAAGCCTGACTTCCAAGGGCCCTTGGCGGAGCGGGTGCCGTCCGGCGTGACGACCAGATGGAAGACCCGGCCGGCGGCGACCTCGGCGAGGACCTCGTCGACGACCCGGAACGGGTTCTCGCGGTCGACGGGGATGCCGCCGAGGCGCCGCATGAGCGGCCCGCGCCAGCCCTTGAACAGGGAGTGCTTGCCGAGCCAGCGGATCGGCGCGTCGTTCCCCCACGCGAGGCCGAGCATGTGGACAAAGTCCCAGTTGGAGGTGTGCGGAGCGCCGATGAGGATGCCGGGGTGGTCCGGGAAGCGGTCGACCACGGGGGTCCAGCGGCTGATCCGCCAGTAGACGGCGGCGAGGGCACGGGTGAGCGAGGGGCGGCGCATGGCGTCATCGTACCGGCCGGCCGGCCGTCGCCGCCGGGGGATCCCGCAGGACGGCCGCGGCCCGACGTCGGGCGGCCCCGCTGGACGGCCGAGGTGCGGCGTCAGGGCCGCCCCGCTGCGGACGCGGCCAGAGGGCCTCGCGGGCTCCTCGGCCGCTGGCTCAGCCGCAGTCAGTCGTCGACGGCCGTGCGGCCCACGGGTCGTGGTCGACCTCGAGCGGCTCCTGAGCCGGGCGTTGCGCCTCCGGGACATGCTGGAGGTTGACCCGGATGCGATACCAGAGCGAGCTGCGGCCGCGCATCGGGTCGACCAGCACGTCGACGGGCTCCAGGTGGCCGACGACGTCGGCGTGTCGCGCCTTCCAGCGCTCGAGCCCGGCGAGCGCCTCGTCCCTGGTCCGGGCGCGCGCGACCTCGACGAGCGGCATCGTCTGTCGGCGGCGGCCGGTGCCCTTCGGCGGCTTCTGCGCGGGACCGAGCCGGGCGGCGAGCTCCAGGAGCGCGTCGAGCGAGCCGACGGCGTCGTCGATGCCCGTGGCGGGGTCGCCGATCGCTGCCCAGCGTTCGAGGACGGTGGGGACGGTGAACTCCTCGGGCCGGCGGTGGCGCACTTCGTCCCAGGTCAGCGGCGCGGAGACGCGCGCGTCGGGCTGAGGCCGCACGGAGTACGCGGCGGCGACGGTGCGGTCCTTGGCGTTCTGGTTGAAGTCGACGAAGACGCCCTCGCGCTCCTCCTTCCACCACCGGGCGGTGGCGAGGTCAGGCGCCCGGTTCTCCACCTCGCGGGCCAGGGTCTCGGCGGCGCGGCGGACCTCCGAGAAGGTCCACCGCGGCGCGATCCGCACGTTGACGTGGAGGCCGCGCGAACCGGACGTCTTGGGCCAGCCCACGAGCCCGTGGTCGTCGAGGACGCCCTGGGCGACGATGGCGACGTCCACGATCTGCTGCCACCCGACCCCCGGCATGGGGTCGAGGTCGATCCGCAGCTCGTCGGGGTGGTCGAGGTCCTCGGCGCGCACGGCGTGCGGGTTGAGGTCGACGCAGCCGAGGTTGACGACGTACGCGAGCCCTGCGGCGTCGCGGATGACGACCTCCTCGGCGAACGTGCCGCGGGCGTAGTCGAGCCGGGCGACCTCGACCCAGTCCGGCCTGTTCTGCGGGGCTCGCTTCTGGAAGAACGCTTCCTCGTCGATGCCCTTGACGAAGCGCCTGAGCATCATCGGCCGCCCGCCCGCGCCCCGCAGGGCGCCGTCGGCGACGGTGACGTAGTAGCGCACCAGGTCGAGCTTGGTGAGGCCGACGGCGGGGAAGACCACCTTGTCCGGGTGCGTGACGGTCACCTCGCGGCCGGCCACCTCCAGAACCTCCGAGGTCGGCACGAGAGCCACGGTAGGCGCGTCCGCCCGGAGTCGCGGCCCGGAGTCGCGGCCCGGAGTCGCGGCCCGGAGGCGCGGCCCGGAGTCGCGTTCCGTGAAAGTTGAGTGAAAGCGACTCAACTTCACGGACTCGGGCTTGCTCCGTCGGCGGCGCAGGGGATAACTTGAGCGCAGCAGACTCAACCACGCTGTCCGGCAGGGCGGCGTCCCCGAGCAGTACCCGGAAGGAACTTCACCATGGCTCGTGCAGTAGGCATCGACCTCGGTACCACCAACTCTGTCGTCTCGGTCCTCGAGGGCGGCGAGCCCACCGTCATCGCCAACGCCGAGGGCTCGCGCACCACGCCGTCGGTCGTCGCGTTCTCCAAGACCGGCGAGGTCCTGGTCGGCGAGGTCGCCAAGCGTCAGGCGGTCACCAACGTCGACCGCACCATCTCCTCGGTCAAGCGCCACATGGGGACCGACTGGTCCGTCGAGATCGACGACAAGAAGTACACCGCGCAGGAGATCAGCGCCCGCATCCTCGGCAAGCTCAAGCGCGACGCCGAGGAGTACCTGGGTGCGCCGGTGACCGACGCCGTCATCACCGTCCCCGCGTACTTCAACGACGCCGAGCGCCAGGCCACGAAGGACGCCGGCCAGATCGCCGGCCTCAACGTGCTGCGCATCGTCAACGAGCCCACCGCCGCTGCCCTGGCCTACGGCCTGGACAAGGGCAAGGAGGACGAGCTCATCCTGGTCTTCGACCTCGGTGGCGGCACCTTCGACGTCTCGCTCCTCGAGGTCGGCAAGGACGAGTCGGACGGCTTCGCCACGATCCAGGTCCGCGCGACCTCGGGTGACAACCGCCTCGGCGGCGACGACTGGGACAACCGCATCGTCGAGCACCTCATCAAGCAGGTGAAGAACGCCTCGGGCGTCGACCTGTCGAAGGACAAGATCGCCCTGCAGCGGCTGCGCGAGGCCGCCGAGCAGGCGAAGAAGGAGCTCTCGTCCGCGACAAGCACCACCATCTCGATGCAGTACCTGTCGATGTCGGAGAACGGCCCGATCCACCTGGACGAGAAGCTCACCCGCGCTCAGTTCCAGCAGATGACGCAGGACCTGCTCGACCGCACCAAGACGCCGTTCCACAACGTCATCCGTGACGCCGGCATCTCCGTCTCGGAGATCGACCACGTCGTCCTCGTCGGTGGCTCGACCCGGATGCCGGCGGTCGCCGACGTCGTGCGCGAGCTCACCGGTGGCAAGGAGCCCAACAAGGGCGTCAACCCGGACGAGGTGGTGGCCGTCGGTGCCGCCCTCCAGGCCGGCGTGATCCGCGGCGACCGCAAGGACGTCCTGCTCATCGACGTCACTCCGCTGTCGCTCGGCATCGAGACCAAGGGCGGCGTGATGACCAAGCTCATCGAGCGCAACACGGCCATCCCGACCAAGCGCTCCGAGGTCTTCTCGACGGCCGAGGACAACCAGCCGTCGGTTGCCATCCAGGTCTTCCAGGGCGAGCGCGAGTTCACCCGGGACAACAAGCCGCTGGGCACCTTCGAGCTCACCGGCATCGCCCCGGCCCCGCGCGGCATGCCGCAGATCGAGGTCACCTTCGACATCGACGCCAACGGCATCGTGCACGTCTCGGCCAAGGACCGCGGCACCAGCAAGGAGCAGTCGATGACCATCACGGGTGGCTCCGCCATCCCGAAGGAGGACATCGAGCGCATGATCAAGGACGCCGAGGAGCACGCGGCCGAGGACAAGCGCCGCCGCGAGGAGGCCGAGACCCGCAACCAGGCCGAGTCCTTCGCGTACTCGATGGAGAAGCAGATCGCGGACAACCGCGACAAGCTCCCCGCCGAGGTCGTCTCCGAGGTCGAGGCAGACATCGTCGCGGTGAAGACCGCCCTGGAGGGCGAGGACGCCGAGGCCGTGAAGACCGCCTTCGAGAAGCTCGGTCAGTCGTCGCAGAAGATCGGCCAGGCGCTGTACGCCCAGGAGGAGGCCGCCCCCGCCGGCGACACCGGCACCCCGGGCGCCGACTCCCAGCCGGCATCGTCCGAGGGCGACGTCGTCGACGCCGAGATCGTGGACGAGGACAACAAGTGACGGACGAGACCCAGGGCACGCCCGAGGTCCCCGAGGGCGACAAGCCCTTCCAGTTCTCGGACAAGCGCAAGGTCGACCCGGCCACGGGCACCCCTCGGGAGGGGGGTGCCCCGGCCGGGGGGCCGGGCACCGAGGAGCAGGGCAGCCAGGAGCAGGGCACGGACCCGCTCGCGGGCCTCGACTTCGAGCCCTCGCCCGAGACGGCCGAGCTCGAGAAGGCCAAGGCCGAGGCGGCGGACCATCTCGACGCGCTCCAGCGCGAGCGCGCGTCGTTCACGAACTACCGCAACCGGGCGCTGCGCGACCAGGAGGCCGCGCGCACCCGCGGCATCGAGGACGTGCTGACTGGCCTCCTGCCCGTGCTGGACGACATCGAGCGCGCCAAGGCGCACGGGGACCTTGACGGCCCGATGGCCGCCATCGCGGAGAAGATCGACGCCTCCCTCGGGAAGTTCGGCATCGAGCGCTACGGCGTCGTGGGGGAGGAGTTCGACCCCACCGTCCACGAGGCCCTCATGCACCGCACCAGCGCCGACGCCCAGACCGCGACCGTCGAGCTCGTGATCGAGCCCGGCTACCGCATCAACGAGCGCATCGTCCGCGCCGCCCGCGTGGGCGTCGTCGGACCCGAGTGATCTGGAGGGAGGCGCCGTGACCGGCCAGGACTGGATGCAGAAGGACTTCTACGCCGCTCTCGGCGTCCCCAAGGACGCCGACGAGGCGGCCATCAAGAAGGCCTACCGCAAGCTCGCGCGGCAGTTCCACCCCGACCAGAACCAGGGCGACGCGAAGGCGGAGGCCAGGTTCAAGGAGATCGGGGAGGCCTACGCCGTCCTCTCGGACGCTGAGCAGCGCAAGCAGTACGACGCCGTCCGTGCGATGGCGGGCGGCGGGGCGCGGTTCACGCCGGGAGGCGGCGGCGCCGGTGGCTTCGAGGACGTCTTCGGGAGCATGTTCGGCGGTGGCGCCGGTGGCGCCCGGCCGCAGTTCCAGACGGGCGGCGGGGGCTTCGAGGACATCCTCGGCCAGATGTTCGGCGGCGGCACCGGCGGCGGCTTCGGCCGCCGCCGGTCCGGCTTCCGCGCCCCCGAGCGGGGGGCCGACCTGGCCGCAGAGACGACCCTGCCGTTCCGCACGGCCGTCGAGGGCGCGACGGTCGAGCTCACCGTCGACAACAAGAGGGTCACCACCCGTATCCCGGCGGGCGTCAACGACGGCCAGAAGCTGCGCATCCGCGGTAAGGGCCGCCCGGGGACAGACGGCGGTGACGCCGGTGACCTCGTCATCACCGTGCACGTCGGGGAGCACCCGGTCTTCTCGATGGCGGGCCGCGACCTGCGCGTCACGGTACCCGTCACCTTCGCGGAGGCCGCGCTCGGCGCCCAGGTCGACGTGCCGACGCTCTCCGGGGAGACGGTGCGGGTCAAGGTCCCCGCGGGGACACCCTCCGGCCGCGTGCTGCGCGTCAAGGGTCGCGGTGTCACCACGTCCAAGGGCACGGGCGACCTGCTCGTGACCATCCAGGTGGTGGTGCCGCAGAAGCTGAGCCGCAAGGCCAAGCAGGCGCTCGAGACCTTCGCCGCCGAGAGCGACGGCGAGGACGTGCGCGCCGAGCTGACCGCCCGGGCGGCGCAGGGGTAGGGGCGAGCATGCCCATGAACGACGACGCCCCGGTCCTGACGGTCACGCAGGCCGCTCAGCTCGCGGGCATGCACCCGCAGACACTCCGCCAGTACGACCGGCTCGGCCTGGTGGTCCCCCAGCGGACCCTGGGCCGGGGCCGGCGGTACTCCCGGCGCGACGTCGCCCAGTTGCTGAAGGTCCAGCGGCTGGCCCAGGTCGAAGGCATCAACCTCGCCGGGATCAAGCGGATCATGGACCTGGAGAACCACGTCAGCATCCTCGAGCAGCGGCTGGCGCAGCTCATCACGTACCAGACCGAGCAGCTCCGGGCCGAGAGCCGCGTCTTCGCCGCAGGCACGGCAGGCGACGTCGTCGTCGTGCAGCGCGGGCGCCGTGCGCGGCGGCTCGAGCTGAACTACCCGGGAGCGGCCAGCCGGGCCGTCGTGCTCTGGCGCCCGACTCGGCCGACCCCTGGACCCGAGGACTGATCTCCCCGGGGGCGGGGCCGCCGGCGGTCGAGGGGCCGTCAGCGGCCGAACGGGTGTCGGCGGTCAGCGGCCGAGCTGCCCCAGCAGCCGCACCGCGTCCGGGTGCGACACCGGCAGGTTCTCCACCCACACACGGGTCGGGCGGCGCATGGCGCTGGTGAGGCCCAGGATCTCGGCGTCCTTCTCCACCACGCGCCGCAGCGTCTGCGCGAGCTGACGCATGCCCTCGGTCCGCCGGCAGAGCACCACGTAGAGCCCGTCGCTCACCACCGCCATCGGGTGCCCCTCGCCGAACACCTGGTCCAGCGTGTGCCCCACCGCTGCGGACCTGGTCATGCGCCGCCAGGCGTCCAGGGCCTCGACACCGACGTCAAGGACCACGAGACAGGAGATCGCGTCGGCGGTGGTGCCGTCTCGCTCGGCCTCGCCGTACACCTCCAGGAGGCGCTGGGCCAGGTAGTCGGCCGTCGGCAGGCCGGTCGCGGGGTCGCGCACCCCGGATCGGGTGGTTGCCGACTCCTGGCTCTCCGCCCACCCGACCGCGATGGCACGCAGGGTGTGTCTGTCCGGAGGGAGCTTCAGCGCGCGATACAGGCAGGCGAGATCGTCGATCGTCTCGCCCATGCCGACGCCGGCCAGGCCACGGGCAGTCCCCAGCCGCTGCACGGCGGCACAGGGGTCGCGACCGGCGTCGAGGGCCTCGACCAGGGCGTCGACCGCGGGGTGATACCAGTCGCCCGGCCGCAGCCACACGGCCGCCATGCTCGCCGTCCGCCAGCGTTCGCGGAGGCCGGCGGACTTCGGGATGTCCGTCGGGAACCGGGTCACCCGGGCATCACCTCCTCTGGTCCGCTCATGATTGCCCAGGACCCCGGGTCCGACCAGGGGCTCAACGGTCGACGGATCAGTTTCACCCTCGATCCGTGGGTGATTCCGTCGTAGTGTGCGCAGCATGCTCCGGTCTCGCCCGGAGAGAAGAGGAACGACGGGCAGATCGGCGGAGACGTGACGGACGTCTACATCAACTCGGGGGACCAACCGCTGACGCCGAGCGACGCGGAGCTGATCCTCGAGGTGCGTGGCGGAGACCTCCGAGCCTTCGGTGAGCTGTACGGTCGGCACGCGGCAGCGGCGTGGCGCCTGGCGATGTCGTACGTCCGCAACACCGCCGACGCCGACGACGTCGTGGCCGACGCCTTCGACCGCGTGCTGCGGGTGCTCCAAGCCGGGCAGGGGCCCGACCAGGTGTTCCGCGCCTACCTCTTCTCGGTGGTGCGCAACGCGGCGATCGAGCTCACGAGGAAGCACCAGCGGACCCACCCGGCCAGCGACCCGGCCACCTTCGAGGCCGCGCTCTCGCGCTCCTCGGCCACCGAGGACCCGGCGGTCGCGGGCTTCGAGAGGTCGGTCGTCGCGCGCGCGTACAAGAGCCTCCCCGAGCGGTGGCAGGCGGTGCTCTGGTACCTCGAGGTCGAGGGCTGCACCCCGGCGGAGGTCGCACCGATCCTCGGGCTGACCCCGAACGGGGTCTCGGCGCTCGCGTATCGGGCGCGCGAGGGGCTGCGCACCGGATACCTCCAGCAGCACCTCGCCGGCGAGCCCGCCGACGGTTGCCGCTCCGTCAACGCGCACCTCGGCGGCTACGTCCGCGGTTCGCTCGCCCACCGCGAGGTCGCCAAGATCGAAGCGCACCTCAAGTCCTGCGGCAGCTGCCGGACCCTCGTGCTCGAGCTGTCCGACGTCGCCCACGGCATGCGCGGCATCGTCGCGCCGCTGGTCCTGGGCACGGCAGGCCTGAGCCTCCTCGGGGCACTGCCGCTCGGCGCCGCGGCCGGCGGCACGATGGCGGCCGGTGCCGGCGGCACGATGGCGGCAGGTGGCACCGCGATGGGTGGCTCGGCCGTGGGCGGGGCCGCCGCCGGCGGGTCCGTCGCCTCGGGTGCCGTCACGGGTACGGCCGGGACGGCCGCGGTCAGCACGGCGGCTGCGGGTACGGCGGCTGCGGGGACGGCCGCGGTGGGTGCGGCGGCTGTGGGGACGGCAACGGTGGGACCGGCGGCCGCGGGTACGGCGGCTGCGGGGACGACCGCGCTGGGCACGACCGCGGTGGGTACGACGGCGGTGGGCACCACGGCCGCGGGGACGACCGCAGCGACGGCGTCGACCGTCGCGGCGGGCGTCGTCGTCAGCGGCACCAGCGCGGCCGTCGCCGCCGGAGCCGTCGCCGTCGCGGCGGTGGGCGTCGTCACCGTCATCCAGGCCATGGTCCCGGACACGTCACGCCTCGGCCCGCAGGCGTCACCCGTCGTGAGCTCGCAGCCTGCGCTGCCCGTCGACGACTACCCGCTGCCCGTCGACGACGGCCCGCCCCTGGCGGGCGCGACGCTGCCCGCGGCCACCCCGGCGGACACCTCCGTGCTTGACGGCGCGCCCCTGATCCCGCTGCTGGACCCGGCCGAGCTGTCCGTCGCGCCGGTGAGCACGGGTGAGCTCGAGCCGCGCGTCGCGCAGCGCCTGGCGGTGAAGGTGACCAATGCCGGCGAGCAGGCCGCCCTCGGCACCACCGCGCGCTTCCAGCTCGAGCGGGGTCTGGAACCTGCTCGTGGAGGTGCCGTCTTCGGCGCCGGCGTGCCGTCGAGCGGCCTTCCGCTGACCGTGGAGGCCGCGCGCTGCGGCGCCGATCCGGCCGACCCCAGCGCCGTGCTCTGCGACCTCGGCGACCTTTCGGGCGGGGAGACCGTGACCGTGGCATTCGACGTCGTCGCCCGTCTCGGCGGCAGCTACGACATCGGCGGCGAGATCTGGGCCGACGGCGTGAACCGCACCGCCGTGGAGATTCCGCCCGCCGACGTCCACACGTTCGGCGCCGAGCTCACCGCACGCGTCGGCAGGATCGAGGACCTGCCGAACCCCGGCTCGGCCGAGCTGAGGGTCGCTGTGGCCAACACCGGCGACCAGACCGCCGCGGCCGGGTGGTCCGTGGGCGTCCTGCTCCCCGAGGGACTCACCTACGCCGGCGTGACCGGCGGGCTGGACTGTGTCGCCGACCCGGATCGGCCGCGCGCCCTGAGGTGCGCGGCACCCGCGGCCACGACGCTCGCGCCCCGGGAGCGCGTGCGGGGCTCGCTGCTCGTGGCGGCACCGGCCAGCGAGGTGGCGGGAGCGCTCACCGTGGCCGCGGTCCCGGTCGGTGCTGCCGGATCGGCAGGTCATGTGGTTTCGGGCAGCGGCACCGTGCTCGTGCGCAAGCCGTGGGACGGCGTGGCGGACGTGCCGCTGGGCGTGGATTCGGCCTGCAGCGCCTTCGGAGGGGTCTCCACCGCCGACAGCACCGTCGTCGGCAGCCTTCGCAACAGCACCGGCTTGGGGCTCAGCGCCCGCCTCGACGCGGCGGGCTCCTCGTCGTCGTGGCTGGACCTCGCTCCGGGCGAGCAGGGCGTGCTGACCGTCCACGACGGGATCCGGGTGCCGGCGGGGACGGGTGAGTGGGTGCTGCGCACCGTTGTCGCCGGGACCACCTACGAGCGGCGGGTGCCCGCCGGCGGCTTCGGCGCCGCCGACTGCTACGACCCCGCCTGGGACGTCGTGACCTCGGTCGCCGCCGTGAACGCACACGGTCAGGTGCGGCTGGTCGGGAGCATCACGAACACGACCGGCGAACCGATGCGCGCGACGATGGAGGCGAGCGGCCACACCGCGGAGGCCGTCCACGTCGAGGCGGGCACCACCGCCACGGCCGCCGTCGACCTCGGGGTGGCCACCCTCGACGCGGGTGTCGCCAGCTTCCGGCTCTTCCGCTGGGTGGCCGACGTCGACGGCGACCAGCCGCTCGCCGAGGTCGTGCCGCGCGTCGCCCCGACCGCCGAGTACGGGGCCGTCGCCATCGCGCCCCGGGTCGGCACCCCGAGCGGAGAGCGCTTCGCCGGGGCGTGCCGCTACGACCCGGCGAGCGAGACGTCGACCCGGGTGGTGCGCGTCCCGCTCGACAACTCGAGGTCCACGCTCCCCGTGACCTTCACCGTCGGGGGGACGCCGCGGACCGTGGCGGCTGGGGAGAAGACGGTCGTCGAGGTGCCCGCGACCTTCGGGCAGGAGTCCGTCGCGGTGCTGGCCGACGGTCGGCCGCTCGACGCGGTCCCCGCCGGCTTCGAGAGCTGCGCGAGCCTGGACTGGCCGACCGACGTCACGGCCTCGCTCGTTCCGCGGTGCACCGAACCCGGTGCGCTCGCCAGCAGGCCGCAGGTAGCCGTCACCGTCGCCTCGGCCGGACGCGACTACGCCGTGCGGACCACCCTCGGCCGTGGCACCTGGACCGGGGCGGTCACCGTCGCTCCGGGCAGCCCCGTCACCGAGGCGCTGACCCTGGGCCGCGGGCTGCACGCCCGTGCCGGCGAGGTCGTCGTGCAGCTCACCCGCGTGATCGAGGGTCGCACGCTCACCGCCACCCGGGCTATGCCGTACGCCGCCGTCACCTGCGTGGTCGTGGCTCCGCAGGCCCGGCTCACCCTTGGTGAGGCGCCGCCGCCCGCGGAGCCCTTGGCTGAGTCCTCCGCTGAGTCCTCTGTCGCGCCACCGGCAGGGCGGGCCGCTGGTCACCAGACACGGGTGCCCCCGGCGAGCGACCTCTGGCGGTCCGCCGGCCTCTGCGAGCAGCGCCTGTAGCGCCGACCTCCCGGGTCCGAAGACTCGGACGTGCGCGATGCCGTGCTCCCCGCTGCGCTCGTCGACGGGATCGTTCGTCCCTGCCGACATCGAGCGGGCTCCCGTCGGGGATCGGCCGACACGATCCCGCTCCGCCTACACGATCCCGCTCGGCTAAACGATCCCGTAGAGCCGGTCGCCGGCGTCGCCGAGACCTGGGACGATGTAACGCTTCTCGTTCAGGCGCTCGTCGACGGCGGCGACCACGACCTGCACGTCGGCGCGGCCACCCACGGCCTCCTCGACGACCTTGATGCCCTCGGGCGCGGCGAGCAGGCAGACGGCCGTGACATCCCGGGCGCCGCGCTCGAGCGCGTAGTTGATGGCCGCGACGAGGGTGCCGCCGGTCGCCAGCATCGGGTCGAGGAGGAAGACCTGGCGGCCGGTGAGGTCGTCGGGCAGGCGGTTCGCGTAGGTGACGGCCTCGTACGTGGTCTCGTCGCGCAGCAGGCCGAGGAACCCGACCTCCGCGGTGGGCAGCAGGCGAGTCATGCCGTCGAGCATGCCGAGGCCGGCGCGCAGGATCGGGATGACGATCGGGGCGGGCGTCGCCAGCTTGACCCCCGTCGTCGTGGTCACCGGCGTCTCGATCTCGTGCTCGACGACGCGCACGTGACGCGTCGCCTCGTAGGCCAGAAGCGTCACCAGCTCGTCGACGAGCTGGCGGAAGGTCGCCGAGGGGGTTTCCTTGTCCCGGAGGACGGTGAGCTTGTGATCGACGAGCGGGTGGTCCGCGACGTGCAGGCGCATGGGGTCC
>Ga0136713_1000034_pt1 | contig 12350 bp, 11 predicted proteins | sample JTO22cmmetaG_FD_101393 | JGI IMG/M metagenome (GOLD analysis project Ga0136713, IMG submission 101393) | Freshwater bacterial and archeal communities from Indian Creek, Illinois, USA - JTO22cm metaG | ecosystem: Environmental > Aquatic > Freshwater > Unclassified | place: USA: Indian Creek... | reverse complement strand
GCTGGATCCAGCCGCCGCCGGTCTGCGCTTCGACGCACGGGCCACGGCCGCGAGCCTGACCGGTTTCTCCTTCGACCCCTCCCGGCTGTGGGCCCACCTCTTCGGCGGCCAGGACGCGCATCCCGTCGTCGACGTCGACCAGGCCACGCTCGACGCCGCCGTCGCGGGCCTCGCGGAGTCGCTCGCGACGGACCCGGTCGACGGGACGGTCTCGTTCGTCGGCGGGCAGCCTGTCGCCACCCCGGCCACCGAGGGCAGCACGGTGGTGCCCGACGCCGCCGCGCAGACCCTCGCGCAGGGCTGGCTCCGCGCGGCCGGACCGTTCGAGCTGCCCACCGAGCCCGTCGCGCCCGCCATCACGCAGGAGGAGACGGACGCCGCGCTCGCCCAGGCGAAGCAGATCATCTCGGCGCCCGTGACCGTCGCCGTCGGCGGGCAGAGCCCCGAGCTGCCTACGGACGCGCTCGCCACCGTCGCCTCGTTCCAGCCGGTCGACGGCGCGCTGCAGGTGGTGTTCGACGGCGGCACGCTGGTCACGGCGGTCGTGGACCGCACGAGCGACCTGCTGGCCGAGCCGGAGGACGCCCACTTCGAGTTCCACGACGGCGCCCCCGTCGTCGTCGGCGGTGCACCGGGCAGCACCATCGACCCGGCCGCCCTCGCGGCGGCCGTGCAGGAGGCCGCGCTCGGCACCGAGCGCACCGCCGCGGTGGAGCTCACGGAGCGCGCCCCGGAGCGCTCGCGCGAGGCGCTCGAGGCGCTCGGCGTCACGGAGGTGGTCGCGAGCTTCTCCACGCCGCTGACCTCCGAGCCGATCCGCACCAAGAACCTGCACCGCGGGGCCGAGCTGCTCACGGGCACGCTGGTGAAGCCGGGCGAGGTCTTCTCGCTGACCGAAGCGCTCAGCCCCATCAGCCTCGCGAACGGCTACTTCGCGGCGGGGATCATCAGCAACGGCCTGCACACGCAGGGCGTCGGCGGCGGCCTGTCCCAGATGGCCACCACGACCTTCAACGCGGTTCAGCTCGCGGGCTTCGAGGACGTCGAGCACCGCCCCCACTCGGTGTGGTTCCGGCGCTACCCACCCGGCCGGGAGGCCACCATCGCGGACGGCAGCCTCGACATGCGCTTCCGCAACAACTCCCCCTACGGCGCCGTCATGCAGTCGTGGCTCGAGGGCGGCGAGCTGCACGTGCAGATCTGGAGCACCCGGCACTTCACGGTCGACCAGCGCAGCGGCGACAAGACGAACATCGTCCCGACGACTCCGATCCACAAGTCCGGCCCGGGCTGCGAGCCTTATCCCGGCGGTGAGGCCGGGTTCAGCATCACGAACTATCGCACGGTGCGCCGCGGCGACACCGTCGTCATCGACGAGAAGTTCAGCTGGACCTACAAGCCCGACAACCCCGTGATCTGCGACCCGCCCGCCGCGCCGCCCGAGGCCGCGGCCCCCGACGCCGGAGGACAGTGAATGCTCGGCCGTATCGAGAGAGAGTCGCCCGCGCACGCCGCGCTCGCCGCCCAGCAGGGCGGCTGGTCCGGCGTCGGGACGCCCGACGGCGCGGCACCTGCGTCCGCCGGGGCGCACGAGCTGGTCGAGCTGCTGGATCTCGGTGGCGTGACGGACAGCCTCGCGACGGTCGCGTCGATCGCCGACCTGGCCGCCGTCGTCCACCTCGGACACCCCGAGCAGCCCGCACCGGGTCTCGAGGAGGCGCTGCTCGCGGGCGACCCGTCGCTCATGCTCACCGCCGCGACGGCCGTGCGGACGCAATGGTCCTGGGTGGGCGAGGCCCAGAGCACCGGTGGGGCGATCGTCATCGACGAGGCGGGCGTCCGCGACTGCCGAGACGTGCTGCGCACCCTCGGCGTCAGCCCCCGGCTCGTGCCGGCGCGCGTCCCCGTCGAGGAGCGCCTCGCGATCGCGGGGGCGGGCGGGTCGCTGATCATCGAGCGACCGCGCGTGCCCGCGTCGCTCGTCGAGCTGCCCGGCTCGGAGCGGCTCGCCGCGCTGCCTCCCGTCTGGTACGGCCTGCTGGAGTCGCGTGCAGCGTGGCCGCGCTTCTCCGGCCCGGCCCAGGTCTGGCTCGCCTTCGGCCCGTACGACGACCACCGCGGATCGCTGCAGCCGACCCTCGCCGTCATCGCCGGCGCCGGGGTGGACCTCCAGCACCTGCGCTCGCACCCGTCGCAGCGGGGGCCGCACGTCTTCTTCACCTCGTTCCTGTGCCCAGAGGTCGAGGTGCTGGACCACCTGGTCGCAAACCTCGACGAGCGGGGCATCGCGCACCGCACCCTCGCGGTGCTGCCCGGCTCGGGCTTCGTCCCCGGGCCGACGGCGCTCGCACCACGCTGGGCGCGCGCATGACGGGCGCCGCCTCCGCGGCGGCCCGGCAGGCCGCGGTGGCGTACCTCGGCCCGGAGGGCACCTTCACGCACCAGGCCGTGCTCGACTGGACGGACCGCGCGGGGGAGCGCGCCCCGCAGGGCGACGTCGTGGCGCTCGAGACGGTGCGCGAGGTGCACGACGCCGTCGCCTCCGGCGCCGCGGCCCGCGGGGTCGTCGCGATCGACAGCAGCGTCGAGGGCCCCGTGGTGCCCACGGTCGACGCGCTGCTCGGCTCGCCCGACGTCGTCGCGATCGACATGGCCGAGCTGCCCATCTCGTTCGACGCATTCGTGCGGCCCGGGCACGGCGAGCTGACGGAGGCCACCGCGCACCCGCACGGGCTGGCGCAGGTCTCGCGGTTCGTGGCCGAGCGCAGGCTGCGGCCGGTCCCCGCGTCGTCCAACGCCGCCGCGTGCCGGGACGTCGGCGGGCACGGCGTCGCGTTCGGTCCGCGGCTGTGCGGGCCGCTCTACGGTCTTCAGACGCTCGCCGAGGGGGTCGAGGACTTCGGCGGAGCGCGCACCCGCTTCGTGGTGCTCGCCCGCCGGGACGAGGCGCCCGCCCTGCTCGCGCAGACGCGCACGGCCGTCCGGCCCGCCGAGTGGCACACGCTGCTGGCGGTGACTCCCGCGGTCACCGGACCGGGGGTGCTTGCACGGGTGACCGCGGCCTTCGGGGAGCGGCGCGTGAACATGTCCGCCCTCTTCTCGCGCCCCCTCAAGGCACGCGCCGGGCAGTACACCTTCGTCGTCACGCTCGACGGCGCCCCTTGGGACGAGCGCGTGCGGGCCCTCCTCGACGACCTTCTCGCCGCCGGGGACTCGCTCAAGGTGCTCGGCGTCCACCCGGCCGCGGCGGAGCCGGACGGGCTCGACGACGTCCTGCCGGCCCACGTCCCGCACGGCTCGGTGACGGCCGGCGCGAGCGCCGCCACGCTGGGACGGGGGCTGCTGTGGCGAATGAGGACCTGACCGTGCCCGCGCCCGTCGAGACCGCCCCGGACCAGCCGTTCCGCCGCGTGGCGGTGCTCGGCATCGGGCTCGTCGGCGGCTCGCTCGCGCGGCTGCTCCAGGCGCGGGGCATCGACGTCGTCGGGCACGGGCACCGCGCCCGGACCGTCGCCGCCGCCCAGGAGGCCGGCCTCGAGGCGACGACGTCGGTGGCGGAGGCGGTCTCCGGCGCCGACCTGGTCATCCTCGCCGTCCCGCTGTGGGCCATGCGGGCCACCGCCGGCGAGGTCGCTCGCCACCTGCACCTGACGGACGACGCCACGGTCATCGACGTCGGCAGCGTCAAGGGTCCCGTCCGGCAGGCCGTCGAGGCCGCCGGGCTGGGGGAGCGCTTCGTCGCCGCGCACCCCATGGCGGGCAACGAGCACAGCGGGTTCGCCGCCTCGTCGGCCGAGCTCCTGGACAACGCCCCCTGGGCGGTGACGCTGCCGGGCACGGGCACGGGCACGGGCCTGGGCCTGGGCGTGGCGGCGGGCGCGGGCGTGGCGGCGCCGCTCGCCGGCTCGGGGGCCCGCACCGCCGGTGCGGGCCGGCTCCAGCGGGTGCTCCGCCTCGTCACCGGGACGTTCTCCGGCACCGTCGCGGTCCTGACCGACGACATCCACGACGAGGCCGCCGCACTGGTCAGCCACGTGCCGCACGTCGTCGCGACCCAGCTCCTCAACGCCGTGGCCGGCGCGCCCGTGCGGGACGCGGCGCTGCGCCTGGCTGCCGGCTCCTTCCGGGACGGCACCCGCGTCGCCTTCACCGACCCGCACCGCACCGAGGCGATGGTCACCGAGAACGCCGCCTGGGTGGCCCCGGTGCTGCGCAAGACGATCCGGGACCTCGAGGCGCTCGTCGCCGCGCTCGAGACGAACGCCCCGGTCCACGAGTACTTCCACCGCGCCGACGAGGTCCGCGACGCGGGCCGGCCGTCGGAGCGGGGACCGCTCACCGCCGACCTCGACGTACCCCTCGTCAGCAGCTGGCCGGACGAGCTGGTGGCCCGCTGCACGGCGGGCGCCGTCGTCGTCGCCATGACCCCGGACGCCGCACGGCTCGCTCGCTGAGCCGGCCTCACCCGGAGCCGGCCTCACCCGGCGGGCGGGACGACCGGCCTGCGCGGTGCCCGCCGCTCCGGTCGCGGCGGGATCTGCTTGGCCGTCTCGACCTGGTCGCCGGGGACCCACACCTCCTGTGCCACCGCCTCGCGGGGGGCGTCCGTGCGCAGGCGCAGCCCGCCGTCGTCGACGCCGAGCACCACCGCGATGATGTCTGTCCAGACGGCGCCGCGGCCCTGCGCCCGGGCTTGCTCGCCCTCCTCAGGGGTCAGGCGGCGGCGCACGACGACGCGGGCGCCGACTGGCAGCGTGCGCCAGGACGTGTCGGTCACAGGGTCCTCATTTTCGGTGCGTTACGGAAGATCGGCGGACGAAGTATCCGTCCAGTGCCGCACCGATACTAAAGTTGCGCTCGTGACCTACGTGATCGCCCAGCCGTGCGTCGACGTCAAGGACAAGGCGTGCATCGAGGAGTGCCCCGTCGACTGCATCTACGAGGGCAACCGCTCCCTGTACATCCACCCCGACGAGTGTGTGGACTGTGGTGCGTGTGAGCCGGTGTGCCCCGTGGAGGCGATCTACTACGAGGACGACGTGCCGGACCAGTGGCGCGACTTCTACGACGCGAACGTCCAGTTCTTCGACGACCTCGGGTCGCCCGGCGGCGCCGCGAAGCTCGGCCAGATCGACAAGGACCACCCGCTGGTCCAGGCGCTGCCCCCGCAGGCCGAGGGCTGACCGGCCGGGTCCGCCCGCGCCGTCACCGCCGCCCGGAGCGCACGATGGGACTCGCCGACCTCCGCGACCTGCCCTACCCCTGGGACACCCTGACCGAGGTCAGGGACCGAGCCCGCAGCCACCCCGGTGGCCTGGTCGACCTGTCGATCGGCACCCCGGTGGACCCGACGCCCGCGATCGTCCGTGAGGCGCTCGCGGACGCCTCCGACGCGCACGCGTACCCGCTGACCTATGGCACCCCCGCGTTGCGCGAGGCCGTTGCCGCGTGGTTCGCGCGCCGGCGCGGCGTGCCGGACCTCGATCCGGCGGGCGTGCTGCCCACGGTCGGCTCCAAGGAGCTCGTGGGCCTGCTGCCGTCGCTCCTGCGCCTCGGGCCCGGGGACGTCGTCGTGCACCCCGCGATCGCGTACCCCACCTACGACGTCGGGGCGCGGCTCGCGGGCGCGACGCCGCTCCCGGCCGACGACGTGGCGCTGTGGGAGCACCGCGACGACGTGCGGCTCGTGTGGGTCAACTCGCCGTCCAACCCCACGGGGGCCACGGCCGACGTCGCGCAGCTGCGCCGCGTGGTCGAGGCCGCCCGCCGGGTGGGCGCCGTCGTCGTCGCGGACGAGTGCTACGCGCTCCTGCCGTGGGCCGACCACCTCCGGGACCCCGACGGAACCCCGCGCGTCCCCTCCCTGCTGGACCCCGCGGTCACCGGCGGCGACCACACGGGCCTGCTGGTGGCGTACTCGCTGTCCAAGCAGTCGAACCTCGCGGGCTACCGGGCGGCCTTCGTGGCCGGCGACCCGGCGCTGGTGCAGGACCTGCTCGCCACCCGCAAGCACCTCGGGATGATCATGCCGCGGCCGGTGCAGGAGGCGCTGCGCGTCGCGCTGGGCGACGACGCGCACGTCGACGAGCAGCGTGCCGTCTACGGCCGGCGGCGCGCGGTGCTCCTGGCCGCGCTGACGGCCGCGGGCTGGGCGGTCGACCACTCGGAGGCCGGTCTGTACCTGTGGGCCCGTCCTGCCGACCCGGCCGACCAGGCCTCGAGCCGCGAGCTCGTGGCCAGGTTGGCCGAGCTCGGCATCCTCGCGGGGCCGGGAGAGTTCTACGGCAGCGCGGGAGAGAAGCACGTGCGGATCGCGCTCACCGCGTCCGACGACGCCGTCGCCGCCGCGGCCGCCCGGCTGCGGGGGGAGCCTGGGCGACTGACGCCGGTGTGACCTCCGCCATACCACTTGTCAACGTGTTACCCAGGCATGACGAATTCGTGCCGATTGCTTGCTCAGACCCACGGCGGAGGGGCACGATGTGCCCATGCGGGGACTGGCCCGTTTTCGGCCGATGCGGGACCGGGGGTAGGTTGCCCGGGATCGAGACCAGCCACGGCTCGAGGAAGGACACCACCGACGATGATCCCCCAGCCCACCCCGGGCAGGCAGGCCGAGCTGACGATCGGCGAGCACCGTATCGAGCTCCCCCTCGTCGAGGCGGCGGAGGGCAACAGCGGCCTCGTCGTCTCCTCCCTGCTGAAGCAGACCGACCTGGTGACGTACGACCCCGGCTTCATGAACACGGCCTCGACGGCCTCCGCCATCACGTACATCGACGGGGCGCAGGGCATCCTGCGCTACCGCGGGTACCCGATCGAGCAGCTCGCCGAGCAGTCGACCTTCCTCGAGGTCGCCTACCTGCTCATCCACGGTGAGCTGCCCGACGCCCCGACCCTCAAGGCGTTCACCGAGCGGGTCAACCGCTACACCCTCATCCCCGAGCAGTTCCGCGGGTTCCTCACGGCCTTCCCGCGCGGCGGACACCCGATGTCGATCCTCGCCTCGTCGATCAACGCGCTCGGCACGTTCTACCCCGAGGCGCTCGACCCGCACGACGAGGCAGCGGTGGACCTCGCGACCGTCCTGATCCTCGCGAAGATCCGCACCATCACCTCGTACATCCACCGCTCGATGCAGGACGAGCCGCTGCTCTACCCGGACTACTCGCGCGGCTATGTCGAGGACTTCCTGCGGATGTCCTTCGGCATCCCGTACCAGCAGTGGGACGCCGACCCCGTCGTCGCCGCGGCCATGGACAAGCTGCTCATCCTGCACGCCGACCACGAGCAGAACTGCTCGACGTCGACGGTCCGCATCGTCGGCTCCTCGAACGCGAACATCTTCGCGTCGGTCGCGGCCGGCATCAACGCCCTCTCGGGCCCCTCGCACGGCGGCGCCAACGAGGCCGTCCTGCTCATGCTCGAGCGCATCCGCTCGGGTGGCGACTCCGTCGAGACCTTCATGAAGAAGGTCAAGAACAAGGAGGAGGGCGTCCGGCTCATGGGCTTCGGCCACCGGGTCTACAAGTCGTACGACCCGCGCGCCGCCATCGTGAAGAAGCACGCCGACGCCGTCCTCGACTCCCTCGGCGTCGAGGACGAGCTGCTCGACATCGCGCGCGGCCTCGAGGACATCGCGCTCAACGACGACTACTTCGTCGAGCGCAAGCTCTACCCGAACGTCGACTTCTACACCGGTCTGATCTACCAGGCCATCGGCTTCTCGCCGGCGATGTTCACGCCGCTCTTCGCGCTCGGCCGCATGCCCGGCTGGATCGCCCAGTGGCGCGAGATGATGAAGGACCCGACCACGAAGATCGGCCGCCCGCGGCAGATCTACACGGGCCATGGCGAGCGCGACTACGTGCCGCTGAAGGAGCGCTGAGGGGCCACCCGCTCCGACGACGACGGCCCCGCCCCTCCACGCAGGAGGGGCGGGGCCGCTCGCTCAGTTGTGCCGCTGCGGCCGAGTGCCTCCTTCGTCGGCCCTCAACCTCCGCTGCACCTCCGGCATCAGGCGTGCCTATTGCGGCTGATACCTGCGGTTCCGCAGCGGCCGAGTGCCTCCTCCGTCGGCCCTCAACCTCCGCTGCACCTCCGGCATCAGCCGAGGTACAGCAGGTGGATGGCCGACGTGATCGACTGCAGCTCCGCAGCGGTGTAGACCGGCTCCGGCTCGGGCCGGGCCGCACCCTCCTCGAGGGTGCTCCACTGCCAGCGGGGGCGGACCCGGCCCTCGGGGCCGTCCTCGCGGAGCTGGAGGTCCACCCAGACGCCGTAGCGGTAGCCGTAGCGCTGCTGGACCCTGCGGACCGACTCGAAGTCGGGGGAGTCCTCGTCCGAGGCGAAGTCGGCCGAGAGCATGACCAGCAGCAGGTTGTCCTCCGGGCCGAGGCGGCCGCGGCGGTGGACGATCAGGTCGGGGGCGCGGTGCACGCCGTCCCCGTAGGACAGGGAGGCCTCGCGCGCGGCACCGGAGCGCTCGTAGTCGCAGTCCATGTCCCAGGACTCGTCGAACATCGGGCGCAGGTACCAGCCCAGGTGGAAGGCGATGGAGCGTTCGCTCGGGGCCGAGGTTCCCGTCTTGGGCGTGAACAGACCCCACTCGTTGGTCAGCGTGGAGGTCAGCGCGATGCGCACTCGCGCCTGGACGTCGTGCAGAAGCATGGTGGCACCGTAAGCCGCGACCGTCGCCGCGGCGACGGGATGGCCGCGACGGCACGGTGGGCGAACGCGCTCACTGTGTGTGAAGCGCGGTGTTGAGCTCGATGCCGACGCCGGTTCGTGCCAGGACCTCGATCGCACCGGTCGCGGAGTTGCGGCGGAACAGCAGGCCCGGCACCCCGGAGAGCTCGCGCGCCTTGACCACGCGCGGCTCGCCGTCGTCGGACGCCTGGCCGAGCACGGTGACCTTGGTGCCGGCGGTGACGTACAGGCCGGCCTCGACCACGGTGTCCGCGCCGAGCGCGATGCCCGCGCCCGCGTTCGCGCCGAGCAGGGCGCGCTCGCCGATGACGACGCGCTCCTTGCCGCCGCCGGAGAGGGTCCCCATGATCGACGCGCCGCCACCGATGTCCGCGCCGTCGTGCACCACGACGCCCTGCGAGATGCGGCCCTCGACCATCGAGACGCCGAGCGTGCCGGCGTTGAAGTTCACGAAGCCCTCGTGCATCACCGTGGTGCCCGGGGCGAGGTGGGCGCCGAGGCGCACGCGGTCCGCGTCGGCGATCCGGACGCCGGACGGCATGACGTAGTCGACCATGCGCGGGAACTTGTCGACGCCGTAGACGGTCACGGGGCGGCCGGTGGCGGCGCGGACCCGCAGGCGCGTGGCCTCGAAGCCGTCGACGGCGCACGGGCCGGAGTCGGTCCACACCACGTTGGCGAGCGCGCCGAAGATGCCGTCGAGGGTGATCGAGTTGGGCACGACGAGGCGGTGGGAGAGCAGGTGCAGGCGCAGGTACGCGTCCGCGGCGTCCGCGATGGCGGAGTCGAGGTCGACGACGGTGCGCACGACGACCGTCTCGACGCCGCGGGCCTCGTCGCGGCCCTCGAGGGACTTGAGCTGTGCGGGCTCGGCGGCGTCGCCCGGCTCGCCGAGGGCGGGCGACGGGTACCAGGTGTCCAGCACGACGGGTGCGTCGGTGCCGAGGATCTCCGGCAGGGTGCGGGTGGCGAGGCCGTAGCCCCAGGCGGTGCGGGCGGTGTCGCTCATGGCGGGAAGCCTAGCCGCGGCCGGTAGGGTCGGGCCCGTGCCGTCCCATCCTGAGAGTGCTCCTGCCGCGCACCCGCGTGACCTCCTGACCCTCGCCGAGGCGGCGCGCCCGGGCGGCCCCGGGGAGGACCTCGTGGCGCTGCTCGCGGGCGTCTGCGACATCCCGTCCGTCTCCGGCGACGAGCGCGCGCTGGCCGACGCGGTCGAGCGCCTGCTGAGCGCGCAGCCGCACCTCGACGTCGTGCGCGACGGCGACTGCGTCGTCGCCCGCACCACCCTCGGGCGCGAGCGCCGGGTGGTCCTGGCCGGGCACCTCGACACGGTCCCGCTGACCGAACCGCCGAACCTGCCCACGCGGCTGACCACCGATGACGACGGCACGCCCGTCCTGTGGGGCCGGGGCACCGTGGACATGAAGGGTGGCGTCGCCGTCATGCTGGCGCTCGCGGCCGACCTCGGCAGGCCCGGCCTCGAGCCCACCGCCGACCTGACCTTCGTGTTCTACGACAACGAGGAGGTCGAGGCCGTCAAGAACGGTCTGGGCCGTCTCGCCCGCCACCGGCCCGACCTGCTCGAGGGCGACTTCGCCATCGTCGGCGAGCCGTCGGACGCCGGCATCGAGGGCGGGTGCAACGGCACCATCCGCGTCGAGGTGCGCACGCGCGGCGTCGCCGCGCACTCGGCGCGCGCCTGGGTGGGCGTCAACGCGATCCACCTGGCCGCGCCGGTGCTCGATCGCCTCGCCGCGTACGAGCCGCGCGAGGTGGACGTCGACGGGCTCGTCTATCGCGAGTCCCTCGGCGCCGTCGGCATCCGCGGCGGCGTCGCCGGCAACGTCGTGCCCGACTCGTGCGTCGTCACGGTGAACTACCGGTTCGCGCCCTCCCGCTCGCCGGAAGAGGCCGAGGCGCACCTGCGCGAGCTCTTCGCGGGCTTCGAGGTCGTGGTGACCGACGTGGCCGCGGGCGCCCGCCCGGGCCTCGACGCCCCGCTCGCCCAGGCGTTCGCCGGCGCCGTGCTCGCCGTCACCGGTGGCACCCCGCGCCCCAAGTACGGGTGGACCGACGTGGCCCGCTTCTCCGAGCTCGGTATGCCCGCCGTCAACTTCGGCCCCGGTGACCCGCTGCTCGCGCACAAGGACGACGAGCGTGTCCCCACCGCACACCTGGCGCTGTGCCGTGATGCACTGCGCGCGTGGCTGCTCGGCGTCTGACCAGGTGGCGTAGGTAGTCTGGCAAGCATGAGCACCGACGACGGCGTCGCGAACAAGGGCGCCAGCTACCGCAAGGGCCCCGTCCTGCTGCGCGGCGACCAGATCCCCACGCAGACCACCGACCAGCGCCTGCTCGCCGGCTCGGTCGATACCGACTGGCTGCACAAGGACCCGTGGCGGGTCATGCGCATCCAGTCGGAGTTCGTCGAAGGCTTCGGGGCGCTCGCCGAGGTCGGGCCCGCCATCTCGGTCTTCGGCTCGGCCCGCACGCCGCGCGACCACCGCGACTACGCCGCGGCCGTCGCCGTCGGCGAGGAGCTCGTCAGGGCGGGCTACGCGGTGATCACCGGCGGTGGCCCCGGCATCATGGAGGCCGCCAACAAGGGCGCCAAGGAGGCGGGTGGGCTCTCGGTCGGGCTCGGCATCGAGCTGCCCTTCGAGCAGGGGATGAACGAGTACGTCGACCTCGGCGTGAACTTCCGCTACTTCTTCGCCCGCAAGACGATGTTCGTCAAGTACGCCCAGGGCTTCATCGTCATGCCCGGCGGCTTCGGCACCTTCGACGAGCTCTTCGAGGCTCTCACCCTGGTCCAGACGCACAAGGTGACCGGCTTCCCGGTGGCCCTGGTGGGCAAGGACTACTGGCAGGGCCTCCTCGACTGGCTCCGCGGTCCCGTGCTCGAGCGCGGCATGATCTCGGAGGCCGATCCCGACCTGCTCTACCTCACCGACGACCCGTCCGAGGCCGTGAGCCACGTCTTCGAGCGAGGGGCGGCGCTGGCCGCCGAGGGGCGCGCCGTCGCCGCCGCCGCGTACGAGACGCAGCCGGAGGCGTGACCGCCCCCGACGCGCGGGTCCCGGTGACAGGGAGCCCGCTCGTGCTGCGCGGGCGCGAGCTGGGGTCGGATGAGACCGGCCGGCGCGGCGTGATCATGGCCATCGTCAACCGGACCACGGACTCCTTCTACGCCGCGGCGCGCCTCCCCGACGACGACGCCGCCCTTGAGGCCGCCCACCGCGGGTGGGAGGACGGCGCGGAGATGCTCGATGTCGGCGGGGTGCGGGCCGGCGTGGGACCGGAGGTCGACGAGGCGGAGGAGCTGCGCCGCGTGGTGCCCTTCGTCGCGCGCGTCCGCGAGGAGGTGCCGGGGCTCATGGTCTCGGTCGACACGTGGCGCTCCGGCGTCGCGCGCGAGGCGATCGCCGCCGGGGCCGACCTGATCAACGACACCTGGGCCGGGCACGACCCCGAGCTCGTCCGGGTGGCGGGGCAGGCCGGCGTCGGCGTCGTCTGCTCGCACACCGGGGGAGCGCAGCCGCGCACCGACCCGTACCGGGCCGCGTACCCGCTGCCCGCGCACGCCCCGCCCGGCACCGACCCGCGGGACGGTGTGCTGTTCGACGTCGTCGCCACGCTGC
>Ga0136713_1000030_pt1 | contig 12584 bp, 12 predicted proteins | sample JTO22cmmetaG_FD_101393 | JGI IMG/M metagenome (GOLD analysis project Ga0136713, IMG submission 101393) | Freshwater bacterial and archeal communities from Indian Creek, Illinois, USA - JTO22cm metaG | ecosystem: Environmental > Aquatic > Freshwater > Unclassified | place: USA: Indian Creek... | reverse complement strand
CGCCCGCGGCGTATGAGAAGGCCGGCGCCATGCTCGACGCGATGGCCGCCAAGGTCTACCGCCTGGGCGACTCGGCCGGCGCGGGCAGCAAGGTGAAGGTCATCAACCAGCTGCTGGCCGGCGTGCACATCGCCGCCGCGGCCGAAGCCATGGCGCTGGGCCTGCGCGAGGGCGTGAACCCCGACGCGCTGTACGAGGTCATCACGCACAGCGCCGGCAACAGCTGGATGTTCGAGAACCGCATGGCCCACGTGCTGGCGGGCGACTACACGCCGCTGTCGGCCGTCGACATCTTCGTGAAGGACCTGGGCCTGGTGCTCGACGTGGCGCGCGCCAGCAAGTTTCCGCTGCCGCTGTCGTCCACCGCGCACCAGATGTTCATGCAGGCCTCCACGGCCGGCTTCGCGCGCGAAGACGACAGCGCGGTCATCAAGATCTTCCCGGGCATCGAATTGCCTGCTGCGAAAGAATCGAAGAAATAGCATCGAGCACCTGCGCTCTACAGGTGCTCCACCGACTCAGGAAAGACACACACCATGAACGTTCTCATCACCGGCGGCTGCGGCTTCCTCGGCGCTCGCCTCGCCCGCACCCTGCTCGCAGGCGGCCCGCTCGCACTGGCCGGCGGCCAGCCCCGGGACATCGCACGCATCACGCTCGCCGATCGCGTGCCGCCGCCCGCCGACCTCGCCGCCGACGCGCGCATCCAGTTCGTGCAGGGCGACCTGTACGAGCAGGCCGCCAACGGCGCGTTGCCGCTGGCCGACACCGACGCCGTGTTCCACCTCGCCGCCGCCGTGAGCGGCGAGTGCGAGGCCGACTTCGACCTCGGCATGCGCAGCAACCTCGACACCACGCGCGCCCTGCTCGACGCCTGCCGCAGCGCCGGTCATGCGCCCGTGTTCGTGTTCTCGAGCTCCGTCGCCGTGTTCGGCGATTCGCCCGAGCAGCGCCTGCCCGCGGTGATCGAAGACACCACGTTGCCCACGCCGCAGAACAGCTACGGCATCCAGAAGTTCATCGGCGAGCAGCTCGTGGCCGACTACGCGCGCAAGGGCTTCGTGCAGGGCCGCAACGTGCGGCTCATGACGGTGTCGGTGCGCCCGGGCCGCCCGAACGGCGCGGCCTCCAGCTTCCTCAGCGGCATGCTGCGCGAGCCGCTGGCCGGCGTGCGCGCGCGCTGCCCCGTGGCCCCCGAGACGCCGGTCGCGCTGGCCTCGCCCGGCAACACCGTCGCCGGCATCGTGCGCGCGGCCACCGCCGGCGCCACCGAATGGGGCGCGCGCACCGCCATCAACCTGCCCGCGCTGACCACCACCGTGCGCGAGATGGCGCAGGCGCTCGAGCGCATCGCCGGCACCGAGGCCACCGCCCTCATCGACTGGGAGCCCGACGCCGCCATCGCGAAGATCGTCACCAGCTGGCCCAGCCGCATCCACGCGGCGCGCGCCGAGGCGCTGGGCCTGAAGGCCGACGCCAGCTTCGACGCCATCCTGCGCGACTACGTGCGCGAGAACGCACAGGCGGTCACGCTGCCGCTGAAGGGCTGACCGATGGCGAAGCTTGTGCTCGGCTGCATCGCCGACGACTTCACCGGCGCCACCGACCTGGCCAACAACCTCGTGCGCGCCGGCATGCGCGTGGTGCAGACCATCGGCGTGCCCGCCGGCCCGCTCGACGCCGACGTGGATGCGGTCGTGGTTGCGCTCAAGTCGCGCACCATCGCGCCGGCCGAGGCCATCGCGCAGTCGCTCGAGGCGCTGCGCTGGCTGCAGGCGCAGGGCGCGCAGCAGATCTACTTCAAGTACTGCTCGACCTTCGACAGCACGTTCACCGGCGAGGTCAGGGGCAACATCGGCCCCGTGACCGAGGCGCTGATGGACGCGCTGCAATGCGACTTCACCATCGCCACGCCGGCCTTCCCCGACAACAAGCGCACCGTGTTCAAGGGCTACCTGTTCGCAGGCGACGTGCTGCTCAACGAGAGCGGCATGCAGAACCATCCGCTCACGCCGATGACCGACCCGAACCTCGTGCGCGTGCTGCAGGCGCAGTGCACGCGCAAGGTCGGGCTCATCGACCACGCGGTGGTCGCACGCGGCGCAGCGGCTATCGAAGAACGCATCGCGCAGCTGAAGACCGAGGGCGTGAGCATCGCCATCGTCGATGCGGTCTCGAACGACGACCTGCTGCGCATGGGCCCGGCGCTCGCGAAGCTGCCGCTGCTCACGGCGGGCTCGGGCGTGGCCATCGGCCTGCCGGCCAACTTCGGCCTCGCGCCGTCGTCGCGGGCCAGCGCCCTCCCGAAGGCCGGCGGCAAGACGGCGGTGGTGTCGGGCAGCTGCTCGCTCGCCACCAACCGGCAGGTGCTCGACTTCATCCAGCGCGGCGGCGCGGCGATGGCCATCGACCCGCTGCGCATCGCGGCGGGCGTCGACGTGGCCGCCGAAGTGCTGGCCTGGGCCGCACCGCTGATCGACAAGGGCTCGGTGCTCGTCTACTCGACCGCCGAAGCCGGCGCCGTGAAGTCGGTGCAGGGGCGGCTCGGCGTGGAAGAGGCCGGCGCGATGGTCGAACGCACCATCGCCGCCATTGCGCGCGGCCTGGTCGAGCGCGGCGTGCACCAGCTGGTGGTCGCCGGCGGCGAGACCTCGGGCGCCTGTGTGCAGGCGCTGGGCATCGCGCAGATGCAGATCGGTCCGCAGATCGACCCCGGCGTGCCGTGGTGCCATGCGCGCTCCGATGCGGCGCCCGAAGCCGGGCTGCACATCACGCTGAAGTCGGGCAACTTCGGCAGCGACGATTTCTTCACCAAAGCTTTTACAGTGCTCGCATGACCGAGAACGAAGCCCGCGACGAAATCTGCCGCGTCGGCCGCAGCCTGTTCGAGCGCGGCTACGTGCATGCCACGGCCGGCAACATCAGCGTGCGGCTGGACGACGGCTTTCTCATCACGCCGACCGACGCCTGCCTGGGTTTTCTCGATCCCGCGCGGCTCGCACGGCTCGACGCCCACCGCCAGCAGACCGGCGGCGACCGCGCCAGCAAGACCATCGCGCTGCACACGCGCATCTACGCCGCCGCGCGCGCGTTCGATGCGGGCACGGCCTGCGTGATCCACACGCACAGCACGCACTGCGTCGCCCTGACCTTGGGCAATCCGCAGGCCGAACTGTTGCCTGCGCTCACGCCCTACTTCGTGATGAAGGTGGGCCATGTGCCGGTCATTCCGTACCACCGCCCCGGCGCGCCCGAGGCGGCCGAACAGGTGGCGCAAACCATCGCGCGCTACGGCGCGGCCGGCACGCCGATCCGCGCGGCGATGCTCGCGCGCCTGGGCCCCAACGTCTGGCACGAGACGCCCGCCGCCGCGATGGCCGTGCTCGAAGAGCTGGAAGAAACCGCACGCCTCCAGATGCTTACGCAGGCCATCCGGCCCGCACCGCTCGCCCCCGATCAGATCGATGAACTGCGCCGCACTTTCGGTGCGCGCTGGTAGTACAAACACCCCATGCCCCAATTTGCCGCCAACCTCTCGATGCTCTACCCGGAGCTCGCATTTCTCGACCGCTTCGACGCCGCCGCGAAAGACGGCTTCCAGGCCGTCGAGTACCTCTTTCCCTACGACTTCAGCAAGGAAGAGATCGTCGCGCGCCTGAAGCACAACGGCCTGCAGCAGGTGCTGTTCAACGGCCCGCCCGGCGACTGGGCCGGCGGCGAACGCGGCCTGGCCTGCCTGCCGGGGCGCGAGGGCGAGTTCCGCGAAGGCATTGCCAAGGCCATCGACTACGCCGTGGCGCTCGACTGCCCGCGCATCCACGTCATGGCCGGCCTGGTGCCCGAAGGCCTGGCGCGCGAGGCGGCAGAAGCCGTCTATGTCGAGAACCTGCGCTGGGCTGCGGCCGAGGCCGCGAAGGCCGGGCGCGACGTGCTGATCGAGCCGATCAACACGCGCGACATCCCGCGCTTCTTTCTCAACCGGCAGGACCACGCGCACCAGATCGTCGAGACCGTGGGCGCCGCGAACCTCAAGGTGCAGATGGACCTGTACCACTGCCAGATCGTCGAAGGCGACGTGGCGATGAAGCTGCGCCAGTACCTGCCGACCGGCCGCGTCGGCCACCTGCAGATCGCGGGCGTGCCCGAGCGCCACGAGCCCGATGTCGGCGAGCAGAATTACGACTACCTCTTCGGCGTGATCGACGAGGTGGCGGCGCAGTGCGGCTGGCAGGGCTGGGTCGGTTGCGAGTACCGCCCGCGCCGCGGCATGGAGCCCGGTGGCACCTCGGCCGGCCTGGGCTGGCTGCGCGACTGGCGCCAGCGCGCATGACGACGCTCGAAGCGCTGCGCATTCCGATGCCGCTGCGAGGTTTTTCAGCGGGCGATGCGCAGGTCTTCGACGTCACGATCGGCGGCGACACGGTCGCATCCATCGTGCCCAGTGCGTCGCAGACGCAGACGCAGGCGCGCGGCACGCTGCTGAGCGCGCTCGTCGAGGCGCACGCGCATATCGACAAGAACTTCACCGTGCAGGATGTCGGCGCTGCGCAGGGCGACCTGTTCACCGCCATCGAGCGCATGGGCCACCACCGCGCGAGCTGGACCGGTGCATCGCTGCGCCTGCGCATGGAGCGCGCGCTGCACGAGGCCTGGCGCGCCGGCACGCGCGCGCTGCGCACGCACCTCGACTGGGTCGAGCCCGAGCCGCCGGCTGCGCTGGCCGTGTTCGAGGCGCTGCGCAAGGAGTGGCAAGGCCGCATCGAACTGCAATTCGTCGCGCTCGTGCCGCTCGACGTGTTCGCCGATCTCGACGCCGGCGAACGCATCGCGCGCGACGTGCAGCGCGCGGGCGGGTCGCTGGGCGCTTTCGTCTATCGCAACGAAGGTCTCGTCCACAAGCTGGGCCGCGTGTTCGACCTCGCGCAGCAGCATGGGCTGGGGCTCGACTTCCACGTCGACGAGGGCCTGGACACCGACGCCAGCGGCCTGCGCAGCATTGCGCAGCTGGTGCGCGCGCGCGACTTCAAGGGCCGCGTGGTCTGCGGCCACGCCTGCTCGCTCTCGGTGCAGGACGATGCCGTGGCGGCCGAAACGCTCACGCTGTGCGCCGGCGCCGGGCTGCACCTGGTCGCACTGCCGACCACCAACCTCTACCTGCAGGGCGCGTGGGACCGCACGCCCGTGGCGCGCGGCATCACGCGCATCCGCGAGGCTGCCGCGCACGGCCTGCGCGCGAGCCTGGCCACCGACAACGTGCAGGACGCCTTCTACCCCTACGGCAGCTACGACCTGCTCGAGACCTTCGGCCTCGGCGTGCAGATGGCGCACCTCGCGCCCGCCGCCGACTGGCTCGACACCATCACCGTGAACCCCGCGAAGGCGCTGGGGCTCGCGTGGGACGGCCGACTTGCGCCGGGTTGCCCGGCCGACCTGGTGGTGCTGGCCGCCACCGACGAACACGAACTCATCGGCCCGCGTGGCCGCCTGCGCAGCGTCTACCGCGCGGGTCAACTTCTGGAGCCGAACACACCATGAGCATGGGCAAGCCGATGGCCAACTATGCCGCCGCCAAACGCGTCGGCGATTTCGTCTTCATGAGCGGCGTGGTCGCCGTCGACCCGGCCACGCGCCGCGCGGTGGCCGGCTACGACGCCATTCCCGAAGAAGCCCGCACCGCACTGCAGGGCGTGGGCTATGCCACGGGCCAGATGTCGGTCGACATCTTCGAGGCGCCCATCGTGGCGCAGAGCTGGTTCGTGCTGGAGCGCATCCGCCAGATCGCGGCGGAGCACGGCGGCACCATGGAAGACGTGGTGAAGCTGGTGCAGTACTTCCGTCACCTGCCGCACTACGCGTTCTACAACCGCGTGCGCGGCCTGTTCTATCCGGGCGAGCCGCCGGTGAGCACGGTGGTCGAGGTGTCGCGCTTCCTGCCGGGCGACGAGGTGCTCGTCGAAGTGGAAGCGACGATGTTCCTGCCTCTGCGCAGCGCTACCTGACGCCCGCGCCTTTCAAAAGAAACTCCGTCACCTGCTCGATCAGGTAGCGGCGGTCCTTGTCGTCGCCGTCTTGCGCCACGTTGCGGAAGTAGGCGGCTTGCGTCGCGTGGTCGGCGTAGAACTGCGTCACGGCCCAGATGTGGAACAGCACCAGCATCGGGTCGGCCTTGTCCATGAGACCCTGGTTCATCCAGTTCTGGATCACGGCGGCGGCCTGGTCGGTGCGCGCCTTGCTCGTGTCCATCATGGTGTTGAGCACGGGCGCGCCGCGCATCATCTCGGCCGTGAAGATGCGCGAGCGCAACGGGTGCTCGAACGAGAACACCATCTTGCGGTGGATGAGGTCGCTCAGCACCTTGCGCGGGCCGAAGGCCTCGTCGCTGAAACCGAACACCACGATCCAGTCGGTCAGGATGTCCTGCAGCACCTGGCGGTACAGCGCCTCCTTGCTCTCGATGTAGTAGTGCAGCTGCGCCTTCGACAGCCCGGCCTTGTCGGCGATGGCCTGTGTGGAGGCGCCTGCCAGCCCTTCGCTCGCGAACACCTCGATGGCGGCCTGGTTGATGAGGCCCATCACCTGCGTGTACTTGCGCGAACGCCCGCGCGTGGCCGGCGCTTCGCTGTCGGTGTCGGTTGCGCTCACAGCTGCAGCACCAGCTCGGAGCCCTTGGCGCGCGAGCAGCACAGCGCCACCTTGCTGCGCCGCTCGGTGCCGGTGAGGCAGAAGTCGCGGTGCTCGGCGCCCTCGCCGTCGCCCTCGACCACGCAGGTGCCGCACAGGCCCTGCTGGCACGACACGGGAATGTCGATGCCCACTTCGTGCAAGGCGTCGACCGCGGTCTGGTCGGCCGCCACCGGCACCTCGATGCCGCGCCGCGCCAGCTTCAGCCTGAAGGGCAGGCCCGTGGTGGCGGCGGCCGTGCCGGTGGGCGCGGCGAAGTACTCGGTGTGCAGTGCGTCTTCGGGCCAGTGCGCGGCGGCCTCGCGCACGGCCTGCATGAAGCCGCCGGGGCCGCACACGTACAGGTGCGTGTCGGGCGTGCGTTCGGCGAGGAGTGCGCGCAGGTCGATGCGCTGCGTCCTGTCATCCGTGAGGCCCTGGTCCAGGTGCAGCTTCAGGTGCGGCGCCAGCGCGGGCGCGTGCAGCGCCTCGGCGAAGGCCAGGTGCTCTTCGCTGCGTGCGAACACGCACAGCGTGAAGTCGGCGCCGCGCGCGGCCAGCGCCTGCGCCATCGCCAGCAGCGGCGTCATGCCGATGCCGCCGGCCAGCAGCAGGTGGCGGCGGGCTTGAGTGCGCAGCGGGAAGGTGTTGCGCGGTGCGCTGATCGCAATCAGGTCGCCTTCGCGCACGCGCTCGTGCATCGAGGCCGAGCCGCCGCGGCTCGCGTGCTCGCGCTTCACGCCGATCACGTAGGAGCCGGCATCCGACGGCGCACGCGCCAGCGAATACTGGCGCGAGAAGCCGCCGGGCATGTGCACGTCGATGTGCGCGCCGGCCTCGTAGCCGGGCAGCGCGCGGCCCCACGGATGCGCCAGCTCGAAGGCCAGTATTTCCGGCGTCTGGCGCGAGATGCGGGGATAATGTTTGGTTTAGCGTAAGTAAGATGGGTCATTTCACATAGCGCAGTATCTGCGAGGTGAAGGCCTCAGTGCTCGCTTGGCCGCCTAGATCAGGCGTTGCTTGCCGGTCGTCAGCGGCCAGGGCTTCCTCGATTGCACGCATGACCGTAGCTGCAGCTTCGTTCTCACCCAGGTGTTCCAGCATCATTGCCGCCGACCAGATTTGCCCGATCGGATTGGCAATACCTTGGCCCGCGATGTCCGGTGCAGAGCCATGGACGGGTTCGAACATAGAAGGATATTTTCGTTCGGGATTGATGTTTGCGCTGGGTGCAACGGCGATGGTCCCGGTCACGCCCGGCCCCAGGTCGGACAGGATGTCGCCAAATAAATTAGAGCCGACTACTACATCAAAACGTTCCGGCGACATGACGAAGCGCGCCGCCAAGATGTCGATGTGGTACTGGTCAGCGGTAATGTCGGGGTATTCAGCGGCGATTGCAGCAAATCGTTCATCCCAGAACGGCATGGAATGATAAAGCCCGTTGGATTTGGTGGCGGAGGTAACGTGATTCCCTCCTTGACGCCTGGCCAGGTCAAAGGCGAATCGAAGAATACGATCGGTGCCGCGGCGTGTAAAGATGGCTTCCTGCGTAACGAACTCATGTTCGGTGCCGGCGAACATGCGGCCTCCGACCTGTGAGTACTCACCCTCTGTATTCTCGCGGACAATCCAGAAATCGATTTTGCGCTCATGGGCATTGGCCAGGGGGCAGGGGACTCCGGGAAGCAGTCGTACCGGACGCAGGTTCACATACTGGTCGAACTGCTGGCGGATAGGAATGAGCAGATTCCACAGGGAAATGTGGTCGGGGACGCCGGGAAACCCGACAGCTCCGAGAAAGATGGCATCGCTGTCGCGCAGCCGGTCAATACCATCATCGGGCATCATTTTTCCGGTGGCTTTGTAGGTTTCGCAACTCCAGTCATAGTGCTTGTACTGCAATGTGAAACCGTGTAGCCGGCTTACAGCATCAAGCACACGCAGGCCGGCCGGCACAACTTCCTTTCCGATGCCATCGCCCGGGATGACCGAGATAGTGTGTGTATTCTGGGACATGGTTATTTCGCTGTTGTGTTGCTTTGGACAGGGGCTTCAGACGCCGGCGACATTGCAGCAAGGTGATCCACTAGCGCGGGTACTGGCGATTGTTCGAGTCCGGCCTGTGTGGCGTCGGCATATAGCATCTTGATTGCAAGGGCCAGCGAGCCTTGAGCGCCTTGTTCCTTGGCCATCGTGCAGTAGTAACCCATGTCCTTCAATGCATTGGACATCGAAAAACGGAAGCCTGAAGGATCGTTAGATTCGATGTAAGGGCGTAGTCGGTTCAGCACGACACCCCCGCCGCCGCCTGCGGCCAGGATCTCGCAGAATGTTTCGGGGTCGGTACCGGTCCGGCGTGCGCATGCCGCTGCCTCGGCCAGTACGGCGGAGAATCCCAGCGACACATAGTTGTGCAGCAATTTCATCTGATGGCCTGAGCCGACCCCCCCTGCGTAGGCGATATTCTCGGCGTAGCTTTGGAGAACAGGCAGACAGTTGTTGTACACCTCACGGTCTCCCCCCACGAGCAGATTCAATCGGCCTTCGGCGGCTTCTTTTGGTGTGCGCGTCATCGGGGCGTCGAGGAAGTGCCCGCCACCGTCCTGCACGGCTTTTGCAATTTTCAGTGTAGAAGAGGGTATGGCGGTAGAGCAGTCGATGACCGTGCTGCCCTGCCTCAGGCCTTCAAGCACGCCCCCTTTTTGAAAGAGGACTTCTTCCACTTGAGGTGATCCAGTTACGCAGAGGATGAGGATGTCGACGCTGGAGGCCAGATCTGAAGCTTGAGCACTGATTTTGGCTCCGGCGGCGAGCAGCGCATCCAGAGGCTGATTGCCTGGATGGTCTAGCAGGGTAAGTGGAAAGCCGTTGCGTAACAAGCTGGCGGCAATGCCGGAACCCATCAGGCCTACGCCGATCAGGCCGATATTCGGTTTTTGTTCAGTCATGGAGGTTTCTCTTCGAAATGGTTAGTTATGTTTATGGATTGCCGAGCCCGCCGGCGCAGATGTATTTGATTTCGAGGTAATCATCTACGCCGTACTTGGAGCCTTCGCGGCCCACACCCGATTCCTTGATGCCACCGAAAGGCGCCAGTTCGGTCGAAATGATGCCCTCGTTCAGGCCTACGATGCCGGTCTCGAGCGCCTCTGCAACACGCCACGCACGGCTGTAGTCCGACGTATAGAAGTACGCAGCCAATCCAAAGGGTGTGTCGTTTGCCAGACCGATGACTTCCTGCTCGGTGCTGAACCGAATCAGCGGCGCAACTGGGCCGAAGGTTTCTTCCTGCATCAGCTTTGCCTGCCGCGAAACGTCGACAAGAATAGAGGGCTCATAAAACAATCCACCTAACTCGTGTGGACGGCCGCCGGTCAGTAAGCTGGCTCCCCCGGAAATCGCATCCTCAATATGCTCTTTCACCTTGTCGATTGCCGCTTGATCGATTAGCGGGCCCAGGTCGACGTCTTCTTCTAGCCCGTTGCCTACTCGCAAAGCCTGCACTGCTTGCTTGAGGCGATCGGCAAACGCGTCATAGATACCTTCCTGAACAAAAATTCGGTTTGCACACACGCAAGTCTGGCCCGCATTCCGGAACTTGGATGCCATGGCTCCCGCCACCGCCAGGTCGAGATCGGCATCATCAAAAACGATGAAGGGCGCATTGCCGCCTAATTCCATGGATACCTTTTTCATGGTGCCTGAGCACTGCTGCATCAGGAACTTGCCAACGCTGGTCGAACCCGTGAACGACAATTTGCGCACTAAAGGATTGCTGGTCAGCTCTGTACCTACAACGCCGGAGTTGCCCGTGACTACGTTAAGCACACCGGGCGGAATGCCGGCTTCCTGCGCCAGTTCGGCGAGCGCCAGCGCCGAGTAGGGCGTTGCGCTAGCCGGTTTGATGATAATGGTGCAGCCGGCCGCCAGCGCCGCGCCTGCCTTGCGCGTAATCATTGCATTGGGGAAATTCCACGGCGTGATGGCGGCGACGACCCCGACGGCTTGTTTGATGACCATGATGCGTCGGTCAGACGTTGCGGCAGGAATGATGTCGCCATAAACGCGCTTCGCCTCTTCTGCAAACCACTCCAGGAATGATGCGCCGTAGGCAATTTCGCCGCGGGACTCTTTGATGGGTTTGCCTTGCTCAAGGGTAAGCAGTCTGGCCAGATCCTCTTGATGTGCCATGCACAAGTCGTACCAGTTGCGGATCAACTGTGCACGCTGCTTGCCCGACATGGCGCGCCAAGCGGGAAGGGCGCGGTTTGCCGCATCAATGGCCGTCTTTACATCTGTTTGAGTGAGAGAGGGAACAGTACCGAGCAGGGAGCTGTCCATCGGGTTGGTGACTTCAATGGCTTGTCCATTGGATGCATCGGTCCATGTGCCGTCTATATAGCATTGCTGACGGAATAATGAAGGTCGGTTCAGGTTCATCAGTTGGTCTCGAGTGGATATACAGTGTTAGCGTGGAACCAATAAATTGCTTGGTATGCCGCCTTGGTAAAGGGTGTTCAGTCCATCCACGAGCAGCCAGCCCATGGCGTCGCGGGTTTCTTGTGTGGCACTGCCAAGGTGCGGCGAGAGAAATACGTTGTCGAGTTCCCGATAGCGGGGATCGACATTGGGTTCGTTGGCGAATACATCGAGACCTGCCGCAAACAATTGGCCTGATGCCAGTGCATGTATCAGTGCGTCGTCATCCACCAGCTCACCGCGAGATATGTTTACGATGACGGCGCGTGGCGGTAGAAGCGCTATGCGCTCTGCGTTGATGATGCCTTTTAACTGGGGCGAGCCTGGTGCTGCGATCACGAATACGTCGGCAATTTGCAGCGCGTCGTCAAGCTTCCCATGGTAGATTGCGCCGTCTTCCTGCTCTGATGGCAATTGACGTCGATTGTGATAGTGAATTTCCATGCCAAAGGCCCGGGCCCGTGCAGCGATTTCTCGGCCAATGCGGCCCATGCCGAAAACTACAACACGTTTCCCTTTAAGTCCCGTCCCCAGTAATTGGGTGGGGCTCCATCCTGTCCACTGGCCGCTGCGCACCATGCGGTCTGCTTCGTACCCGCGGCGGCAGGCGTTAAGCATTAGCATCATTGCAATTTCAGAGCAGGCGTCACTCAACACGTCGGGAGTATGTAGTACACCGACCCCTAACTCTTGAGCGACGGCCGTATCGATGTGGTCATATCCCACCGAGAGCGTGGCCACATAGCGTAAGGAAGGAGATAATTGCCGCAGGACGCTCCCATTGATTTGCTCTGTGGCGCTGGCGAATAACACCTGAGATCCTTGCGCGGCATCTACGATTTCATCGGGGGAAAGGATGCTGTCGTTTTTATTAATACGTAAATCGTAGCGTTTGTACAAGGCCGTTTCGACACTTTCGGTAAATCGCCGACAGAGAAATGCCATGGGTTTGGCGGGGTTATGCACCATATCCTGCAATGCCTCCTTATATTGTTTTGTGATACTATCAATTCATATGACAAATTTGTCAAGCAATTTTCTGGCTGATAGTATTTGCTTATTCCCTACTCCGCTCCGTAGGTAAAAATCAAGAGGCGACCGTTGAGTCATGCAAGAAAATAAACCCGGCAGTGAAAGAACGCTATCAGACCGTCTCACGGACATGCTCGCTCGCGAGATACGCAGCGGCGCTTATCCCGTCAACTCGAGATTGCCAACTGAAAAATTCATGACAGAGGAATATGGCGTCAGTCGTACCGTCGTGCGGGAAGTCATTTCGCGCCTCAAGTCTGCCGGTCTGGTGGATACTCGTCAGGGAAGCGGGGATAGGAAATCCAACCGCATGAGCACAAGTATAGCACACGTTTGGGGCGTCTCAGGCATGCACACAGGGGACTGCTGGGTTGATTTCTCAAAGCCAGTTGCCCGAGATTTTTCGGTAT
>Ga0136713_1000022_pt1 | contig 14172 bp, 14 predicted proteins | sample JTO22cmmetaG_FD_101393 | JGI IMG/M metagenome (GOLD analysis project Ga0136713, IMG submission 101393) | Freshwater bacterial and archeal communities from Indian Creek, Illinois, USA - JTO22cm metaG | ecosystem: Environmental > Aquatic > Freshwater > Unclassified | place: USA: Indian Creek... | reverse complement strand
CTCCTGGAACGCGCAGTCACCGCCGACCCCGTCACCTACCGCGACCTCGTGCGGATCGGCGCCCCGAAGCCCACCAAGCCCGAGGCCCCGACCGGCCGCAGCACCCCCGGAACCCTCGACGTCTAGCACGCCGGCCGACCCTGGCGACAACCACACCTCACACCGGGGCACTCACATGAATAGCCCTTTCGAAGATAGAAGAGTCAAGCGGCTGCGCGCCACGCCGCTGACCCCGGTCGCCTTCTTCGCCGGCAAGATCGCCCAGGTCATCATCGTCTCGGCCGTCCAGGCCACCATCCTCATCGCGTTGGGCACCCTCGCCTTCGGCGTCGTGCTGCCGACCGACGCCGCGTCCTGGCTGTCCTTCGGCTGGACCTACCTGATCGGCATCGGCGCGGGCACCGTGCTCGGCATCGCCTTCTCCTCGGTCCCTAGGACCGCCAAGGCCAAGGCCGCCGGCAACATCGCGTCGGGCATCGCCACGATCCTCGCCTTCATCTCGGGCGTCTTCATGGTCTCCTCGAACTTCCCCACGTGGATCATGCGCGTCGCCGAGATCTTCCCGCTCTACTGGATGAGCTCCGGCATCCGCGCGGCGCTGCTGCCGGAGTGGCTGTACGAGACGTTCACCTTCTCGCCCGAGGGCACGCCGCGCCTGCTGCTCGGTGGCACGGTGCTCGGCGCCTGGTTCGTCCTGGGCCTGTTCGGCTGCATCAGGACCTTCCGCTGGGTTCCCAAGAAGCCGGCCTGATCCCGACAGCCCAGTGCCCGACAGCCCAGTGCCCGGCTGCGGCCAGAGTGCAGGCCGGGGCGCAGGGCGGGCACTCGGCGTCCTTAGACTCACGGGACCTCAGACTCGCGGGACCTCGCGCCCACCCGCCCCGGCTACAGCACCAAGGATCCTCATGGCCGATCAGCCCGCCCCGACCGGAGCGCTGGACGACTGGCACAAGACCATCGTCTGGTTCGACCGCGGCTGCTGCCTTCTCGTCGCCGTGACCGTGGCGAACGTCCTGACGACCCGTCCGCCCACCGGCGTGCTGCTACCGGTCCTGGCCTGTGCGGGGGCCATCGTGGCCGGATGGTTCCTGCTGGGACGCAAGGCCTCGCTCAACGACGGCGGTCACCCCGCAGAGGGGTGGGCCTACGTCCTGATCCTGGTGGTGGCGACCGCGATCGCCTCCCGCATGAGCGGAGCTGCCGACACGCTGCAGATCGTCCCCATGGTCCAGGTGTGGATGCTCTTCGACCGGCGGCGCGAATCCCTGACCGCCGCGGCACTGGTCCTCGCCGGCTCGGGGGTCTCCATCTTCTTCCGCTGGGGCGCCGACCCCGCCTACCTCGGTCGCCTGGCGGGCAGCCTGGGGACGATGTTCCTCTTCACCGGGGGCATCGGCTTCTTCGTCGCCTTCATCATGAAGCAGTCCCAGCGCAACGCGGACCTGGTTGCCGAGCTGCAGGCCGCCCAGGCCAAGCTGGCTGCCTCCCAGCACGCGGCGGGTGTGGCGGCCGAGCGCGAGCGCGTTGCCCGCGAGATCCACGACACCCTCGCCCAAGGGTTCATGTCGATGATCACCCAGGTGCAGGTGACCGCCGCTGCGGTGGGCCGCGACGACGCCGCGGTGCGCGACCGGCTCGCCCTCATGGAGACGACCGCGCGGGAAAACCTCGCGGAGGCGCGCGGGCTCGTCGCGGCCTTCGCCCCGCTGCCCCTGCAGGACGGCTCGCTCGTCGACGCCCTGCGCCGCCTGACCGAGCGGTGGTCCGCCGAGACGGGCCTGACCGCCGTCATCGAGGCCGACGACGCCGGAAGCCTCGCCCCTGCCCAGGAGGTGGTGCTCTTGCGTGCCGCGCAGGAGGCGCTGACCAACGTGCGCCGGCACGCCGGCGCTGCGGCCGTGTGGGTCACCCTCGAAGGGGGCGGTGGTCTGCCGGCTCGCCTCGAGGTGGTCGACGACGGCGTGGGCGTGGGCTCCGCGGAGCCGGGCTACGGGCTCCGCGGAGCCGGGCTACGGGCTCCGCGGGATGCGCGAGCGGGTGGAGTCGGTGGGCGGAACGTTGACCGTGACCGGCGACGACGAGGGCGGCACGGTGCTCACCGTGGACCTGCCCGCTGCTGAGAGGATCGCCCGATGACCGCCGACCAGACCCCCGTGCGCGTCGTCGTCGCCGACGACCACCCCATCGTGCGTTCCGGCATCGTCGGCCTGCTCGCCGGCGAGGCGGACCTCGACGTCGTGGGCGAGGCCGCGAACGGGCAGGAGGCCGTGGCCCTGGCCGCCTCGCTCGCCCCCGACGTCGTCCTGATGGACCTGCGCATGCCGGTGCTCGACGGCGTCGGCGCGACCAAGGCGATCGTCGGCACCGGCCCGCGGGTCCTCGTGCTCACCACCTACGACACCGACGCAGACATCCTGCGCGCGGTCGAAGCCGGCGCCACGGGATACCTGCTCAAGGACACGCCCCGCGAGACGCTGCTGCGCGGCATCCGGGCGGCCGCCCGCGGCGAGACCGTGCTGGCGCCGTCGGTCGCGACCCGGCTCGTGGGCTCCATGCGAGCCACGGCCGAGCGGCCGACCAAGCGGGAGACGGAGGTTCTCGAGCTCGTCGCCGAGGGCTTCACCAACGCCGCCGTCGCCCTCAAGCTCCACATCAGCGAGGCCACCGTCAAGACGCACCTGCTGCGCCTCTTCACCAAGCTCGGCGTTGACAACCGCACCGAGGCCGTGACGGAAGCCCGCCACCGCGGGTGGGTGGCCTGAAGCCCGAGGCTTGTGGGTGCGAGGATGCCCCGATGCGGGATCTCGCGACGCTGCCCAAGGCCCACCTGCACCTGCACTTCACCGGATCCATGAGCGTGCCGACGCTCGCCGACCTCGCGGCCGAGCGCGGGGTCCGGCTGCCCGCGGCGCTGGTCGACGGCGACCCCCTGAGCGTGCCGCCCACGCAGCGTGGCTGGTTCCGGTTCCAGCGCCTGTACGACGCCGCACGCGCGTGCGTGCGCTCCGAGGCGGACATGCGCCGCCTCGTGGACGAGGCGGCCGCCGCCGACGCGGCCGAGGGCTCGGTCCGGCTCGAGCTCCAGGTCGACCCGACGTCGTACGCGCCGTTCGTCGGCGGGATCACGCCGGCGGTCGAGATCGTCCTCGACGCAGCGAAGGCGGCGAGCGCCGTCCACGGGCTCGAGGTGGCCGTCGTCGTGGCGGCGAGCCGGATGCGGCACCCGCTCGACGCGCGCACGCTCGCACGGCTCGCCGCCAGGTACGCGGGCGACGGGCCGGGCGACGTGGTGGGTTTCGGCCTGAGCAACGACGAGCGGTCGGGGCACACCGAGGCGTTCGCGCACGCGTTCCGGATCGCGCGGGACGCCGGGCTGGCGTCGGTGCCGCACGGCGGCGAGCTGCTCGGCCCCCGTCACGTGTCCGTCGTGCTGGACCAGCTCCGTCCCGACCGGCTGGGCCACGGCGTGCGCGCGAGCGAGAACCCTTCGGTCCTGGCGGCGGCGGTGGAACGTGGCGTGGCCTTTGAGGTCTGCCCGGCCTCGAACGTCGGTCTCGGCGTCTACCACGACCTGGCCGACGTGCCGCTGCGCGTCCTCGTCGACGCCGGGGCCGAGGTCGCCCTCGGCGCGGACGACCCGCTGCTCTTCGGCACCCGGCTCGTCGCCCAGTACGAGACCGCGCGCACCGCGCACGGCTTCTCGGACGCGGAGCTCGCCGGCCTGGCCCGCTCGTCGATCCGCGCGAGCCGCGCGTCGGCGCCGAGCAAGCAGCGGATGCTGGCCCACGTCGACGACTGGCTCGCCACCCCCGAATGAGGCACGGGTCACGAACAGGCCCCGATCGGCCCTGCCGTGGTGTGGGCCTGGACGCCGTGGTGCAGGGTGGTCACAGGACGCTCGAGCGCGTCGTCGAGGAGGACACGGATGTCTCACCGTGGCAGGGAACGGGCGCCCACGTGGCTGCGGCGCGCCGCGGTGGTCGGCGTCGTCGTCGCGCTCAGCGGGTGCGCGTGGCCCGGGCAGGGCCCCGTGGGCGCGGGGAACGGCCCCACCGTCGAGGCGCAGTCGCCGGTCTCGCCGCCGCCGGAGCTCACGGTGTCGCCGAGCCCGGCGTCACCGAGCTCGGCGACGCCGGACGCCACCCCGTCAGCGGTTCCCGGCGCGCCCGCCGCGAGCCCTTCTCCCAGCCCCTCGCCCTCGGCTAGCCCCAGCCCCTCCGCGCCACCGGCACCAGAGTCTGCGCCGAGCGCCCCGAGCGTCCCGGCACCGCCGCCCAGTGCGCCCCCACCGCCGCCGGAGCCCACGGAGCCTCCGGCCCCGGAGTACGTGCGGCGCGGGTCCTCCGGGCCCGCGGTGCTCGCCCTCCAGGAGCGGCTGCGCGAGCTCGGGTACGGGCAGATCAGGCCGGACGGCGACTATGGTCCGGCGACTCAGCAGGCCGTGTGGGCGTTCCAGAAGGCGGCCGGACTGCGCCCCGACGGCGTCGTCGGCCCCAAGACCCAGGCGGCCCTCGACGCCGGGCACCGGCCGTCGTCGCGGTCCGGCGCGGGCAAGGCGGTCGAGATCGACCTCGACCGGCAGATCCTCCTGGCCGTCGAGAACGGCCAGGAGACCCGGATCTTCAACGCGTCGTCCGGCAACGGTGAGGAGTATGTGGCGCTCGGCCGCAGCTACACCGCCCGCACGCCGCGCGGGCACTTCGCCGTCTACAAGCAGGTCGACGGCATGCACGAGTCGACGCTCGAGCTCGGGTCCATGTACCGGCCCAAGTACTTCCGCGGCGGCTACGCGGTCCACGGCTCGGGCTCGGTGCCGCCATACCCCGCGTCGCACGGCTGCGTGCGAGTGACCAACGGCACGATGGACTGGCTCTGGGACACCTGGGGGCTGCCGACGGGCACGCCCGTCATCGTGTACTGAGGGGCGCGGCCCGACCGACGGGTACCGGGGGCGCGGCCCGACCGACGGGTACCGGGGGCGCGGCCCGACCGACAGGTTCCGAGGGGCGCGGCCCGACCGGCGCGCTAGAGGCTGACGCCGACGAGCACCGGCTCGGGCTCGAGCTCGATCCCGAAGGTGTCGAGGACGCCGTCGCGGATGACGCGGGCCAGGGCGACCACGTCCTCGGCGCTCGCCCCGCCGCGGTTGGTCAGCGCGAGCGTGTGCCTGGTGGACAGGGTCGCGCGGCTGTCCGCGCCGGCCACGCCGTAGCCCTTGCCGAAGCCGGCGCGGTCGATCAGCCACGCCGCGCTCGTCTTGACCAGGCTCGGGTCGATCCGGCCGAGGCTCGGACCCGTCGTCGTCATCGGGACGGTCGAACGCACCGGGTACCGCGGGGCGTCGGGAGGCAGCAGGTCCGCCTGGTCCGCGGCCACCACCGGGTTCATGAAGAAGGATCCCGCCGACCAGCGGTCGTGGTCCGCGCCCGGGGCGGAGCCGAAGCGCCCGTCCAGGAGCATCCCCTTGCCGGCCCGCAGCTCGAGCACCGCCTCGCGCACCGCCGTCGACGGCGCCCGGTCCCCCACCTCGACACCGAGCCGCCGGGCCAGCTCCGCATACCCCACGGGCGCGGAGTCAGTGCCGAGCCGCAGTTGGAAGGTGACGTCGAGCACCACCCAGCGGGGAGTCGGGTACCAAGGGGCGGCCGGGTCGGCGTCGGACGGCAGGTCTCGCATCGAGCGCTTGAGCAGCGACGTGCGGTACCCCAGCCCCAGCTCGCCGACCGCGAAGGTACGCACGCGGCCGTGGAGCCGGTCCCACGTGCGGACCGTGGACAGCACCCCGGCGACCTCCTGACCGTAGGCGCCGATGTTCTGGACGGGGGCCGCGCCGACCGTCCCGGGGATCCCGGAGAGCGCCTCGACGCCCACCCAGCCGTGCTCGACGGCGGCGGCCGCGAGCTCGTCCCAGTCCTGCCCGCCGACCGCCGAGACGCTGGCGCCGCCACAGGCGTCGGCCGAGTCGAGCCGGAAGCCGGTGCGCACGTCGCGGACGACGACCCCGCCGAAGCCCTCGTCGGCCACGAGCAGGTTGGACCCACCGCCGAGGACGAGCAGCGGCTCCCCGGCGTCGTCGGCGGCACGGACGGTGTCGACGAGCTCCGCCTCCGACGTCGCCTCCACGTAGGCATCGGCGGGACCACCCACACGCAGGGTGGTCAGCTCAGCCAGGGCAGGAATGGCGGTCGCGGTGCTCACGCGCCCAGCGTAGGCGGTGCGGGACACGGGCGGACGCGCCACGTCACATCGTTTCGTGACCTGCACGGGCGTCCCCGGGTAGGCTCACCGCAGCCCAGGAGCGTCCCTGGGACCGACGTGACAGGAGTACGCATGGCCCCGACCGCCGGAGGCCGCCCCACGCTGGCGAAGGTCGCCGAGCTCGCCGGGGTCTCGGTCTCCACGGCCTCGCTCGCCTTCTCCGGCGCCGGCCCCATCACGCCGGAGACGCGCGAGCGCGTCCTGGGCGCCGCCCGCGAGCTCGGCTACTCGGGTCCCAACCCGCTCGGCCGGCAGCTGCGGTCCGGGCGCTCCGGCATCATCGGCGTCATCATCGGCGACAACCCGGGCCGCGCGTTCCGCGACCCGGTCTCCGTCCAGGTGCTCGACGGCCTCATGCACGTGCTCGGCGAGCAGGGCCTCGGCGTGCTGCTCGTCGCGGGCATCAGCCGGCGGGCGAGCGAGCCCTGCACGGACCCGGCCGGCCACGAGGCCGCTCCCACACCTTCGGGGGCCGCGCCGGAGGCTGACGGATCGTCGATCTCCGACGCCGCGGCGCCGGCGGTCGCGGCGGTCGACTCGCTGGTCGAGTCCGCCGCGATGGACGTCGCCGTGCTCGTCTGGGGCGTCCTGCACGACGATCCCAACCACCAGGCCCTCCAGCGCCGCGGCGTGCCCGTCGTCGTCGGCGAGGGCTACCACGTGGAGGGCGCGCCGCTCGTCCGCATCGACGACCGCCACGGGGCCGCGGAGGCGGTCCGGCACCTGTGCGAGCTGGGGCACACGCGCATCGCCGAGATCACGCTGCCGCTCGGGCGCGGCGAGCGCTCGGGCCCGATCGACGCGACCCGCTTGACCTTCGCGGACCGGACCTCGGCGGCCAACCGCCTGTCCGGGGTGCGCGACGTCGTCGAGCCGGTCATCTCGTGGGAGACGCCCGCATCCCTCGTGGAGCACGGGCGGGACGCCGCGACCGCCGTCCTCGGCGAGTGGGTCCCCTCGTCCGAACGTCCCACCGCGATCTTCGCCCACTCGGACCTGCTGGCGGCGGGGGCGGTGATCGCCGCGCGCGAGCTGGGGCTCAGGGTGCCGGAGGACGTCTCCATCGTCGGCTTCGACGGCCTCGACCTGCCGTGGCTCTCGCCCGACGTGCTGACGAGCGTCCACCAGCCCCTGCGGGAGAAGGGCGCCGCGCTGGGCCGGGCAGTCGTCGGGGTCCTGGCGGGCGACGAGCCGCAGGTGCAGACGCTACCCGTCAGCCTCGTCCCGGGCACGACGACGGGACCGCCGCCAGGGGCCTGAGCCCCCAGCAGTACCTCAGAGGCGGCAGTGCCTCAGGAGCGCGGCGGTGCCTCAGGAGCGGGGCCTCAGAAGGGTGCTTCAGAGGCGGACGACCGCCTGGACCTTGCCCATCACCCGCACACCCTCGTGCGTCACCGTCAGGTCGATGCGGGCGGTGCGCGCCTCCGGGTCGATCGCGCCGACGGTGGCGGTGACCTCGACGACGGCGGCGCCCTCGGCCGGGACGGGGACCGGACGCGTGAAGCGCGTCTGGTAGTCGACGACGGCGCCGGGATCGCCGGCCCAGTCCTCGACCACGCCGACGGCGGCCCCCATGGTGAGCATGCCGTGCGCGATGACGCCGGGGAGCCCGACGCGGGTGGCGAACGCCTCGTCCCAGTGGATGCGGTTGAAGTCGCCGCTGGCCCCGGCGTAACGCACAAGGCGGTCGCGGTCGAGCTCGAGGGTGCGGGTGCCGACGACGACGCCGACGGCGAGGTCCTCGAGGATGGGCCTGCTGGTCGTCACGTGTCCTCCCCGCGGACAGCGAGGGTCGACACGACGGTCGCGACGGGCTCGTCCGGGCCGTCCGCCCACTGGGCCGCAATCTCGCAGCGGGTGGTGATCATCGCGATGCCCGCGCGGTGCGTGACGGCGTCGACGTGGAGCACGGTGACCAGCTCGTCGCCCGCGACGATCGGCCGGTGGTGGGTGAGACGCTCGTCGGCGTGGACGACGCGAGAGAAGTCGATCCTGGCGTCCGGGTCCCGGATGTACTGCGCCTCTGCAGCCTGTGCGACGACGACGGCGAACGTCGTGGGAGCGACCAGGTCGGGAAAGCCGGCACCCCGCGCCGCTCCGAGATCGAAGTGGGCGGGGTGCTGAGCACCGACTGCTGCCGCGAACTCGCGGATCTTCTCCCGGCCCACCGAGTAGGGGGACGTCGCGGGATACGCACGGCCGGCGAAGCCGGGGGCGGGCAGCGTGTCGGTCATGTTCGGTTGTGCGCGCGGCGTACCTGGGTCAGCGGGTCTCGCGGTGCGCGGTGTGCTTGCCGCAACGCGGGCAGAACTTCGCCATCTCGAGGCGGTCCGGGTTATTGCGACGGTTCTTCTTGGTGATGTAGTTCCGCTCCTTGCAGTCCACGCAGGCGAGCGTGATCTTCGGGCGGACGTCAGCGCTCTTGGCAGCCATGGTGAGTCACCTCTCGCGCTTCCGGCAACGCGCAACGATGCAGATCGGTGTCGGCAACGACGCCGGCCGTCGTGCCGTGGGCCCGTGGGGCCCGGTCTTGAGTGGTAGCGAGGGCGGGGCTCGAACCCGCGACCTCACGATTATGAGTCGTGCGCTCTGACCAGCTGAGCTACCCCGCCACAAACGTGACTTGACGCGGGGCCGCTTGCCGTCTGACGGAAGCGGTCCCGCGTCGAGATCACAGAGCCCCGAAAGGGAATCGAACCCTTGACCTTCTCCTTACCATGGAGATGCTCTGCCGACTGAGCTATCGGGGCAGCGGGGAAAACAGTACACGGAATCTTCCGAGCGGCAAAACCGGCAGGATTCCGCGGCTCCGGAGCCGCCCGACCGACGCGGAAACGAGCCGTCACCGCCCTGCCCGCCCCGCATGTCTCGCACCCGGGACCGGAACGCGACCAAGATCACACCCGACCGCCGCCGTCCCGCCTCCGGGACGGGGATGAGCCGGTGCCGTGACCTGACGGGCGACCGCCTCGAGTCGACACCGGCGGCCCTGCTGCCCGCGCAACGCGAGGCTGAAGCCACTACCTGGCCCGGGGTCCGCAGGAAACGACGGAGGGCGGTCCGTGCGCGCTTCCGCGCACGGACCGCCCTCCAGCACGACGTGGCGGGTGAGGGATTCGAACCCCCGTAGGCTGTGCCAGCTGATTTACAGTCAGCCCCCTTTGGCCACTCGGGTAACCCGCCAAGGGTGGTGCTTCGCCCCACGTGGTGGAGCGGGAGCAACCATAGCGCGGCTTCGGCCTTGCCGTGAAATCGCAGGGCGCAGCGGGCTACCGTGGACGTCGGAAACCGTCCCCGAGCAGGAGGAGCATCACCGTGGCCGACTCGTCGTTCGACATCGTCTCCAAGGTCGACCGCCAGGAGGTCGACAACGCCCTGAACCAGGCGAGCAAGGAGATTGCGCAGCGCTACGACTTCAAGAACGTGGGTGCCTCGATCGCCTGGAGCGGCGAGTCCATCCTGATGGTGGCGAACTCCGCGGAGCGCGTGTTCGCCATCCTCGACGTGTTCGAGACCAAGCTCATCAAGCGCGGCATCTCGCTCAAGGCCCTCGACACCGGTGACAAGGAGCCAAAGGTCTCCGGCAAGGAGTACCGCCTGGCCGCGTCGATCAAGGAGGGCCTGTCCGGCGAGGGCGCGAAGAAGATCACGAAGATCATCCGCGACGAGGGCCCGAAGGGCGTCAAGACCCAGATCACCGGCGACGAGGTGCGCGTGACGAGCAAGTCGCGGGACGACCTCCAGTCGGTGATCGCCCTCCTCAAGGGGCAGGATCTGGATTTCGCGCTCCAGTTCACCAACTACCGGTGAGATAGCAGGTCAGCGGGCTGACGCAGCCCCACGGTCCGTACCTGGTCCACAAGACCAGCGCACCAGCACGACGACGCGCCCGACTCCCCGCCGTGGGGGTCGGGCCGTCGCCTCCTCGTCAACGCCTCTCCCAGCCACACCCTGACAGCAAGGCTCGCCGATGCCGCTCCCCCTCCCCCGCCTGATCGCGACCGACCTCGACGGCACCCTGCTGCGCAGCGACGGGACGGTCTCGGAGCGCACCCGGCGCGCGCTTGCGGCCGCGGAGGAGGCGGGTATCCACGTCATCTGCGTCACCGCGCGCCCGCCGCGCTGGCTCGGACTGCTCGCCGCCGTCGTCGGCGGGCACGGGAAGGTGGTGTGCCTCGGGGGGGCGGCCGTGTGGGACCTCGCCGCGGGGCTCGCGCGGGACGTGCGGGGCTTCGCGGACGACGACGCCGCCGCGCTGATCGCGGACCTGCGTGCCGCAGTCCCCACCGTGGGGATCGTGCTGGAGCGGGTCGACGGCCCGTCTTTCGACCCCGGCTTCGACTGGCTCGAGTCGGTGCCCGGAACGCATGCCGTCCCGGTCGAGGAGACCTTGGGCACGGGGCGGCCCCCGGTCGCGAAGGTCGTGGCCCGGCTCCCGCTGGCCGCCGGTGGGGCGGCGGACGGCCCCGCCCTGCGGCCGCAGGAGGCCTCCGCGGCCGACGAGGAGTTCTTCGCGGCGGTTCGCTCCGCCGTGGGGCACCGAGCCTCGCTCGCCTACTCCGGGGCAGCCGGGCTCGCCGAGCTGCTCGCGCCCGGGGTGTCCAAGGACGCGGCCCTCGCCCGCTGGTGCGGCCACGAGGGCATCGACGCGGCCGACGTGTGGGCCTTCGGGGACATGCCCAACGACCTGCCGATGCTGCGCTGGGCGGGCCGCGCCATCGCCGTCGCGAACGCCCACCCCGAGGTGATCCGCGCGTCTGACGCCGTCGTCGCGAGCAACCACGACGACGGGGTCGCGGCCGCCATCGAGGACGCCCTGCGCCGCGCGTAGCCACCCCGCGGAACCGGCGGCGGAACCGCGGGGTGGTGCGGCACCACAGGGCGGACGCGCGCCGGGCCCACGGAGCACCGCTGCGTGCGGTATGCGGTGCAGCGGTTCAGCGTGCATGCGGTGTGCAGCGGTGCAGCGTGCATGCGGTGTGCGGCGCACCTCAGTAGTCGCGCAGCGTGCGCTCGCCGTAGGGGTTGTCACCGGCCATGGCCTCGAGGCGGCGGATGCGGTCGGCCATCGGCGGGTGGGTGGCGAAGAGGCGGGCCATGCCACGGCCGCGGAACGGGTTGGCGAGCATGAGGTGGCTGACGTTCTCCAGCTCGCGGGTCTGCGGCAGCGGCATCGCGGCCGTGCCGGCGTCGAGCTTGCGCAGGGCGCTCGCGAGGGCCAGCGGGTCGCCGGTGAGGCGGGCGCCGTCCTGGTCGGCGTCGAACTCTCGGGTCCGCGAGATCGCGAGCTGGATCAGGGTGGCAGCGATCGGGGCAAGGATCACCATCGCGAGCGCGGCGAGCGGGTTACCGCCGCCCTCACGCCGGTTGCCGCCGCCGAAGAACATCATGAACTGCGCCAGCGAGGTGATGACACCGGCGAGCGCCGAGGCGACCGACGACGTGAGGATGTCGCGGTTGTAGACGTGCATCAGCTCGTGGCCCAGCACGCCGCGCAGTTCGCGCTCGTCGAGGATGCGCAGGATGCCCTCGGTACAGCAGACGGCCGCGTTCTTGGGGTTGCGGCCGGTCGCGAACGCGTTGGGGGCCGCCGTCGGGGAGATGTAGATGCGGGGCATGGGCTGGTTCGCGGCCACGGAGAGCTCGCGCACGATGCGGTGCATCTCGGGCGCCTGGGTCTCGTCGACCGGGTAGGCATGCATGGCGCGGATGGCGATCTTGTCGCTGTTCCAGTACCCGACGAACGTCATGACGAGGCCGATGACGGTGAACAGCCACAGGAAGCGGCCGGTGCCTCCTCCGACCAGCCACCCGAGGCCCAGGACGACCGCCCACATCACGCCGAAGAGGGCGGCGGTCTTGACTCCGTTGAAGTGCTTGCGCTGGCCCATGGGTCTCCTCGTGGGTCGCCGGGAACTGCCCAGAAAGCGTCTCACACCGGGCGCTCCATCTGGCGCCGACCTGCACGGCAGCGCCGGTCACTGTGCACGATCACAGGATGGCGGCGGCAAGGATTTTGTGCACGGTCACAGTCCACCGTCCGACGACGGGCGCACGACGGCGCGCCGGTGCCTCGTCGTGCAGGAAGACCCGCCGGCAGGCGGTCCTGGGGGCACGGCCGCCTGCTGCACCACACCCATGGGAGGGCTCAGTGTTCTATCGACGAGGAACCAGAACAGATCGACGAGGTGCAGGCTGGCGGCTGCCGGTCACGGCTCTCCTCAGCGCGGCGCTCGGCCTCTCGGCCGCGGCGCCGGCGGCGGCCGACCTCGCCCCCGATCCGGTGCTTTCGGACATCTTCGTCGCCTCGGTGACCGGCATGCGCCCTGACTTCATCCGCGGCGTCGACATCGGCTCCGTCATCGCGAACGAGAACTCCGGCGTCCGGTATTTCAACTGGGACGGCGAGGAACAGGACATCTTCGTCACCCTGGCGGAGGCGGGCGTGAACATGGTCCGCATCCGCATCTGGAACGACCCGTGGTACGTCGCCGCGGACGGCACGCGCCACGGCTTCGGCGGCGGGAACAACGACGTCGACCAGGCCATCGTCATCGGTCAGCGGGCCACCGCCGCCGGCATGGGCGTGCAGCTCAACTTCCACTACTCCGACTTCTGGGCCGACCCGGGCAAGCAGATGTCGCCGCGCGCGTGGGAGGGCCTGAACCTCGTCGACCGCGCCGCCGCGCTGGGCGAGTTCACCTACGAGTCGGTCACCCGGATCATCGAGGCTGGTGTCGACGTCTGGCAGGTGCAGGTCGGCAACGAGACCAACGGCGCGATGGCCGGGGTCAGTGGCTGGAACTCCATGATCCCGCTGTTCCGCGCGGGCTCCGAGGCGGTACGTCGCGCCGCCGAGTCGACCGGCACCGACATCCAGGTCGCCGTCCACTTCACCAACCCACAGAATGCTTCGGCCTTGCGCGGCTTCGCCGCGAACCTGGCGGGCGGCGGTGTGGAGTTCGACGTCTTCGGCGCCTCGTACTACTCGTTCTGGCACGGCACGCTCGAGAACCTCACGTGGGTCCTGAGCCAGATCGCCAGGGACCACGACGTGGACGTGATGGTCATGGAGACCTCGTGGGCGTTCACCCCGGAGGACGGCGACGGTTTCCCGAACAACGTCCCGTTCACGGGCCTCGACCCGAAATACCCTCTGTCGGTCCAGGGACAGGCCAACGCGGTCCGTGACGTCTTCCAGGCGGTCGCGAACGTTGACGGCGGCCGGGGTCTCGGCGTCATCTACTGGGAGCCGGCATGGACGCCGGTCGGCCGCCACGGCCAGACCGAGCCGAATCGCATCCTGTGGGAGCGGCACGGCTCCGGCTGGGCGTCGAGCTTCGCCGCGAGCTTCGACCCGTACGACGCCGGCATGTGGTACGGCGGCTCCGGCTGGGACAACCAGGCCCTCTTCGACTTCTACGGGCACCCGCTGGCCTCGCTGAACGTCTTCCGCTACGTCGACACGGGTGCCGTCCCGCGCGGCGGCATCGTCGTCGACACCGTGATGGACGAGAGCTTCACGATCGAGCTCACGCCGGGCCTGACCGGGGCCGACGTCGTCGCGGCGGCCCCGTCGACCGTGACCGGCGTCTTCCTCGACAACGCGCGCCTGCCGCTTCCCGTCGAGTGGTCGGCCTCGACCATCGAGACCGCGCTCGCCACGGCGGCCGGCCGCGGCGGTATCAACACCTTCACCATCCCGGGTGAGGCGTACGAGGCGGCCACCGGCCGTACTTTCGCGGTGTCGCTGCGTCTGACGATCCAGCCGCAGAACCTGGTGCTCAACCACGGCTTCGAGTCCTCCGACATGTCGATGTGGGACCTCGCGATCCACTCCGGCTCCCCGAGTCGCCGTGCCTACAACCCGCGTTCCGACGCCTATGCCATCCACTGGGGCGGCGCCGGTCAGTG
>Ga0136713_1000020_pt1 | contig 14913 bp, 8 predicted proteins | sample JTO22cmmetaG_FD_101393 | JGI IMG/M metagenome (GOLD analysis project Ga0136713, IMG submission 101393) | Freshwater bacterial and archeal communities from Indian Creek, Illinois, USA - JTO22cm metaG | ecosystem: Environmental > Aquatic > Freshwater > Unclassified | place: USA: Indian Creek... | reverse complement strand
TATCTCATTCCTAAGGTCATACAAAGACAATCTCCTTGATTTAGTGGCGTCTACCCAAACCCCGCTTTTGGAGTATAGGCGGGCAAGGTTTCTCCACAAGATCTCGTAGCCTCGTTGTCCCAGTCCAAAACCGATAACAAAAGATTCCACAACAGTGTCGATCCAGAGATCTATATCCACCCCCATAGGAACGGCAAGAGGGTTAAACTGAAGGCGATTCACCATTGTCGTCCCAAGGGAGTAAAAAGAAAAATTATCCTTAGGAATAACGTAGGCAAGAGATCTCCAGTCATCCTTCCAGTCCAGAATGGTGGCCCCAAATTTCATGTTGTTTATCAGTTCACTAATGAAACGCAAGGATGTCGTTGTCTTTCCAGAGCCCGACGCTCCGCAAATTAAAGTGTGCATCATGGCCCGCTTGTCAAAGCGATAGGCGACGCTTGTAACGGAGCCTGTTTCCGCGGAAATACACCAACCCATGAACGCTTCTCCATTCATCTTCCCTGGGAGATGGAAGAAGGGGACCGCCTCGTAAACAGTGTTCATATCTCCACCCTCAAATCTAGGCGGGTGGCAATAGGCACTCATTTCCTGAGGAAGGAGGATGGTTGAGAATTTATACCCCTCCATAAGTTCAGAGGCATCCTCAGGCATGGTGCAGGCAGAAAACACCGCCGCATGTGTCATCAAATGTTCCGCCCAAACAGGATCTGGCTCGACAATTTGAACAGGACACGGGAAGACATCTCCATACCAGGCTCCAGAGGAAAGAACGCTCGCGGCTTTCTTGGACTTCGCATCGGGAGTTAGGATGAACACATCTACATAGAATGCCCCTTGCTTGATGGCTGTTACTAGGCGATTCCTCTGCTCGTCCAAGAACTTGACCAAGTTAGCCTTGTTCTCGTCAAACCACTGAGCACTCTTTGAGTAGCCCAGAGAAGGTCCAAGCCCCATGGAGGAACTTGTTCCCGTGGACTGGGTATGGCTCATCCCTGTTGCAAGAGCCAGAGAGGTTGAATCGGTTGCACCTTGGCTCACAGCCTTGCTCATGCTTATGCCTTCAGAAACGCTTGTACCTTTAGAAAGCCCTATGCTTTCTGTAACGGACTTGCCCATACCTTGAGAGGAACTGAGAGAAACCGAGTCGCTAGTTGACTTGCCTACGGAGGTAGATACCCCTCTTGAGGCACTGGTTCCCTGCGAAACAGAGGTTCCCACAGACTGGCTCGTTCCTTGAGATTGACTAAGCGTGTCGCTTACGCTTGTTCCGTAAGACTGACCTCTGGTTTGGCTGGTTCCTTGAGAGAACCCTTGGCTAGTTCCCTGCGAAAACCCTTGAGACTGACTAGCCCCTTGAGAGAGGCTCTGGCTGGTACCAACGGAGGTCGACCTTCCGACAGACTCAGACGTACCTGTTGTGGTGGAAACGCCGTTGGAGATAGACTGAGAAGTCGAGGAGGACTGTCCCATCCCCTGTGTTTGAGAGACGCCCTGGCTCACTCCAGAAGAAACGCTTGTGCCAGTAGAGCCACTAAAACTCTGGGAGTGCGATGTGCCCGTGCTCTGTCCCGTTCCCGTACTCGTACCTGTCCCTTGACTCTGCGAAACGCCCTGGCTCGTGGAATTCCCAACGCTTTGGCTTGTTCCGTTAGACTGAGTGACCCCTGTGTTCTGACTTACGGAGGTAGCGGAACTTGTGCCCTGGGATTGAGATGTCCCGCTTCCTTGGGAAAGACCTGTGCTCGTAGAAACGCCGCTAGAAGTGCCTCCGCCGACAGAAGAACCCGCAGATTGACTGGAACTTGTCCCACTAGACCAGTTAGAACCTTCGCTGACGCCAGTGCTTGTGCCAGTAGAGGATCCTTGACCTACGCTGAAAGACTGCCCGCTGCTTTGACCGCTAGAGAAAGATGTTCCATGAGATTGCGAAACGCCCCCGCTGTGACTCTCGCTAAAGCCTTGTCCTTGACTCGTGGAGGTGCCGGCTGACGTTCCTTGCGACGTGCCAAAGCCGTTTGATTCGGAGTTAGACACAGACGCACTTAGGCCCGCAGAAATACCCATTGTTGCCCCAGAAGAAATGCCTGTCGAGGTACTGACTCCCGCACTCGAACCTTGAGACGTCCCCACAGAACTGCTTTGGGAGTGGCTGAAAGAATTGCTGGAGGACTGGCTACTGCCGAAACTTTCGCTTGTCCCAGCCGAAAACCCTGAGGATGTAGAACTCCCTGTGCTTGCAGAGGTCCCTGTTGATTGAGATTGAGACTGAGAGACGCTGCCCCCTGTCCCCTGCGAGGTCCCAACCGAGTTTGTTTGGCTGTTGCCCCAACTGTTGCTCTGAGAGTTGTTCGCTCCCCAAGACTGACTTGTCCCGACGGAGTCTGATGTGCCTTGACTTTGGCTCACAGACTGAGTTTGGCTCTGACCCACGACGCTACTTGTTGCGGATCCGACCGAGGTCCCCACCGTCGAAGATGTCCCCACGCCAGAAGAGGTTCCGAAAGAAGACGACTGACTTTGAGAGTTACTTATAGAGGAACTTTCAGATGTTCCAACCGAAAAACCCTGGCTGGTAGAGTTTGAGGTGCTTTCAGAAAGGCTTGTTCCTGTGGAAAAAGAAGTTCCCCAGTTTTCGCTGAATCCTCTTCCAACACTAGAGCCGACAGTGGTACTGTGCCCAACGGACTGAGAGGTGCCAACTGAGTGAGAAAGGCTATTTGTTTCGCTGGTTCCAACTGAACTGGACACGCTCTGGCTTGTCCCCACACTCACAGATTCACTGGTCCCTACGGATTCGGTGCTCGTGATAGACTCCCCAACGCTTTCGGTAAAACTACGCCCAACGCCATGAGAGATTCCTTCGGTAAAAGAGGTTCCTTCCGTTCGGCTAAAACCCTCAGTGAAAGATACTCCCTCAGAGTAACTGACCCCCTGGCTTTCGCTAAAACCGACGGTGTGCGTGTTTCCCTGAGACACTGAAACACTCTGGGAAACTCCTTCAGAGTGACTGGAAGAGATGGACTCACTTGTCCCCGTGGTGAAACTTACGCCCGTTGAATCTGACTCAGAAAGACTTACGGCATGACCGAAGGTGTTTGTTTCCCCAAAGTTTCGGCCAAGAGCGGCTCCAAGGTTTCCCATGAAAACGACTGGGATAGACATTCCAATGTTTATGCCCTTGGTTCCAGCCATCTCGCTCTTGTACTTGCTGAGTTCATTTGAAGTTATCGTCAACCATCTCTGCATATCCTTAAAGCCGACAGGCGAGGTCAAAAGAAGAAGAAGATACTCAACATCAGACATGCCTCTTAGGAACTCTTCATTCTGTTCCTCTGAGCGGGTATTCGCAGATGTTCCGCCTATAGCGAGGGTGGTAGACGTTCCAGCGCTGTTTCTAGGGCGGGGGATACCTCTGAGCATAAGGAGATGTTTCATTTCCCTCATTTGCCTGTCTATCCAGTCCGCCTCTTGCCGAGTAAGAAGTCTGAACTCAATTTGAGGAAAATTGCCTATCAGAGACCTTATAAGACCTTCATACCCGATATCCGCCATTTCTTTCGCCTGCTCTGGTGTTTCAGCGATAGACTGAACGCCATAGCAGAATACTAGACCAATCCTCTCTGGCTTCAAAATGTTGGCCATAACTGTAATAAAGTTAATATCCTTATCATGGAGACCGATTAAAACATCGTCCCACGTCGTAAGAAGAGTTTCCTCTTCACGAAACGAACGGGGGAAGCCCTTTAAGCGAGCGAGTTTAACCGCTTTCCACATTTCCGTCCATTCCTCATCGCCATCTTCTTTAATCCGGATGTTAAACATCAAGTGCTCCGCAAGATCCTCTTTGTTGTACTCAATGTAGTAGTCTATAACCTGAAGATCGTCGTGGAGGTCCTGCTCTTGATACGTGTTGAAATTAAGACCACGACTACTGATGTCTCTTTCTATCTCTTGAAGTTTATCCGCATACTTATCCCTGATTTCGTCGTAGCCCCCGTTTAGGGGGTCACCCATCTCTGAAGAAGTCTCTTCAAGAGGAGAGGGAACATCTTCCTGAGCCTCAAGCCACTCAGAAAATTGCCTTCTAAGTTTGCCCATCTCTTCGTTTTTAACGTCCTTTTCTTTCGTCTTAAAAAAACCAAACGGCATTAGTTCTCATCCCCCCTTCTCATGATTACATCCATGTAATCTGTAGTTTTACGGCTAGACCTATGAAAGGTAAACAACTGCCAGATATAACTTAAGTGTTGGACAAAGCCCATGAACATGCCCACCACGAATGTCATGGTGATGAATCCCAAAAAGGAACTGGCAAAGGCGGGTGGTAATCGCATCATGAGGGCTCTTTCCCACATCTCCACAGGAGTCTCCACAATAATGTTAAGCACCACCCTCCACGCTAAAAGACCTGCTATATATGTGAAAATATAGAACCTGGTTTTGTTTGCTATTCTAGAGGACTCCTCAGGCAGTTTCATGGCGGCAATCCCGCCAGCACACCACATCAGTGACCCCAGGATGAAGATCATGGGAATGAAGTTGTGAGACACGATAAGCCATAGAAAAAAAGTGCCCCAGTATCCAATGTATGTCCAAAGCAGTTTTTTTGCGACGATGTCCTTTGCGTTGTTGCTAGAAATACGAGGCATCATTTTGAACTGGTGCTTGGTTGAAACAAACGGGTTCTTAAGCATAATCCTTCCCCACCCCCTCCATTAAAACTTCCTCCTACTGGCCTTCGTGTGAGGGCTCTTTATCTCTGCAACTTCATAGGTTAAGAGGACGTGAACAAAATAGGCTGTAACAATAATAAGCCCAAGTCGGAAGTATGGAATTTCCGAGAGGTATATCCGAGCAGCCACGAAAAAATTATAGAACATGATGGCAACGTTTCGAGACATCTGAAGCATTCCCTGCACTGGATAAAACCTCCTTACTTTACACCGTAATAGAACTCCTGGAGTTTGCCGTTTTTAAAGTCCTCCACGGAGGCAATTCTGAATATAATCTGGGCTCTGTCTTTTTGCGGAGTCTGCAGCATTTGAATGGTGTCGTTCTCTCTGACCCATCGAAAAATTTGCTGCTGAATCTGATGGAGAGCGGTTTTGTCAGAGGCCACTATGTTGACAGTTTTTGTCACGCGCAGTTTTGAAAACTCCCAACACTTCTGTATTTTTTCTTTAAGGTGTTGGTCGCCGCACTTACTTCTTTCTGTTTCAAAGACATGAATCTCCTTGGTTTCCCTGTCAATAGCCTTTATGTCAAAACGAATTTCGCGCCCATCGCGCAGTTTAAAACTGGTGTCTCGCCCATCGTAGAAAACGTCGCAACCGTTCTCCTCCAAGAACTCACCGACCTCAAGCATAAGCCCCCCATGGACGATACTGCCATGGGTAGAAAGTTTCTCGAGCATCGTGGTGACAGGGATAGTCTTGTACTTGACCTCAAAAACCTTTGCCCCCAAGGGGGTTAGAAAGTAGTGATGTGCGGGCCTCCCTTTCCCGCCCTTGGCAACTCTTTCAAAACTAGTGAGTCCTTTCTCCTGAAGAGATGAAAAAATATCGCTAACAACACTATTCGCAAGTTTGCTTTGAGAGACAATGTCGGAAAACAGGGTTTCCCCTTTCCCAACTATTTCGAGCAAAAGCCACTCTCGCTCAGACAGTGAAGACACCATTCCTAAAACGGGGTTGAGAAGATTATCCATGGGTTGAGGCTTCATCGCGGAAGCCGCATTCTGTCCAAGTTCGGGGGTAACCTTTTCTTCCGAAGTCCCCTGTGGAGAGACACCCTCTGAAGAGGGTTTCCCTATGCTTCTGTATCTTTCCATCTCATCTTTCAGTTCAGCAATTTCCTCTAGTTTTTTTATGTTTTCTTGAGATGTGGAGAAAAAGCCAACCTCCAAATCTCTTATCTTTGAGACAAGAAAATCGTATACGTCTTTTTCAGAGGCCGTTCCAAGTTTTAGTTCAATATAGTCTCTCGGGAAGCATTGTCGTGCAACCTCTTTAAATTGACCCTTCAAGAAGTCATACTTGTTCTTAAAGTTAGTAAGTTGATTTTCTGCGTCGTAGTACCTTGACTGGAGTCTTTCTGTGCTTTGCTCTAAACGATCCATCTTTAGTTTTAAAGACTCGTTTTCTCTAAGTAGGTACAGAATCTGCTCCTTATTCATTTTGGCACTCGCCTCCCCCTGTCGGAAATGAATTCCTCAACTTCTTCCCTGGAGTACCTTCTGTGACCACCAAGAGTAAGAAAAACGCTGAGAGGAAAGTCATCTCTCACCTCCCATTTTCGGAGCGTCTGAGGGCATATCCCAAGCAACTCGGCTGTGCTGGTAATAGTTATAAGCGTTCGCCCACTTTCATTCATTGAAATCACCCTTTCCTAATAGACCGTTCCCTCTACTTCGACAGAAAATCTGCAAATTCCTTCCCTTTTCTATAGAAAGAAAAAGAGGCCGCGATTATCGCCGCGGTCTCTTTTTCCTCTTCAGGCAACCTAGTTGCGTCAGTGTGCCCGCTCACTGCACCTAAGCACTGCGTGACCCACATAGATATATTCAATATACTCTCCCTCTGCGTCCGTCCCAGACCTCGTCATCTCGCTTCGCACGACCGAGGCAGGCGTTAAAGCATTGACGTTTCTCATGAAAAGGCGATGGACGCTTCCTTCAAAAATTGAATCAACATGAGATGGATTGAGGAAGTCAGCAGAGACTCCGAACCTTAACCCGCTATGCTCAGTTACAGTGCAGGAGATTACAGGCTGAGACGCTGGAACTGTCGCAAAGTGAATGTTTCTGTCAAGAGGAATGCTTTCGGGGGGGAATGCCCCTCCACGAACCTTAATTCTGACATCTACGTCTATGCGGGCAGTTAGGTTGGGGCTGAAGTTGAAAAGGCCTCCCCTGAAAGTATCTACCAAGAAGTCTATAAGATTCCTTTCCAACATCTTGACTAACAACTCTCTCGAAGGTGGGGCAATGCTGTCGTAGAAGGCGGGGGTTAAAACTCTATCGGTAAGGAGAGCCGTGTCAAACAGGTCTGCCAGCATCTCTTCTGTAATGCTTTGAACGGCCAACTGTTCTGGAGTCAAAAGGAAGAACTGTCCGTATGCTCCGAAGGTTCTGCCCGTATTGTTTGGATCTTGGGGCTGGACAGGGGATACGTTCTGAGAAGATACCGCCAAGGCGGAGGCTATGCTTCTGTGCCTCGTGCTAGGGCCATGGACCACGTTGAGAGTCATTAGCGGCTCCCCCGCATTCTCCTCATATAGGACTCCTAGAGTATAAACGCTAGAGTTTCCAGCACTGTCTTCCGCCATAATGGTGAGCCTGTTTGTTCCTCTGACCAAAGAATCAATCGGAAGGCTGAATACGCCTGGGCTGCTGGTCGTAACCACCGTTCTGTGTGGTGGGTGGGGGATAAGACCTGGAGTGTACTGCTCATCATTCAAGGAGACTCTAACAACCACTGGGAAAGAAGCGTCTGCAGCCATTCCGGAGAGGGTTAGAACCCCCTGACGAATATCTCTCGCGGCACTTGGAGTGTAGAAGAAGAGAACAGGACCCTCCGCATCCCCAAAGACTCTGAAAAATCTGTTGGTCTGATTCCCAAGAGAGTCAGAGGCTTCCACTCTTATGTTGTTCACCTCCACGGGGTTAACAGACACGGCGACTCGGAAGTCTCCGTTAGTGTCTGCCCTAGTGCTCCCAACAAGCCTTTCATTCCCGAACACCTGAACCATGGCATCGCTTTCTGTTCTCCCAGAGATTGTCCCGTTCGTAGCGTTTATGACAACCACCCCACCACCAGGCGTCTCCGTAACAAACTGGGAAAGAGAGCGCCCACTAAGCGAGATCAGAGATAACTCTGGAGAGGTCCTATCCATAACTATCGAAATGCGGGTTAAGGACTCGTTTCCAAGTGGATCAAAAGCCTGAACAAAAATATGCCCCGCACCATCGCTTCCCGCACGAACTTCTGTGGTAAAGAAACCGAGGTCGCTACTAATTGTCTCTCCTGTGCTCCCGTCTTTTTCTGCCACTATTCTTGAGCCTGGCTCCGTAATCCCATGAACGACGATTGTGCCACTATTCAGGGAAGCGCCTTCTTTCGGAGACATAATGTTCACACTTGGTCCAGTGGTGTCAAGCATCACCACGGTTGTAGTGACAACCCTCTCTCCCTGCTCGCTTGTAGACGAGACCGTGAAAATGTTCTGTCCCTCGCGAAGGGTGGTGTTGGTGGCAAAGGCTCCCGAGTTGATATCTGATTGTCCTCCGTATATAGGTATCCCGTTTTGGTGAATGGCGACCTGTGACTCTGGCTGAGTAACGCCCTCCACCGTAAAAATTCTCTCGGCGGTGGCTGTTCCACTCTGGGGAAGACCTGAGATGGAGGGAGAAGACATCCCAGCGGTGGAGCCACTCCCACCGCCCCCACCTGATGTAGGCGGCATATGGACACCCCCAACTGGGTCGAAAAACACCGTCTTGTGATCCCTTGTTTCATTTCCAAAATTGTCTCTTGCGGTTGTGTTTATCATGTTGTTGCCAACGCCCAGAGAGACCCACACAGCGAAAGAGCCATCCTGCAGAACAGGAACAATTCCAACATCGGCGCCGTTAACATTCACGGAGACGGAGGAGCCTGCCCGATCGGTGATTCCTCTGACTTCAACGCTAACTTGGTTCGTTCTCAGGTTGTTTGTGGGATTTGCAACAACGAGCAGTGGACCTTGCCTGTCCAGGGTAACAATTCGAGTAACTCTTGTTTCGTTGCCAGATGAGTCTGTGGCTGTTGCCACAACAAGGTTCACTCCGCTAAGAAGAGTGACCTGATGCGAGAAGAAGCCGTTCGCTTGTACAGAAACGCTCCCTTGAGCCTTCCCGTTCACAACGATAGATACCGAAGATCCAACTTCTGCGTGACCCTCCATAGGAATAGACGGAGTGTGAAGAACGGCGTTTTGCTCTGGCGAGGAAACCGTAAGTGTCGGAGGATTGTTGTCCTCAGCGTCATAGGTTACCTCCCTCACCAGCATAGATGAGTTGTTCAGGCGGTCAGTAGAAACAACGGTGATTGCGTTGAGTCCTGGACGAAGCCTTACAATTTGAGCGAATTGACCGTTAACCTGTGCAGTGACAGGTGCTCCTTGCGGAACTCCATTTACAGAAACGACTACTCTAGCCCCTGTCTCCGTCGAGCCAGATACCGTAATGCTTTCGGTATCTGAGACGAAGTTGACGAGAGGAGTGGCGATTGTTAAAACGGGAGCCGCCTTTGAAGACGTTTCAAATTCCCAGTCGTCGTCTCTGGAAATGTTCCCTGAAAGGTCTCTCGCTTCTATCTCTATGCGATACCTCGTAAGATACTCGAGAGGAGAATGAGGTTGGAACGTAAATGTTCTCTTGTCTTCAGAAGCCTGAAGGGCGATGTCGTTTATTGTTACTGGGATGACCCCTTGCGTGCTGTCCGAGGGTCTTAATCTTAGGGTAAAGGAAGATGGGTTGATTGGTTCATTGTAGGTAACGGAAATTGCAGAGTTCACGCTTACCTGCGTGCCCCTCGGAGCGGAAGTTACAGGGGCTGGAGACACAGTATCTGGAGTCTGATACGTTATAGAGAGAACCTGCGTGCTCTCGTTTCCGTCAGAGTCCTTGGCAACCACTGTGATAACATTCTCGCCGTTGGCCAGGGATACGCTTTGTTGAAAGGTTGAGTCAGAGGCAATGGTTGGAGTGCCTACCCGAACGTGGTTTACATAAACCGTAACCACAGATCCTCTCTCTGTGACCCCCCTGATCACAGTATCTCTCTGGGAAATAGTTGTAGTTGTCTGCTCTGGAGAGAGAATTCTGAGGACAGGGGCGGAGAAGTCTACGCGGATGCTTACCTCCCGTGAAGGTGTCCCTACAACACCGTCTGCACTAACCGCAGCAACCACATAGAAGTAGGTTGTGCCGTCAAGAACAGAAGTGTCAGTCCAGTTTGTAGTGCGAAGACCGCGAGCAACCTCGTGGGCGACTGTAGTTGTAACGTTCGGAGAAACAGACCTGAACACTCTGTACTCAGGGTTGGGGAAGTTGGTTACAGCATTCCATATCAAGAATACGTTTTCATTGTTCCCAGACAAAGACGCCACCAATTGATTCGGACGATCTGGGTAGGCGTCAACCATGAAGGACATGGAATAGTTTGTAGTGTTCCCCTTTTTATCTGAAATCACTACTTGAACCGTCTGCCTTCCTTGGGAGAGAGGCTCTAGAGGCCTGTAAGAAACCGAGTCCCTTGAGACCATGCTAAGCCCTGTGACGTCTCTGTCGTTAAGAAGAAGGCGGACAGACCTCTGATCAATCTCGTTTGAAGAAGCAAAAGAGAAAAATATCTGAGGACGAACCTGATCCACAACATCCCCGTCTCTAATCGAAGCATCAAGTATCACGGGGGAGTTTAAAGGAGCGATGATAGGGTTGCCATCATTGGCATGAGGGTCAAATGTCACAATGAGATCCTGCTCAGATCGTCTTCCCTGGAGGTCCTCTGCGGTTATTTTTATTGTATTTTCACCGCGCTGGAGGGATATGGTTGCTGTAAATACCCCTTGTGCATCGACCATGGCGACCCTGCCCGCAACAGAGATTGAGTAGGTTCTCTGGGCGGAGCCTGTCACTACAACTTCGGGGCGGTTAACAGTGCTGTTGTTAGCGGGAGATGTTACCGTCAAAATCGGGGCAACATATTTTTCGGTGGTCAAAAACCATTCCTTAAAACTTTCGTTCCCTAAGACGTCCTCCTGCCGAACAACAACCTGATAGGTCTGATCGTTTTTAAACATGTCGGAAAGACTTCTTACAACAAAGGCAGTATTTGAGGCGTTCCACTCTATTTGAGTCCCCGCAAAAAGCCTCGTAACATTGTCAGACAGATTGACTATTGCCACCTGAACGCTGTCAGGATTCGCAGGTTCATCATAGGACACCCTAATCTCTGAATTTGTACGAACGTTTTTGGCGTTAACACCGGGAAAGTGCATTATGATTTCAGGACCCTCGTCGTCTACAAAACGAGGAACAAGCCCATCGCTCCCAGCCGAAGGATCCCCTATGTTAAAGCGCCATGACCTTGCCGTCCGCAGACCTCTTGAGTCAGAAACAACAAGCATTGCATGATGGTCTCCCAGGGCCAACTCTTCTGAGGGGCGGTATTGGATACCGAACCTGTTTCTCATAGTGTCTGCTGTCACAGGAACTCCGTTTACCAGAAGTTCTATAGACTTAAGGTCTATCTCGTTATTGCCGTAAAAGCCGGCTGAAATGAGAGGTTTACGTGTCCATACCTCTGCTCCGTCTTTCGGACTTACGGAGTCTATAACTGGAGGGACATTGGAAGGGTCCTTCCCCACCACCATCTCAATTTCTGAAAGGGTTGGGAGGGCTGGAAGTCTCCTTCTCTGGCTATTGAAAATCGCCTGAGAAAGAGTGGCTACAGCGTTGGCCTGAAAGCCCGCAAAAGCGTTCTCGACAGCACTCTGCGTCTCGATCCTGGACGTGAAAAGAAGCGCGTCTAAGTCGATTTTGTTCGTAGTTATCCCTGGCAGAATGGCACTTGTTTTTTCTTCAGGTTCTCTCTGCACATGGATGACCATAGTGGTTGAAGATTGAGCACCTCTTTCGTCTATAGTCGTAAGAGATATAGTGTACATGCCTGGGGTGTTGTATCTCGCGGTGACATTGACACCCTCAGCATCAATTCCAAGACCGTTTGAAATGTCAAAGTCCCATCGCCGCTCTTTTATAAAGCCGTCTGGATCATAGGAATCTGCCGCACTCAGGAAAACTGTGTCCCCCGTGTAGAAGCCCTCGGCGAGGCTCGTTGAAACGACTCTCGCCCTGGCTATCGGTGGGAGGTTCAAGCCCCTTTTGGTTCTCTGCTCAAAAACGCCACGTGCGTCTGGGCTTTGGGCCAGCGGGTTGCCCTCCCTCTGGGCAATTGGGACGCCAAAAAGTTGGTGCGGAGAGGGGAGCCTTTCATCTGTCTCTGTAAAGGGAGATTGGATGGACTCCACCTCAGGGAAATTGCTCTTAATCGCCTGACTTCTCTCTTCGTACAGAAAGGACCCCAAGTTGGCGAAGAAAAGGGCAACCAGAACAAAGGCAATCACCTTCGGGAGAGATATGACCTCAAAAATACCCCTAAAAAACTTCTCGGGTTCCAGCAACGCATCTCTAAATCTGTTGTTCCTCATATTATTCCTCCTTACCTCAAGGGTTTTTCAGAGACGAGTCTATTAAATAGATTTACCGCCTCATTGTATCTTCTCACGAACAGTGTGTTGTAGTTTTCTATCGTGGCGAGATGGCGAGGATCTTTATCCTCTAGGTATATTAAGATCTGGTTCAATGAAGCACCTTTTAACTCCATAGACTGAAGGTATACCACGTGGAATTGCCTGAATCTTTCTGGAACCTCAATGAAGGAAAGTTCGTTGTAATCGTCGCTCATGTTCTGAAAGATAGTGCTGAAGTTCTGAGCGACGCGCATTGGAACGATCCTACCTTGATTAGCCTGCTCGTTTATCTCTTTAACCTCGAGAGTTTTCTCTGTGAACTCGCGTATTTGAACCTGCATACGCTCTACATATCTTCTCTCATTCACAAGTTCCTCCGATAGGACTACAGCCCTGCCACTCTCGAAAGGGGTGTAGAAAAACCCAATCGTTATCATTATCAACAACACAACACCAATGACCTGCATAATGTATCTGACTGTCTCAAAAACATCATTCCTCAAAATAAAACCCCCTTCCACAAAAGAACAGAAACGCTAAAACCAAAATCCTTTCAAAAAACATCGGGATTACGGCAACCTTTCAAGATCAACGTACTCTATGCCAATGACGCCATAGTCTATGGCGTCCTCTTCTATCGGTCCCTCCATTACCGTTCTAACAAAAAAACCAGAGATTTCAGTAAGAGGCATCGCCCCCCCATGTGGAGCCGGGTTGAAGTGAGCATATTCAATATAGAATAGACCAAACCCTGCCACCTGCACGTTGTTTGGGTCGCCTGGAATAGGTCGAATGAAAGGGATGAATATAAGCCGAGGATCAGAGCCGTATGCCCAGTCTCTTCTCGTCCCTGGCCCGACGATGTTCAACCCTGCAAGATTTATTGGCTCGTGGACCCTGAAACACCCAACTACATTCAGCCTGTTCCGAATCCTATCGTTAATTCCGTCGCAAATATCCAGAGGGTTGTATGTGCGAAGGAGGGGGATGGTTGCCCCAACGTGAAGTCTTGTTGAAATTGCATCTCTTACACCCACCCGCAAGTTTCCATGATTGAGAGGGGCATACAACCTTTTTACGTCGAGAGAGTTGGCGGGGGTGTGAGGTGTATTTCCAAGACGGATCCTCTCGTGCATCTCAACCTCCCCCTCCCAGACGCCCAGCGGAACCCAGTGCTGGGCTATGGATATAGGACCGCTTCTGGCGGCAGCAACGGCACTTATTGTCCAACTCTGAAATCCCAGTATTTGAGAAAGCCTCATGGGGACAACCCTCTGAGAGGTTGTTAAGACTATGTTGAACGTATCACCAGTTCTTGAAGGCAGAAAACTTATGCTGGTGGATGTAGAAGGAGCCCCGTTTTTAATCGCGGCCTCCATGCCCTTCGTTCTGGCTCTCTCAAGTTGATCTTCTGACGCTGGGAGGTCTTGTGCCGCAGCGAGAGACGCGGCATCTACAGCCCTTTGCAACTCCGCGTGCTCGATAAAAACCCTTCCCGTGTCCATTACTAGCGCCATGAGGGCGAGTATCCCGATCAAACAGAATGCTATAACTATCATAGCCTGCCCCCTACTACCTCTCACTGAAAAACACCTCCCTACTCAATCCTAAAAATAGCGAATCTCGTTATACGGAAAAAACGGCCGTCGACCAGAAAACCCCCTCGATTGAGGACAGCCCTCAAGAGCGGGGTGTGTATGGGGTACCGATGTTCAGCCCTAACCATAACCCACCCGCCATTTACGCGCTCTTCTATCCTGCCAGGGGCTATTTCTAGGTGCGTAGCAAGATTTCCTGTGGCATTAAACTCGAGAAAAACAGCACTGTCCACAACGCTGGGCGGTATTCTCTGGATAGTCGGTCCAGTTAACCCTGTGGACGAAACCATTCCCTGTGTGTTAAACAGAAAAGCCTCTCTTATCTCTAAATTTGTGCTTCTGTGAGTAGCCCCTACGCGAGCAGCATACTGGACTGCCTTCTCAAGTTTCAGAAAAGCATTCATAAGAGGAGCCAACTCTACAATAGATATCAAGATAAGAAGAAGAAACGGCAAAATAACCGCCCACTCAACAATAGATTGCCCCCTAATTTTTCTGAACACGCTATACCCCCTCCTCTTCCACGATCTCGACCACTCGAGCGGCGATAAAACCCTGGACACGCCTCGATCTCCACATACTTCAGCATGAGAAGGCCTGTTTCCTGCCCAGTAGCCATTTTTAAGCAAAGAAAAAAGACAACACCTTTCGAGGCTGTCTTTTTTTGCCTGCTGACGATCCTGCTAGGGGAGGTTTGTCAGTGCGTTATTCATGCGCGTAAACACACCTCTCAAACGCCCCCCTAGGGTGGTCAAGACTGTAATAACTGCGATGGCGATTAAGGCGATTATAAGCCCATACTCGACCATCCCCTGCCCACTGTCGTCCTTTAGAAAAAGATAGGTCCTCTTCCGCACATCCCAGATTTCTTAACAAAAAAGTTTTCAAATTTTTTCGATCCCCATATATTTCCTCATAACAGGACCTGTTTCCCGTTGCGAAGCAGTTTCCATTTAGAAAAAAAAAGACAGCCCCTGAAAGGTGCTGTCTTTGCCTGCTGACTAGCCTGCTACCTGGC
>Ga0136713_1000019_pt1 | contig 15588 bp, 11 predicted proteins | sample JTO22cmmetaG_FD_101393 | JGI IMG/M metagenome (GOLD analysis project Ga0136713, IMG submission 101393) | Freshwater bacterial and archeal communities from Indian Creek, Illinois, USA - JTO22cm metaG | ecosystem: Environmental > Aquatic > Freshwater > Unclassified | place: USA: Indian Creek... | reverse complement strand
GGCCGTCGACGGCCGCATCGCGTTCGAGGTGGACCAGATGGGCCCCGAGCTGGCCTACAGCGTCGTCGTGAAGGGCACGGCGGAGATCCTCGACGACGACGCCGACATCGTCGATGCGGAGGCGACCGGTCTGATGACGTACCAGGACGAGGAGTCCAAGGACGTCTGGCTGCGCATCACGCCGACGGAGATCTCGGGGCGCCGGTTCACGCGCTGAGCCGGTTCACGCGCTGAGCCGGCCGCCGCGCCCGCTCGCGCCTGGCTCCCCGGGGTAGACGACGCCGACCTGGCGCCGGACCTCGTCGAGGATCTCCATGATCTCGAGGGTGTCGCTCCACGGGTGGCGCGGGGACTGGATGGCGCCGGCCGTGACCTGGCGAGCGACCTCGGCCGCCTCGTAGGCCTTGCCCTCCCCGGCGGGCGACGCATAGGTCCAGCTCTCGCCGTCACGGCGGGTGACGTGGATCGCCGTCGGCGTGAAGAAGACATGCGGGATCTCGATGCGGCCCTCGGTGCCGATGATGGTGGCGGCATTCGGGCCCGCCGCGCGCGAGGAGGTGTGCAGCAGGGCCTGCGCGCCGTCCTCCCAGTCCAGGATCACGCCCACGTGGTCGTCGACGCCGGTGGGCGCGAGGGTGCCCGACGCGGTGATCCGGTCCGGCCGACCGAGCAGGTCGTGCGCGAAGGCGATCGGGTAGACGCCGAGGTCGAGCAGCGCTCCCCCGGCGAGGTGCGGGTTGAAGATCCGGTGCTGCGGGTCGTACGGGAAGGCGACGTCGAACTCGGCGATCACCGTGACGACCTTGCCGATCTCCCCGCGCGCGATGGCGCCGCGCAGGGCGGCGACGTGCGGCAGGAAGCGCGTCCACATCGCCTCCATGAGGAAGACGCCGGCCTCGCGAGCGGCGTCGAGGAGGGTCCGCGCCTCGGCGGCGTTGCGGGTGAGCGGCTTCTCGACCAGCACGTGCTTGCCGGCACGGAGGGCGAGCAGCGCGTGCTCGAGGTGGTGGGAATGCGGGGTGGCGACGTAGACGACGTCCACGTCGTCGTCGGCGACGAGATCCTCGTAGGAGCCGTGCGCGCGGGCACCGGGGGCGGGGGCGTGGGCGAAGGCCTGGGCCCTGGCCGCGTCGCGCGAGCCGACGGCGGTGATCGCGGAGGCGGTGCGCGCCCGCAGGCCTGCGGCGAAGGACGCGGCGATGAGCCCGGCGCCGAGGACGCCCCAGCGGACGGGCGGGGCCTCCATGAGGTCGGGGTGACTGCCCTCGCGCTCGGTATCGCAGAGGCGGGGAGCGTACGAGCTGGGCGCGTGCATGTGCAGAACGTACCGCGCGGCCCTTCACATCACGGTCCGGCGTTGAGGTCAGGCCGACCCGAAGTGCTAGACTCCGTTCTGGTCATTGTGACCTTTACACGCAATCGTCCGTGACACACGATGGCCTTTGACGCTGTTTTCCCCCGAGGACTGGTGCATGAACGCGATCCGGCTCGCCGTCTCCACGGTGATCTTCGCGCTCCGTCCGCACCCGGGGACGGGCCGGCTCGTGCTCTCGATCCCGCTGGTCCGGCGCGTGCGCGAGCCCTTCAAGCGCCAGTGGGCGCTGCCCGGCGGCTGGGTCGACCCCGCCGAGTCTCTCGCGACGTCGGCCGGCCGCACCCTGCTCGAGACCACCGGCGTGCGTCCGAGCTACCTCGAGCAACTCTACACCTTCGGCGACCCCGACCGCTCCCCCGGCACCCGCGTGGTCAGCGTCGTCTACTGGGCGCTGGTGCGGCCCGAGCAGATCGGTGTCCACACCGACCCGACGGTCGACGTCGAGAACGTGCAGTGGTTCGTCGCCGACTCCCTCGCCGCGGACGCCGGGCCGCTCGCCTTCGACCACCACCGGGTGGTCGCCTACGCGCTCTGGCGGCTGCGGACCAAGGTCGAGCACTCGGCCATCGCCCAGGGCTTCCTCGGCCAGACCTTCACCCTCACCGAGCTCCGCCACGTGCACGAGGCCGTGCTGGACCGCGAGCTCGACCCCGCAAATTTCCGCCGCCAGGTGGAAGGCTCCGGCACCATCGTCGCTACCGGGGACCACGTCAAGGGCGGCCGGCACCGGCCGCCGAGGCTCTACCGCTACGACACGTCGGCGCCGCTGGTGGACAACGGTCCGCTCGGCACGCCGCTCAGCGCTCTCGGAGAAGACCAGTCATGACCTCGGTGAACCTGCTCATCCAGTCGGACGTCGGGAACGGCGCCTCCTGCTCGCCCGACCTCAAGGCGAGCCCCTGGACGTTCGACCCGATCCCCGGCTACGGGCCCGGGTCGTCGTCGGCGGACGTCATCCCGGCGTCGGCGCCGCGCCAGGGCGCGCTGCCCGCCCAGTACCGCGAGGCGTCGGACGCCGAGTTGCACGCCCGCGTCGTGGCCGCCAAGGAGACCCTGGGCGCGAGGGTCGTGGTGCTCGGCCACTTCTACCAGCGCGACGAGATCGTGGAGCACGCGGACTTCCTGGGCGACTCCTTCCAGCTCGCGAACGCAGCCCAGACGGCGCCCGACGCCGAGACGATCGTCTTCTGCGGCGTCCACTTCATGGCCGAGACCGCCGACGTCCTGGCCCGCGAGGACCAGGCCGTGATCCTCCCGAACCTGGCGGCCGGCTGCTCGATGGCGGACATGGCCGACATCGACTCCGTCGAGGAGGCGTGGGCTCAGCTCCAGGCGCTGTACGGCACCGAGCCCGACGAGCACGGCCGCGTCCCGGTCATCCCGGTCACGTACATGAACTCCGCCGCCGACCTCAAGGCCTTCTGCGGCCGCAACGGCGGCATCGTCTGCACCTCCTCGAACGCCGAGACCGTGCTGGAGTGGGCGTTCGAGCGCGGGCAGCGCGTCCTGTTCTTCCCCGACCAGCACCTCGGACGCAACACCGCCAAGAAGATGGGCGTGCCGGTCGAGCAGATGCCGCTGTGGAACCCGCGCAAGCCCCTCGGCGGCTCCTCCCCCGACGAGCTGCTCGACGCCCGCGTGATCCTCTGGCACGGATTCTGCTCCGTCCACAGGCGCTTCACCGTGAACCAGATCGAGCAGGCCCGCGCCCAGCACCCCGGCGTGCGCGTCATCGTGCACCCCGAGTGCCCGGCCCCGGTGGTCGACGCCGCGGACGAGGCGGGCTCCACCGACTTCATCCGCAAGGCCGTCATCGCGGCGACCGAGCCGACGACCTTCGCCATCGGCACCGAGATCAACATGGTCAACCGCCTCGCCGCCGAGTTCCCGCAGCACACGATCTTCTGCCTCGACCCGGTGGTCTGCCCCTGCTCGACGATGTACCGCATCCACCCCGGCTACCTCGCCTGGGTGCTCGAGGAGCTCGTCGCCGGCCGCGTCGTCAACCAGGTGTCGGTGCCGGACGACGTCGCCGCGGACGCGAAGGTCGCCCTCGAGCGCATGCTCGCGGCCCGCCCGCCGGCGAGCGTCGGCTGATGTGCGGCGCCCCCACCCCCTCGTCGCGCCGCGGGGGCGCGCGCGGACTGCGGGTGATCGTCGTCGGCTCCGGGATCGCGGGGCTCGTCACCGCCTACCGGGCGAGCCGGCGCCACGACGTCGTCCTCGTGACCAAGGCCGAGCTGGCCGAGTCGAACACGCGCTACGCGCAGGGCGGCATCGCGGCGGTGCTCTCCGAGGACGACGACGTCGCGCTGCACGTGGCCGACACGCTCGCCGCGGGCGCCGGCATGTGCGACGCCGCCGCGGTCGAGGTGCTGTGCTCAGAGGGGCCGGAGCGCGTGCGTGACCTGCTCCGGCTGGGCGTGCAGCTGGACCGGGTCGCCGGTCCCGGCTCCGCGCTGGCTCGCGGGCGCGAGGCCGCGCACTCCGCGGCGCGCATCCTGTACGGCGGCGGCGACCGGACCGGCCTGGCGATCGAGCTCGCGCTCGTGCGGGCCGTGCGGCGCACCGCCGTCGAGGTCCACGAGCACACGGTCCTCCAGGACCTCGTCGTCGCGCCCGGCACCAACGGCCTCCCGCACGTCACGGGCATCACCGCCGTCGGGCCGCAGGGCGAGCAGCTCGAGATCCACGCCGACGCCGTCGTCCTCGCGACGGGCGGCGCCGGGCGCCTCTTCCCGCACACCACCAACCCGCGTGTGGCCACCGCCGACGGCCTCGCCGCGGCCCTGCGCGCCGGTGCCGTGGTGCAGGACCTCGAGATGTACCAGTTCCACCCCACCGCGCTGGCGGTGCCGGGCACACCGCTGATCTCCGAGGCCGTGCGCGGCGAGGGGGCCGTGCTGCGCGACGAGACCGGGCGGCGCTTCATGCTCGACATCCACCCCGACGCCGAGCTGGCGCCGCGCGACGTGGTGGCCCGCGGGATCTCCGGCGCGATGGCCCGCCAGGGCAGCCGCCCCGTGCTGCTCGACGCCACGCACCTCGGCGCCGACCGGCTGGTGCGGCGTTTCCCGTCGATCACCAAGACCGTCCTCGGTCACGGCATCGACTGGACTGCCGCACCCGCCCCGGTCACGCCGGCCGCGCACTACTGGATGGGCGGCATCGCCACCGACACCTTCGGCCGCACCTCGGTGCGCGCCATGTGGGCCGTCGGTGAGGTGGCGTCGACGGGCGTCCACGGCGCCAACCGCCTCGCCTCCAACTCCCTCCTCGAGGGGCTGGTCTTCGCCTGGCGTGCGGTCGACGCGATCGACCTCGCGGAGGAGCAGGGCTGCGCCGGGGAGCGCGCGTGGCCCGAGTGGCCCGACGCGCGCCCGCTGCCCACCCCCGCCACGACCGCATCATCGTCCGCACGCGCACCCGCGCCCACGCCCACGCCCACGCCCGGTGGTTCCGGGCGCCCGGCCGACGGCGGGGCCGCCGCGCCCGAGTTCTCGCGCGCCGCCCTCCAGGCCCTCGTGTGGGAGAACGTCGGCCTCGAGCGTGACGCCGCCGGGCTCTCGCACGCCGCACGCGTGGTCGACGAGTGGCGCGCCGCCGCGCCGTCGGACGCCCCGACCACGCCGGCGGCGATCGAGGACCGCAACCTGCTCGATGCGGCCGGTGCGATGATCACCGCCGCGCAGGCCCGCACCGAGTCGCGGGGCGCGCACGCGCGCCGCGACTTCTGGGACACCGACCCCGCGCAGGCCCGCTCCGTGGCCTGGCGCACGACGTCGTCGGCCCCGCTCACGCACGCCGCCACCACCGTGGGAGCCACCGCATGACCCCGCCCGAAGCAGTCGACGAGATCCTGACGCGCGCCCTCGCCGAGGATGCCCCCTGGGGCGACCTCACCAGCGAGGTCTTCCTCCCCGAGGGTGCGTCGGCCACCGCCGCGCTCGGCGCCCGCGAGCCGGGCGTGCTCAGCGGCATCGCGGTCTTCGCGCGCGTCTTCGAGCTGCTCGACGCCGACGCCACCGTCGAGCTGCGGGCCGCCGACGGCGACCGCTTCGCGGCGGGCGACGTGCTCGCCGTCGTCTCGGGCGACGCCCGCGCGGTGTTGCGTGCGGAGCGCGTGGGCCTCAACCTGGTCCAGCGGCTCTCGGGCATCGCGACGACGACGGCCCGGTACGTCGAGGCGGTCGCGGCCACACGGGCCCGCGTCGTCGACACCCGCAAGACGACGCCGGGCCTGCGCGTCCTGGAGCGGGCCGCGGTGCGGCACGGCGGCGGGCACAACCACCGCTACTCGCTGTCCGACGCCGTCCTCGCCAAGGACAACCACCTCGCTGTCCTCGCCGCCCGCGGCATCTCGGTCGGCGACGCGATCCGCTCCGCCCGCGCGAGGCTGCCCCATACGGCGACGATCGAGGTCGAAGTGGACCGGCTCGACCAGGTCGAGGAGGTCGTCTCCGCCGGGGTCACCACGATCATGCTCGACAACTTTTCCCCCGACGACCTGCGGGCGGGCGTCGCGCTCGTCGCCGGGCGGGCGCTCGTCGAGGCGTCGGGCGGCATCACGCTCGACACCGTGGCCGGCGTCGCCGCGACCGGCGTCGACGTCATCTCGGTCGGAGCGCTGACCCACGGCGTGCGCTCGCTCGACCTGGGGCTCGACATGGACGTGCGGTGAGCGGGACGCAGCGCCCCGTGATCTACGCCGACGCCGCGGCCACCACCCCGGTCCGCCGCGACGTGCTCGAGGCCATGTGGCCGCACCTGACTTCGGAGTTCGGCAACCCGTCGTCGGCGCACGAGCTCGGGCACCGTGCCGCAGCCGCGCTGACGGCCGCCCGCGCGGACGTCGCCCGGGCCTTCGGCGCCCGCCCCGGCGAGGTGGTCTTCACGTCGGGCGGGACCGAGTCCGACAACCTCGGGATCAAGGGCCTCGCCCTCGCCTCGCCGCGGGGCCGGCACCTGGTGACGACGGCGACCGAGCACGAGGCGGTGCTGGAGTCGGTCGCCTTCCTCGAGCGCGTCCACGGCTTCGAGGTCACGGTGCTGGGCGTCGACGGCGACGGCGTCGTGGCCCCGGCGGCGCTGCGGGCGGCGCTGCGGCCGGACACCACCCTGGTGTCGATCCACCACGCCAACAACGAGATCGGCACCGTGCAGGACGTCGCCGCCCTCGCGGCGGCGGCGCACAAGGTGGGCGCGCTCTTCCACACGGACGCCGTCCAGTCGGCGGGCTGGCTCGAGGTGTCGCTGAGCGGGCTCGGGGTGGACGCGCTGTCGATCTCCGGGCACAAGCTGGGAACGCCGAAGGGCATCGGCGCGCTCCTCGTGCGGGCCGGGCTGCCCCTCGAGCCGCTGCTGCACGGCGGTGGGCAGGAGCGTGGACGCCGGTCGGGCACCGAGAACGTCGCCTTCGCCGTCGGCCTGGGCGTCGCGGCGCGCAGCCTTGCCGACCGCCGGCACGCGGCGGCGGCACTGGCGGCCGCCCGAGACGCCCTGATCAGCGGCGTGCTGGACCGGGTGCCGGGCGCGCTGCTGACCGGGCCGGACCCGCGGGTGGCCGCCCGCCACCCGGGCCACGTGAGCTTCTGCTTCCCCGGCACCAGCGGCGAGGCGGTGCTCCTGGAGCTGGAGCGCGCGGGCGTCATCTCCTCCAGCGGCTCGGCGTGCGCGGCGGGCCGCGACGAGCCCTCCCACGTGCTGCTCGCGCTGGGCCTGGCGCCCGAGGTCGCGCAGACCGCGGTCCGCCTCAGCCTCGAGGCGCCGTTCGACCCGGGGCCGCTGATCGACGCGGTGGTCGCGGCGACATCGGCGGTGAGCCGCCTGGGTGGCTGACGCCAGGCGCCAGCCGCTGCGCTCTGATGCGGCCACCCCGGCGGCGGGTGACCATGGCAGGCATGGACCTGCCTGCCCCCGGCGCGCTGACGCACCCCCGGCCGAGCGGACCGGCGGGCCCGCAGTGCAGGCGTCCGCCCGGGACCTCGTGCGTGTCTACGGGGAAGGAGAGACGCAGGTCCGGGCCCTGGACGGCGTGAGCGTGGAGTTCGCGAAGGGCCGGCTCACCGCGATCATGGGCCCGTCGGGTTCGGGCAAGTCCACCCTCATGCACTGCATGGCGGGCCTCGACACCCCCACCTCGGGCACCGTCGTCGTCGACGGCGTCGAGGTCTCCTCGCTGTCCCAGCGCCGGCTCACCCGGCTGCGGCGCACCCGCATCGGCTTCGTCTTCCAGGCCTACAACCTGGTGCCGACGCTCACCGCCGCGGAGAACATCACCCTGCCGCTCGACATCGCCCGCGCCCCGGTGGACACCGAGTGGTTCGACGAGGTGGTGGACGCCGTCGGCATGCGGCCGCGGCTGAACCACCGGCCGGCCGAGCTCTCGGGCGGCGAGCAGCAGCGGGTCGCCTGTGCGCGGGCGCTCGTGGGCCGACCGTCCGTGGTCTTCGCGGACGAGCCCACCGGCAACCTCGACTCCCGCTCGTCGCGCGTGGTGCTGGAGTTCCTGCGGCGCAGCGTCGACGAGCTGGGCCAGACGGTCGTGATGGTCACGCACGACCCGCGCGCCGCGGCCTACGCGCACCGGGTGCTGCTGCTCGGCGACGGCCGCGTCACCGCCGACCTCCACGCGCCGACGCGCGAGCAGATCCTGGCGGCCGTCGGCGCCGAGGACGCGCAGGAGCCGCGCCCGGTGACCGGCCGGTACGCGACGGTCCCCGCCGCCGGCGACTCCCTCCCCAGCGCCCCCGTCACCGGGTACACCCCGAGGCGACTGCGGTGATCCGGGTCGCCCTGCGTGGCGTCCGCGAACACTTCGTCCGCTTCAGCCTCTCGGTCCTGGCCGTCACGATCGGCGTCGCGTTCGTGGTCGGGACGTTCGCGTTCCGGTCGATGCTCGCGGGCACCTTCGACGCGATCATCGAGACCACCGTCAACGCCGACGTGTACGTCCGCGGCGACCGCACCGTCGAGACCGAGCAGGGATACCAGGGCCCGCCGGCCGACGCGAACTTCGTCCCGGACCGCACGCCCGTCGCCCTCTCCCTGGCCGAGCAGGTCGCGCAGGTGCCCGGGGTGCAGCGCGCGGTCCCCGAAGTCTCGGGACCCGCGGTGCTCCTGGGAGCGGACGGCACCGCCGTCGTCACGTCCGGCCCGCCGTCGATCGCCTTCGCCATCGACCCCGAGTACCCGACCGCGACGCTGCTGGACGGGGCATGGCCCGGCCCGGGTCAGATCGCGCTCGAGCAGGGGGCCGTCGAGGCGTCCGGCCTGACCACCGGCGACGAGACCCAGCTCGTCATCGCCGAGGCACCGCGCACGGTCACGGTCTCCGGGACGTTCGCGCTCGACGCCGCCACCGCCGGCGCCGTGCTCGTCGGGCTCGACGCCGCCACCGCCCGGCAGGTCTTCGCCCCCGAGGGCACGGTCGGCCAGATCTCCGTGTACGCCGAGGACGGCGTCGACGAGGAGACCCTCGCCGCCCGCGTGGCCGACGTGCTGCCCGCGAGCGCCGGCGCCCAGACGGTCACGGGCTCCGCGGTACGCGCGGAGGCGCGCGCCCAGGTCCAGGAGATCCTGGGCTTCCTGCAGACGTTCCTGCTGATCTTCGCCGCGATCGCGCTGGTAGTGGGCGCGTTCATCATCGCCAACGCGTTCGCGATGGCGGTGCGGGAGCGGCAGCGGGAGAACGCGCTGCTGCGGGCGGTGGGGGCGTCGCCCGTGCAGGTCTTCGGCGTCGTGCTGGCGCAGGCGTTCGCCGTCGGCCTGGTGGGCGCGGCGCTCGGCGCTGGGGCGGGCGCGCTGCTGGTGCGTGCGATCCGCGCGGTGCTCGACCGCTTCGGGTACACGTTCACGCAGGACATCCCGCTCTCCGCCGGGGAGGTCGTCGCGGCCGTCACGCTGGGGACCGTGCTGTGCCTGGTGGCGGCGGCGTTCCCCGCCCGGCGAGCGGCGCTGGTCCCCCCGGTGCAGGCGATGCACGACGACGTCGCCCCGGAGCGCGGCACCCTGGCCCGCGCGGTGGGCGGCGCGGTGGTGGCCGTGGTCGGCGGCGGGCTGCTGGTGCTCGCGTCGCGCCTCGGCTCGACGGTGGACGCCCGCGTGACCGGGTGGGACTTGCTCGACGGTCTCTCGCCGCGGTGGGTGCTCGGCGTCGGGGCCGGCCTGCTGCTGCTCGGGGTGCTCGTGTGCTCGCCCGCGATGGCGCGATGGGTGCTGCGGGCCCTGGGTGCGCCGGCGGTGTGGCTCCTGCGGCCGCTCGGGTCCCTCGCCCGCGGCAACGTGACCCGCAGCCCGCGGCGCACGGCGGCGACGGCGGGCGCGCTGCTCATCGGCATGGCCCTGGTGGCGTGCACGGGCGTCATCGCGGCGTCGACGGAGGCGTCGGTCCGCACCGTCGTCGACACCGAGCTCCGTGCTCCCCTGCTGCTCGACTCCGCGACCATGCGCGTCCCCGACGACGCCGTCGCCGCCGCTCGCGAGGTCCCGGGGTCGAGCGGCTCGACGTCGTCCGCATCGCCTCCACGGGCAGCGTCGAGGAGGACGGCCGGACGCGCGGGGTGAGCGTCGTCGGCGTCGGGATCGGCTTCTTCGAGCACGCGCTGCGGGTCGAGCCGCTCGCCGGCGACCCCACGACCGCGCTCACGGGCGGCAAGGCGGCCGTGGTGCGCCGCACCGCCCGCGCGATGGGGTGGCAGGTGGGCGACGAGCTCCGGCTCGGGCTCGGCCCGAGCCCGGTCACCGTGACGATCGGCGCCGTCTTCGACAGCCAGGTGGCGGGCAGCGGCGTCGTGCTCCCCGACACCCTCTTCGACGACGTCGTCCCGCCGTCCCAGGCGTCGGTGCGCGCGATCTACGTGACCCCGCAGGACGGCGTCGCCCTCGACCAGCTGCGGGCCGACCTGCGTGAGGCCGTCAGACCCTTCCTCGTGCTGACCGTGCGCGACCGGGAGGAGACCGCGTCGGCCGTCGCCGACCAGGTCAACCAGGCGGTGGCGATCCTGTACGCGCTGCTCGCACTGTCGATCGTCATCGCACTGCTCGGCATCGTGAACACCCTCGCGCTGAGCGTCATCGAGCGGACACGGGAGATCGGCCTACTGCGGGCCGTGGGCCTCGGGCGGGCGCAGCTCGCCGGCGTCATCACGTTGGAGTCGGTGCTCATCGCCGTCTACGGGACCGTGCTCGGCGTCGCGACCGGCATCGCCGTGAGCGCCGCCCTGCCCGGCGTCCTCGCGGACGAGGGGCTCAGCCGCCTGGTGATCCCGTGGGGCCAGGTGCTGCTGGTGCTGGGGATCGCCGTCGTCATCGGGCTGGTGGCGAGCATCGGCCCGGCGCTGCGGGCCGCGCGGCTGCCGGTGCTGGAGGCCGTGACCGTCGAGTGACGTCCGGCGTGCCCGTGGCGCACGTAGGCTTCCCCAGTGACGATCTCCCCGGTGACGGATGCCCTCGTGAAGGGTGCCCGCGTGACGGTGCTGGCCGGCGGCGTCGGCGGGGCCCGCTTCGCCCACGGTGTGGTGCTCGCCGGCGTGCGCCCCGACGTCGTCGTGAACGTCGGCGACGACACCGAGCTCCACGGCCTGTGCATCTCCCCCGACCTCGACACGGTGCTGTACACGCTCGCGGGGCTGAACGACGAGGAGCGCGGCTGGGGGCTGCGCGGCGAGACCTACGCGACCCTCGCCCAGCTCGCCGCGCTGGGCGAGGACACCTGGTTCACCCTCGGCGACAAGGATCTCGCCACGCACGTCACCCGCACCGCCCGCCTGCGAGCCGGCGCGACGCTGAGCCAGGTCACCGCGCAGCTCGCCGCCGCGCTCGGGGTCGGCGCCCGCCTGCTGCCGGTCACCGACGACCGCGTCGCGACCCTCGTGGACACCCCGGCGGGTCGGCTGCCGTTCCAGGAGTACTTCGTCCGGCGGCGCCACGCCGATCCGGTGCTCGGCGTCGTCTACGAGGGCATCGAGGACGCGCGGCCTGCCCCGGGGGTGATCGACGCCGTGGGCGGGGCCGACGTCGTGGTGCTCGCGCCGTCCAACCCGTTCCTGTCGGTCTTCCCGCTCCTCGGGGTGCCCGGGATGCGAGAGGCCCTGGAGACGACGACGGCGCGGCGGCTCGCGGTGAGCCCGATCGTCGGCGGGCAGGCGGTCAAGGGCCCGGCCGCGCAGATCCTCAAGACGCTCGGGCACGAGGTCTCCGCGCTCGGCGTCGCCCGGCTCTACCAGGGGCTGGTGGACGTCATGGTGATCGACGCCGCCGACGCCGCCCTCGCACCCGCCGTCCGGGACCTCCGCCTGGACGTGCTCGTGACCGACACGATCATGGGCGGTCCCGCCGGCCGCGAGCGCCTGGCCCGTGAGCTGCTCGCCGCCGCCGGGCACCCGCTGCCGTGACCGAGCCGAGGTCGGCCGCACCCGCGGCGGTGGTCGCCGTCGTCCCGCTGCGCGACGGGGTCAGCGGCAAGTCGCGGCTCGCGACGGCGCTGGAACCGGCCGCGCGCCGGCGTCTCGTCGCAGCACTGGCGCGGCACGTCGTGACCACGCTGGCCGCCACGCCGCAGGTGGCGGAGATCCTGGTGGTGACCGCGGACGTGGGCTTCGTCGAAGAGGCGCTCGCCGGCCTGCCGCTGACCGTCCTGCGGCAGCCCGCCGAACGGCCGGGGTTGAACGCCGCCCTCGACCATGCGCGCGAGGACGTGCGGAGGCGCCGTCCCGGCTCGACGCTGCTGGTCGCCCACGCCGATCTCCCGCTGCTCACGCCGGCCGACGTGGCCGCGCTGCTCCGCGGCACGACCGGGGCGGCGCTGCACCGCGGCACTCGCGCGGCTGTGCCGCACCGCGGCGCGACCGGGGAGGCGCTGCACCGCGGCGACGCCGACCCTGCGCTGCACCACGGCGACACCGCCGCTGCCGTGCTCCCGTGCGCCGTCGTCGTCGCGACCGACCGGCACGACGCCGGCACCAACCTGCTGGCGCTGCCCGCCGACGCCGCCTTCGCCTTCCGATTCGGCGCGGACTCGAAGGGCGCACACGTCGCCGAGGCTGCACGCCGCGGACTGCCCTGCGTCGTCGTACACCGTCCGGGCACCGCCGCGGACCTGGACACCCTGGACGACTGGAGCGAGCTCCCCGCGGCGGTGCGGCTGAGGCTGAGCCGCTGAGGGGGGCGGCTGAGGCGGATCGCCCCGCTACGGCGACGGGGACTGCCGGAGCGTCGACACCGGTGGTCACTCCGGGGCGCGCGGCGTCCAGCCGCCGCGGTGCACCACCTGGTCGAGCGGCTTCCGCTCCCGCCGGGCCGGGGGAGCCGGCGGCACCGGCCGCGGCGGGGTCCGGATGACCGAAGGCCAGCACGCCGGTGGCCTCGTACTCCGGCGGCACGCCGAGCTCTGCGTACACGCGGGGCCGCTCCGGCGCCCCGATGCCGAAGAAGCACGCCCCGAGGCCGAGGTCCACGGCGGTCTGGAGCATCAGGAGGGCCGCCATCCCCGTGTCGACGTGCCAGTACGGCACCGGCCAGCGGGTCTCGTCCGCCTCGGTCCACGCCCCGGGGGTCGCGAGCCGCGCGCCTGCCTTGTCCTGCTCGGCGTAGCGGCGCAGGTAGGCGTCCCGGGAGGCCATGGCGAGGACGATCAGCGGGGCGCGCCGCAGGCCATCGCGCCACGCGGTGAGGTCCCGCGGGGACGACGTCGGCGTCGCCGCCGCCCAGAACCGTGCCCGGTCCTCCGCGGACTCCAGGACCACGAACGCCCAACCCTGGCTGAACCCGGCGGACGGCGCCCGGACGGCGTTGGCGAGGATCCGCTCCACCTGGTCGCCCGCCAGGGGCTCCGGTGTGAAGGAGCGGACCATGCGCCGTCGTCGGACGACGTCCTGGAAGTCCATCAGCGAGGTCCGACGACGGGTGCAGCCTCGGGCAGCGCCCAGCGGGCCGCCTCGACCACCACGCGGAAACCGAGCGACTCGTAGAGGTGGATCGCCACGGTGTTGTGCCCCGCCACGCTGAGCCCGAACCGCACGACGCCCCGCGCGCGGCACCACTCGGCCGCGGCGCGCATGGCCCCGCGTCCGAGCCCGCGACCCCGGACGGAGGGACGCAGGTAGAGGTCGTACACGAAGGCGGCGTGGGGCGGGCGCAGCCCGATCCACACTCCACCGACGCACTCGCCGCTCGTGGCGTCGACGATGTCGAGCAGGGCGTGCCGGTCTGTCTTCAGGCCGTGGGGCAGCAGCTCGCCGTACTCCTCGCGGGCGCGCTCGGACGCCTCCTCCCACGGCAGGCCGTCGCTGCGTCGCAGCTCACGGGCGAACTCGTCCACCGCGGCGTCGTAGAACGTGGCGAAGGTCTGCTGCGACATGGGGAAGAGGTGGACCGGCCGGCCCTCGGACGACCCGAACGGCTCGGAGCCGTCGAGCGTGCGGACCATCGTCTGGCTGGTCACCGTGAACTCGGCCTGCTCTCGCAGCGCGGCGGGGGTGGGGGCGTCGACCATGCGGTCGAGGACGAGCGCTCGGGCGCCGGCGGCGCGGGCGCGCGCCTCGAGCAGTGCCAGCAGGTCCTGCGCCCGGGTGTCGGCCTGGGCATCGAGCACGATGAGGTCGTCGTCCTCGCGCGAGAGCCAGATCCAGCCCGCGACCTCGCCGTCCGCGAGCACCCGGTGCAGGTGGGTGCCGGAGAGCCCCTCCGCCGGTGCGAGCTCGTCGACGGCGCTCCGCGCCCGGATCGGGCCGCGTGCCTCGCCGCACAGCGGACCGAACTGCCACCGCCGACGGCGCTGCACCTGGTCCTCGCGCCAGGCGGCATAGTCGGCCGCGGGGAACGGCAGCAGGAGCAGGGTCATCCGCGGCACCCTATGCAGCGCGCCGGAGGATCTGCGAATCCGGTGCCACGACGTCCGGGAGTCGCCCGGGTCACAGCCGCTCGGCGAGGACCTCGACGAGGGCCTTGCCTTCCACCCCCGCAAGGTGCACGGCCTGGGTGCGGCACGAGAAGCCGTCGGCCAGGTACTCGGTCCCGTCCTGCGCGGCGTGCAGCGCCGGGAGCAGCGCGTTCTGCGCGACGGCGACCGAGACGTCGTAGTGCCCCTTCTGCATGCCGAAGTTCCCGGCGAGGCCGCAGCAGCCCGCGAGGATCTCGAGCTGTGCCCCGGCCCCGCGCAGCAGCTTCTCGTCCGCCTGGAAGCCCATGACCGAGTGGTGGTGGCAGTGCGGCTGGACCACGGCCTTGAGGTCGGACAGGTCGGGCATCCGCCAGCCGCTCTCGGGCTTCGGAGCCGTGGCCGGATCGGTGAGCAGCTCGGCGAACGTCCGCGTCGCACCCGCGACGGCGACCGCGCGCGGGTCGTCCGGGAAGAGGTCCAACAGGTCGGAACGCAGCACGCCCGTGCACGACGGCTCGAGGCCCATGATCGGGATGCCGTTGACCGCGTACGGGCCGAGCACCTTCAGCAGGTTGTCGAGGCGGCGGCGGGCGCCGTCGAGCTGGCCCGTGGAGATCCACGTCAGGCCGCAGCAGGCCGCCGCCTCCGGCACGATGACCTCGTACCCGGCGCCCGTGAGGACCTTGACGGCCGCGATCGGCACCGACGTCGCGAGCCCGTCGCTGAACGAGTCCGTCCACAGGACCACCTGCGGGCGGCCCTCGCCGACGGGCTTGCCGGGCTCCTGCCCGTGGCGCAGCCCGGGCACCCCGGAGGTCGCGCCGCCCCGCTTCCACCAGGTGTGGAACGGGACCTCGGCGAAGGTCATCATCTGCCGCCGCGGGTCCATGCCGCCCGCCCACAGCACGGCCTTGGCGATCGGCCGCACCGACAGCACCCGGTTCACCAGCGGCACGATCGGCGACAGCCTGCCGAGCAGGCGGGTCCAGCGCGGGAGCCAGCCGAGCACGTAGTGGTCGACCGGCCGCAGCTTGCCCTGGTAGGTGCGGTGCAGCACCTCCGCCTTGAACTGGGCCATGTCGACGCCGGCAGGGCAGTCGGAGGAGCAGGCCTTGCAGCTCAGGCACAGGTCGAGGGACTCGCGCACCTCGGGCGCCGCGAGCCCGCCGATCAGGGTCCCGTTGACGGCGTCCTGCAGCACGCGGGCGCGCCCGCGCGTGACGTCCTTCTCGTCCTTGGTGGCCTGGTAGCTCGGGCACATCCACGCCGACCCGGACCCGCCCCCGCCGACGTCCGCCCGGCACTTGCCGACGCCGACGCAGCGGTGCACCGC
>Ga0136713_1000017_pt1 | contig 15907 bp, 16 predicted proteins | sample JTO22cmmetaG_FD_101393 | JGI IMG/M metagenome (GOLD analysis project Ga0136713, IMG submission 101393) | Freshwater bacterial and archeal communities from Indian Creek, Illinois, USA - JTO22cm metaG | ecosystem: Environmental > Aquatic > Freshwater > Unclassified | place: USA: Indian Creek... | reverse complement strand
GGCGAGGGCCGCCGACCCGGCCGGCGAGGACCGCGACCTGGCGGTCGCGGCGATCGACGCGCTGCTGGGCGTGCGGCTGCCGCCGATGCCCGGGACCGCCGACTACAGCGTGCCTCCCAACTCTGAGGTGGGCGCGCGGAAGGATCGCGAGCGTGAGTGAGGCACGAGGACCGGGACCGCTGGCGCTGGCCTGACACACTTCCAACGCCTGAACCGCGGCGGCGATCGCCAAGCCAACTCAGCCCTCTACCGCATCGTCCTGTCCAGGCTGCGATGGGACCAGCGCACCCAGGACTACCTTCACCGGCGGATGGCCGAGGGGCGCACCCGCCGCGAGGGCATCCGCTGCCTGAAACGATACGTCGCCCGCGAGATCTACCTCATCATCCGCAACGCCACTACGGCTGACCAACTGCCTTGACATCCATAAGGGCATCAAGCACGCCATCGTCTACCGTGTCGGCGCCGTCCTGGCTGCGATCGTCAGCTGGCTCCGGGCGGAACCGTTCCGAAAACCGCTTGGAGGCACGCCGGGTGCGTCTCTATTGTCCTGCACGTGCCGAACACCCTGATGGTCGCGGAGCCGCCAGCCCGAACCGATCACGTCATCCCTGCCGGAGTAGTCCTTCGCACGCTGGGGGAGGCGGATCTCCAAGCCGTTGGCGAGGCGTACTGGCGCACCTACCTCAACTCACCCAACGAGATGACACTGAAGGACGCCACCGATGATGTCCTCGCGGCGTGGCGAGGTGAGTACGGTCGGTGGCTCGCAGACGCATCCTTTGGCGCCTGGAGAGACGACGAACTGGTCGGAGCGATCCTCACCGTGACGGACGCTCCCTGGGACGACGTGCCGAGCGGACCGTTCATCATCGACTTGTTCGTCGCGACCCACGCACGGCGGCACGGAATCGGGCGAGCCCTGGTCAGGGCCGTACAAGCCGCCCACCAAACAAGCATCGGACTACGCGTCGACGACACCGCAACCGAGGCGCGCGTCCTGTATGCCTCTCTCGGGTTCCGCGCCTTCGATGAGGAGACACGGCCTAGCCCTCGGAGCCGTCGCGGCGCTTGAGCCAGCGCTCGAACTCGCGCGCGATCGCATCGCCCGAGGCCTCCGGGAGGTCGGCCGTGTCCTTGGCCTCCTCGAGCTGCTTGACGTACTCGGCGATCTCTGCGTCCTCCGAGGCGAGCTCGTCGACGCCGTGCTGCCACGCCTCCGCATCCTCTGGGAGGTCTCGCAGCTCGATCGACTCCCCGAGCAGTTCCTCGATCCGGGTCAGCATGGCCAGCGTGGCCTTGGGCGACGGCGGGTTGGCCACGTAGTGCGGCACCGCGGCCCACAGGGACACGGACTGCAGACCCCGCTCGGCCGCCGCGTGCTGCAGCACACCGACGATGCCGGTCGGCCCCTCGTACGTGTTCGCCTCGACGTCGGGGAGCACGGCGCGCAGGCCATCCGACTCGCTCGTCGCGGTCATTGGGATGGGCCGGGTGTGGGGCACGTCGGCGAGCAGCGCGCCGAGGGTGATCACCGTCCTGGCTCCGGCCTCCTCGGCGTAGTCGAGCAGCTCGGAGCAGTAGCGGCGCCAGCGCATCGAGGGCTCGATGCCGTGCACCAGGAGGACCGTGCGCTGGGAGAGCTCGGCGACCCAGACTGACGTCGTCGGCCACGTGATCTGGCGCCTTCCGTCCGGTCCCATCCCGACGATCGGCCGGTTCACCTGCAGGTCGTGGTACTCCTCCGGGTCCAGCTCGTGGACCTTGCGGGCGTCCCACACCTCGCCGAGGTGCTCCAGCGCGGCCGTTGCTGCCGATCCCGCGTCGTTCCAGCCCTCGAAGGCAGCAAGGAGCACGGTGTTGCGGGCGCTGTGCCGGCCAAGGGGAGCGGAGGTCATTCCTCCACCCTAAGGCGGTTACACTCGCGGGCGTGATGAACCTGCCTGCCGCCGTCCTGTGGGACATGGACGGAACCCTCGTCGACACCGAGCCGTACTGGATCGCCGCCCAGAACGAGCTCGTGGCGAGCCACGGCGGCACCTGGTCGCACGAGCAGGCGCTGCAGCTCGTCGGCAACTCCTTGGTCGACTCAGCGCGCATCCTCCAGGCCGCCGGCGTCGCGCTGCCCGAGGAGGAGGTCGTCGAGTGGCTGCTCGACCGGGTCGTGGCCGCGACGCGCGAGGTCACGCCCTGGCAGCCGGGGGCCCGGGAACTGCTCACATCCGTCGCCGAGGCGGGCGTGCCGTGCGCGCTCGTGACGATGTCCTACGAGCGGTTCGCCGAGGTCGTCGTGACGCAGGCGGGCGGCGCGCTGAGCGTCGTCGTCACCGGTGACCAGGTCACCCACGGCAAGCCGCACCCAGAGGCATACCTGACGGCCGCCGACCGCCTGGGCGTGGCGATCGAAGACTGCGTCGCGGTCGAGGACTCGGTGCCCGGCATCGGCTCGGCCATGGCCTCCGGTGCCCGGGTGCTCGCCGTTCAGTCGCACGTCCCGCTGCCGGTCCTGCCCGGCCTGTCGCGCGCCACATCGCTCGAGCTCGTGGACCTCGCGACGATCGCCCGCCTCCACGCGGGCGAGGTGCTCGAGATCAGCTGAGGCCCGGGGCAATGCCCTGGCCCAGGCCCAGCCGCTCCGCGGCGAGCGCCGGGTCGAACACCGGCGGGGTGCCGCCGAACGCCGGGCACGCCGACTGGTGGTGGCACCACCCGCAGAGCGCCGACTTGCGCGGCTGGAACGCCCCGGAGCGGCCCGCCGACTCGATCGCGTCCCACAGGGCGCGCACCCTCTGCTCGGTCAGCTCGAGGTCCCGCGCGCGCGGCTCGGCACGCAGGACTTGCCCGTCGCCGAGGTAGACGAGCTGGAGCATCTTGGGCAGCACGCCCCGCTCACGCCAGATGACGAGCCCGTAGAACCGCATCTGGAACACGGCCGACGACTCGTAGCCCGGGCGCGGCGAGCGGCCGGTCTTGTAGTCGACCACGCGCAGCGCGCCGTCGGGTGCGACGTCGAGCCGGTCGACGATGCCGCGCAGCAGCGGCCCGCCCGCGCCGAGCTGGTGCTCGACGCGCAGCTCGCGGGCCTCCGGCTGCAGGCGGTTCGGGTCCTCGAGGGTGAAATAGGTGCCGAGCAACTTGCCCGCACCGTCCAGCCACTGCTCCTGGGCGGCGCCGTCCTCGCCGAACAACTCGCCGTACGCGGGCTCGGCCTCCAGGAGGCGTGACCACTCGCCCGGCAGCAGCCGCAGCGCGGCGTCGCGCGTGCGCTGGCCGAGCGGCTCGTCGTAGAGGCGCTCCAGCACCGAGTGGACCAGGGTGCCGCGCGCGGCGGCCGACGACGGTGGCTCCGGCAGGCGGTCGACCACCCGGAAGCGGAACAGCAGCGGGCACTGCATGAAGTCGTTGGCGCGCGACGGCGAGAGCGCAGGGGTGCGCCGTGCGCCCGGCATGGTCTGTGCGCCCGGCATGGTCTGTACGCCCGGCATGGTCTGGGCCTCGGGTGCTGTCGTCACCCGCGTCACCCTAGGCCGGGCGACTGACACCGGGGCCGGATCGTCCCCGGCGCGTCCTCGTCCGTGCGCGCCCCGTTAGGCTGCGGCGGTGAGTACCTCTGCGAAGCCAGTCTCCCCGCCCCGGTCCCGGGGATGGGTGATCGGCCGCCTCGCCGGCGCCCCCGTCGTCGTGACGCCGTCCTGGTTCCTCGCCGCCGCCGTGCTGACCGTCCTCTTCACCCCGATCGTCGCGGGCCGCGCGCCGGGCCTCGGCGACGGCGGGGTGATGGTCGTCGCCTTCGTGTTCGTGCTGCTGCTCTTCGCCAGCGTGTTCCTGCACGAGGCCGCCCACGCGCTGGTGGCGCGCGCCCGCGGCCACCACGTCACCGAGCTCGCGATGACCCTCCTCGGCGGGCACACCGCCTACACGGGCGTGCAGCGGCGGGTGCGTGACGGCGCCCTGATCGCCGCCGTCGGGCCGCTCACCAACCTGGCGCTCGCCGCGGCCTTCTACCTGGCGTTCGAGCTGTCGCCGCCGGGCTCCATCGTCGCGCTGCTCGCCTTCGCGGCGTTCTCCTCCAACGTCTTTGTCGGGATCTTCAACCTGCTGCCGGGCCTGCCGCTGGACGGCGGCCAGCTCCTCGAGGCACTGGTCTGGCGGATCACCGGCTCGCGGACCAGGGGCACGATCGCCGCGGGCTGGATCGGGCGCGTCGTCGCGGTCGGCGTGCTGGCCTACGCGCTGCTGCTGCCGCTGACCGTCGGCGCCCGTCCCGACCTGAGTACGGTGGTGTGGTCGGCGATCGTCGGCTCGTTCCTGTGGTCGGGCGCGGGGGACGCCATGCGGACGGCCCGCCGCCGCGACGCGATCGGCGCGCTCACCGCCGCCCAGTTCGGCGGACCCGCCGTCGTCGTCCCCGCAGGGTCGACCGTGGCGCAGACCGCCGCCGCGGCCTCCGGCCAGACGTCCGTCCACGTGGTGGTGACCGGCCCCGACGGCGCCCCGCTCGGCTGGGTCGACCCGTCCGCCGCGATGGGCGTGCCGCACCAGGCCTGGGCGACGACGCCGGTCGAGGCCGTCCTCGTGCCGTTCCCCGCAGGGTCGGCCGTGGATGAGTCCCTCGAAGGTACCGACCTGCTCGAGCACCTCGCCACCACGTCAGACGGCGTGCGCCTGGTGCCGGTCGTCCGCGACGGGCACGTCACGGGCGTGCTGGACGTCGGCCGCGTGGCCGTCGCGCTCCGGGGGCAGCGGGCCGGCCGGTAGGCTCGACCCCCGTGACTAGCCCCTTAGGCACCCCGACCGGGGCCGACCTCCGCCGTGGCAACCTTCGTGAGGGCGACAAGGTCCAGCTGACCGACCCCCGCGGGCGCATGCACACCATCGTGCTCGCGCCGGGCGGCACGTTCCACACCCACAAGGGTTTCTTCCGCCACGAGGACCTCATCGGGAAGCCCGAGGGCTGGGTCGTCACCAACACCGCGGGCATCGAGTACCTGGCCCTGCGGCCCCTGCTCAGCGACTACGTGCTCTCCATGCCGCGCGGTGCCGCCGTCGTCTACCCGAAGGACGCCGGGCAGATCGTGCAGATGGCCGACATCTTCCCGGGCGCCGTGGTGGTCGAGGCGGGCGTCGGCTCGGGCGCCCTGACCATGTCGCTCCTGCGCGCCGTGGGCGACCAGGGCACCCTGCACTCGATCGAGCGCCGCGAGGACTTCGCCGCGATCGCGCGCGGCAACGTGGAGACGTTCTTCGGGACCCCGCACCCCGCGTGGGCGCTGCACCTGGGCGACTTCTCCGACGTCGTCGGCGAGGTGGCCGAGCCCGGCAGCGTGGACCGCGTGGTGCTCGACATGCTCGCCCCTTGGGAGAACCTCGACGCCGCGGCCCGGGCCCTGCGTCCCGGCGGCGTCTTCCTGGCGTACGTGGCCACCGCCACCCAGCTCTCGCGCCTTGCCGAGGACCTGCGTGCCGACGGCCGGTACGCCGAGCCGGTCGCCTGGGAGTCGATGGTGCGCGGGTGGCACCTCGAGGGCCTCGCCGTGCGCCCGCAGCACCGCATGATCGGCCACACCGGCTTCCTGCTCACCGCCCGCCGCCTCGCCGACGGCGTCGTGCCGCCCGTGCGCAAGCGCCGCCCCGCCAAGGGCAGCACCGCCCAGGACAGGACCGCCCAGGACATGCCGGTCACCGTGCCCGACGCCGAGTGGACCGAGGAGGACCTCGGGGAGCGCCCCGTCTCCGACAAGAAGCTGCGCAAGGTGGTCCGCAGCTTCGAGGCTGACGGCGAGCGCGTCACCGCGGCCGACGGCGAGGGCGTCACCGGGGCCTGAGCGGCCGCCTCGGGCCGGTGCCGGAGCGCGCCACCCCGGTGACCTGCTCGTTCTCCGGACGGCGAAACGCTGCCTCCAAACCTCCCCACTCGCCGGAACATCTGCGTAGGGTGCTGTTCCTGGGAGTCCCTCCTCCCAGGGCCTGACCGAGAGGGGACGATCTGCCGTGACCGATCCGACCGGGACGAACCCCGCAGTCGCCCGCGACGCCGTGTCCAGGGACGCACAGCTCGCGCTGCTCGCCGCCAAGAACGAGCGCCTGACCGAGGCCCTGCGCGCCGCACGTGACCAGATCGTCGAGATGCGCAAGCAGATCGACGACCTCGCCAAGCCCCCGGGCACCTACGCCGTGTTCCTCGAGGCGCACCCGGACGGCACCGTCGACATCTCGAGCGCCGGCCGCAAGATGCACGTCGGCGCGAGCCCGTCGGTGGACATCGACAACCTCGAGCCCGGCCAGGAGGTCAAGCTCAACGAGGCCATGACGGTGGTCGGGGCGGGCGGCTTCGAGCGCCTCGGCGAGCTGGTCACGGTCAAGGAGGTGCTCGACGACGAGCGCGTCCTCGTCGTCGGCCGCTCGGACGAGGAGCGCGTGGTCCGGCTCGCCGGCTCCGTGCGCGACCGCACCCTGCGCGTCGGCGACTCGCTGACCGTCGACGTCCGCAGCGGCTTCGTCTTCGAGGTGGTGCCCAAGTCGGAGGTCGAGGAGCTCGTGCTCGAAGAGGTCCCCGACATCGGCTACGAGGACATCGGTGGTCTAGGCCGCCAGATCGAGGCGATCCGTGACGCCGTCGAGCTGCCCTTCGCCCACCCGGACCTCTTCCGCGAGCACGGGCTGCGACCGCCCAAGGGCGTGCTGCTCTACGGCCCGCCCGGCTGCGGCAAGACCCTCATCGCCAAGGCGGTCGCGTCGTCGCTCGCCCAGATGATGCAGGCCAAGCTGGGAGACAGCCGCGAGGTCCGCAGCTACTTCCTCAACGTCAAGGGCCCCGAGCTGCTGAACAAGTACGTCGGCGAGACCGAGCGGCACATCCGCCTGATCTTCGCCCGCGCCCGGGAGAAGGCCTCGCAGGGCATGCTCGTCGTCGTCTTCTTCGACGAGATGGAGTCGCTGTTCCGCACCCGGGGGACGGGCCTGTCCTCCGACGTCGAGACCACGATCGTGCCGCAGCTGCTCGCCGAGATCGACGGCGTCGAGCGCCTCGACAACGTCATCGTCATCGGCGCCTCTAACCGTGAGGACATGATCGACCCCGCGATCCTGCGCCCCGGGCGCCTGGATGTGAAGATCAAGATCGAGCGGCCCGACGCCGAGGGTGCGCACGAGATCTTCAGCAAGTACCTCACCGCGGACCTGCCGATCCATCCCCACGACCTGGGACAGCACGGCGGCGACGCCGCCGCGGCGGTGCAGGCGATGATCACCTCCGCCGTCGAGCGGATGTATGCGGAGGACGAGGAGAACCAGTTCCTGGAGGTGACCTACGCCTCGGGCGACAAGGAGATCCTCTACTTCCGCGACTTCAACTCCGGCGCGATGATCCAGAACATCGTCGACCGGGCCAAGAAGTCGGCGATCAAGGAGCTGCTCTCGACCGGTCAGCGCGGCGTCCGCGTGGAGCACCTGTTCACGGCGTGCGTCGAGGAGTTCCACGAGAACGAGGACCTGCCCAACACGACCAACCCCGACGACTGGGCGCGCATCAGCGGCAAGAAGGGCGAGCGGATCGTGTTCATCCGCTCGATCGTCCAGAAGAAGGGCGAGAGCGGGGCAGCGCGGAGCATCGAGCAGGTCACCAGCACCGGCCAGTACCTGTGAGGCCTCCGTGAGCGTCCGGCGCGTGATGGGGATCGAGACGGAGTACGGGGTGCTGTCGCCGGGACGCCCGTCGGCGAACCCGATGCTGCTCTCCAGCCAGGTGGTCACCACCTACCGGGCGCTGGTCGCGAGCGACGGCTCGCGGCCCGCGCGCGGTTCGCGCGTGCGCTGGGACTACGACGACGAGGACCCGCTCGCCGATGCGCGCGGGTTCCACGTCCAGCGTTCGGAGGCACACCCGTCGATGCTGACCGACGCCCCCGGCCGGGCGCCCGCGCAGCCGCAGTCCTCGACCATGACCGACGAGGCCCAGGACCCTTCGGCGGCGAACTGCATCCTGACCAACGGGGCGCGCCTCTACGTGGACCACGCGCACCCCGAGTACTCCTCGCCCGAGGTCTCCGGCCCCCGCGACGCGGTGCTGTGGGACGTCGCGGGGGAGCGGGTCATGCTGGCCGCCTCGCGCGCGCTGCGGGACTCCGTGGCGCTCTACAAGAACAACGGGGACGGCAAGGGAGCCAGCTACGGCACGCACGAGAACTACCTCGTGGACCGCGCCCTGCCGTTCGCGCTGCTGGCCGAACTGCTCATCCCGGTCCTGGTCACGCGGCAGGTCTTCGCCGGCTCCGGCCGGGTCGGCATCGGGCCGACGAGCGGGACGCCCGGCTTCCAGGTCTCGCAGCGCGCGGACTACATCGAGGCCGAGGTGGGCCTGGAGACCACGCTGCGGCGCCCGATCGTCAACACCCGCGACGAGCCCCACGCCGACCGCGCCCGCTGGCGTCGCCTGCACCTGATCGTCGGCGACGCGAACCACTTCGAGGTCGCCACCTGGCTCAAGCTCGGCACGACGTCGCTGGTGCTGTGGGTGCTCGAGAACCTCGACCGGCTCGACGACGCCGGCGTCCCGGCTCGCGCGGAGCTCGAGGCGCTGCGGCTGGCCGACCCGGTCGAGGACATCAAGCGGGTCTCGCGGGACGTCGACCTGATCGCCAAGCTGACCCTCGCGGACGGCCGGAGGATGGGCGCCCTCGAGGTCCAGGAGGCCTACGCCGACGTCGTCGCCCGCTCGCTCGACGCCCTGACCCCGCGCCCCGACGCCGAGACGACGGCGGTGCTGGACAGGTGGCGGTCGGTGCTCGCCCGGCTCGACGAGGACCCGGAGTCCTGCGCGCGGGAGGTCGAGTGGGTGGCCAAGCGGCGCGTCCTCGAGGCGAAGCGCCGCCGCGACGGCCTCGCGTGGGACCACCCCCGCCTGCACGCCATGGACCTGCAGTGGTCCGACGTGCGGCCCGAGCGGGGGATCTACCACCGGCTGGTGGCGGCCGGGGCCGTCGAGCGGCTGACCGACGAGACGAGAGTGGCGGACGCCGTGCACCACCCGCCGACCGACACGCGCGCGTACTTCCGCGGCGAGGTCATGGCGCGCTACGCGGGGCAGGTCACCGCGGCGAGCTGGGACTCGGTGGTCTTCGACGTGCCGGGGGCGCCCAAGCTGCAGCGCGTCCCGATGCTCGACCCGCTGCGCGGCACGCGGGCACACATCGGCGCCCTGCTGGACGCGAGCCCCGACGCGGCCACGCTGCTCCAGCGCCTCCAGGGCTCCGGCTGAGCCGTCTCGCTGCCGAGCACTGGCGGACGGAGTCCGGCGGTGGCGGTCCGCAAGCAACGCCCAGCGCCGCGCGCGCCGATGGGCGCCGCGTGCGCGACAGTGGTGTGATGACCGCGAAGGCCGAGGCCCCGCCCGTCGGGCGCGCGCAGATCACCGTCTTCCAGATGGCGGTGATGACGACCATCGCGGTCGCGTCGCTCCGCTCCCTGCCCGCCATGGCCTCGTACGGGTGGGCATCGATCCTGCTCTGGATCATCCCCGCGGCGCTGTTCTTCGTGCCGACGGCGCTGCTGTCGGCGGAGCTGTCGGCCAGCGTGCCCGGCGGCGTCTACGAGTGGGTCAGGGAGGCGCTCGGCCAGCGCAGCGCCGTGGTCGCGGTGTGGGTGCAGTGGGCGCACAACATCGTCTGGTACCCGGCGCAGCTCGCGATGATCGCCGGAGCGGCCGCGTACTTCGTCAACGCTCCTCGTCTCGCCGACTCCGGCGTGTACACCGCGGTGGTGATCGTCGTGGTGTTCTGGTGCGCGGTCTGGGTGGGCATGCGCGGCGGCAACCTGTTCGCGAAGGTCGCGTCCCGCGCCGGCCTCTTCGGCACCCTGCTGCCCGCCGGCGTGCTCGTGGTGCTGGGCGTCCTGTGGCTCGTGACGGGAAGGAACCTGCCGGGGAACTCGCTCGAGGGCACGGGCCTGCTTCCGCCGCTCGCCGGCCCGACCTCGGTCGCGCTGATCGTCTCGAACTTCCTCGCCTTCGCCGGGATGGAGATGAACGCCGTGCACGCGAGCCACCTGCCTGCGCCGCGGCTGTCTGCGCCGCGGCGCGACTACACGCGCGTGGTGGGCATCGCGTTCGCGACCACGCTCGCGATCTTCATCGTCCCCACCCTCTTCATGGCGATGGTCCTGCCGGGCGGTCAGATCCATACCGCCGACGGCGTGATGCTGGCCTTCTCGGCGTTCTTCTCCGGCTTCGGCGTCCCCTGGCTCGGCAACGTCGTCTACCTGCTGATCGTCGTCGGCGGCCTCGCCTCCGTGGTGACCTGGATCGCCGGGCCGTCGCGCATCCTCTTCCACGCGGCCAAGGACGAGGCGCTGCCGGCCTTCTTCCGCCGCACCAACGCACGCGACGCGCAGTCCGGCATCTTCGTCATCATGGGCGTCACGGTGACGCTCCTCGCGCTGCTCTACGTCATCTTCCCGGGCAACGTGTCGGACGTCTTCTCGGTGCTCATCGGGATGGCCGTGGCGCTGTACCTGATCATGTACCTCTTTCTCTTCGTCTCCGCGATCGCGCTGCGCCGGCGCGGCAGGTCCGGAGCCCAGCCCCGCGCCCCGGCCCTGTACCCCATGACGATCGTCGGCATGGTGGCCGCGACGGCCGCGTTCGTGCTGACGTTCGTCCCGCAGGCGGGCCAGGACTCGATCCCGCCCGCGATCTACCCGTTCCTGGTCGCGCTGTTCGTCGTCGGCCTCGGCGCGCCCGGCCTGCTTCTCCACCGCCTCGCCCGGCGGAGGGCGACGACCGCACCAGCCCGAGGTCCCCACACGGCGCCCGGTTCGGCATAGGGTGGACGTAGCGCACGACGTCGGCCCTGGGAGGTAGTCATGGCAGGTCAGGAACGCATCAGACCCGAGCACGAGGACCGCACGCCCGAGGACGACGGCGCTGACGCACCCGTCCCTGCGCCCGCGGCGCAGGACCGCGACGCCGAGGTGGACGCGCTGCTCGACGAGATCGACGACGTGCTCGAGACCAACGCGGAGCAGTTCGTCCGCGGTTTCGTCCAGAAGGGTGGTCAATGAGGGAGCCGGGACGGCTCGGCGACGCTTTCCTGCGCCCCGGGTCGTCGTCCTTCCTCGACTTCCTGAACGAGCACGCCCCCGAGCTCCTCCCGAGCGCCGGCCCGGCGCCGTCGGCCGGCGGGGGCAGCCTGGCCCCCCACGCGACGACGATCGTCGCGCTCGTCTTCGCCGGTGGCGTGGTGATGGCCGGCGACCGGCGCGCGACGGCCGGGATGATGATCGCGAGCCGCGAGATCGAGAAGGTCTTCCCCGCCGACGAGTACTCGGCCGTCGGCATCTCCGGCTCGGCCGGCATCGGCGTCGACCTCGCCAAGCTCTTCCAGCTCGAGCTGGAGCACTACGAGAAGATCGAGGGCTCGCTGCTCTCCCTCGACGGCAAGGCGAACCGCCTCGGGACCCTGCTGCGCTCGCATCTGCCGCTGGCGATGCAGGGCCTGGTCGTCGTGCCGCTCTTCGCGGGCTACGACCTGGACCGCGGCGTCGGCCGGATCTTCTCCTACGACCCGACGGGCGGGCGCTACGAGGAGCGCGAGCACCACGGCACCGGCTCCGGATCGGTCTTCGCACGCGGCGCGCTCAAGAAGCTCTGGCGCCCCGGCCTGAGCGCGCAGGAGGCGGTCGAGGTCGCGGTCGAGGCGCTCTACGACGCCGCCGACGACGACGCCGCGACCGGCGGCCCGGACATCGCGCGCAGGATCTGGCCGGTCGTGGCGACGGTGACGGCGGACGGCTACCGCCGCGTGCCCGAGGCCGAGCTCGAGGCCGCGGTCGAGGCGCTGGTGGCGCGGCGCACCGAAGGGAGGCGGCTCGCATGACGATGCCGTTCTACGTCTCGCCCGAGCAGCTGATGAAGGACCGGGCGGACTTCGCGCGCAAGGGCATCGCACGCGGGCGCTCCGTCGTCGTCCTCGCGTACGACGGCGGGATCCTCTTCGCCACGGAGAACCCGTCGCGAGCGCTGCACAAGATCTCGGAGATCTACGACCGCATCGCGTTCGCCGCGGTGGGCAAGTACAACGAATTCGAGAACCTGCGGGTCGCCGGCGTCCGGTACGCCGATCTGCGGGGGTATTCCTACGACCGCCAGGACGTGACCGCGCGCGGGCTGGCGAACGCGTACGCGCAGACGCTCGGCACCGTGTTCACCACGGAGTCCAAGCCGCTCGAGGTCGAGCTGGTGGTCGCGGAGGTGGGGGACGGTCCGGACGACGACCAGATCTACCGCCTGTCCTACGACGGGTCGGTGGCCGACGAGCACGGCTTCGTCGTGATGGGCGGGCAGGCCGAGCAGCTCGGCAGGCGGATCGCTGAGGATCTGCGGCCGGGCATGGCGCTCGGCGAGGCCCTGCGGCTCGCCGCGACCGCGCTCGGGACGGTCGGCACCGACGGGGCGCTGCTCGCCGCGGGCAAGGAGCGGGCCATCGACCCCACTCAGCTCGAGGTCGCGGTGCTCGACCGGGCACGCCCGCGGCGCGCCTTCCGCCGCCTGACGGGGGCGGCGCTCGCCGAGGCGCTCGCGTAGGTTCACGGGCAGTGCACCACTGAGGCACGAGCACAGCGCACCACTGAGGGGAGTGGGTCATGGAGCGACGGATCTTCGGTCTCGAGACCGAGTACGGCGTCACGTGCGCGGCCCCGGACGGCCGCGGGCTGTCCGCCGACGAGGTGGCGCGCTACCTCTTCCGCAAGGTGGTGGCCTGGGGGCGTTCGTCGAACGTGTTCCTGCGCAACGGCTCGCGGCTCTACCTCGACGTCGGCTCGCACCCGGAGTACGCCACCGCCGAGTGCGACGACGTCCGCCAGCTCCTCACGTATGACAAGGGCGGCGAGCGGATCCTCGAGGGGCTCGTGGCCGACGCGCAGCAGCGCCTCGAGCACGAGGGCCTGCCGGGCACGGTGCACCTGTTCAAGAACAACACGGACTCGGCGGGCAACTCCTACGGCTGCCACGAGAACTACCTCGTGCGCCGACAGGGGGACTTCACGCGGCTGAGCGAGATCCTCGTCCCGTTCCTCATCACGCGGCAGGTGCTGGTGGGCGCCGGCAAGGTGCTCGCCACGCCGCGCGGGGCGGTCTTCTGCCTCTCGCAGCGGGCCGACCACATCTGGGAGGCGGTCTCCTCGGCGACCACCCGGTCCCGGCCCATCATCAACACGCGCGACGAGCCGCACGCCGACGCCGAGCACTTCCGCCGGCTGCACGTCATCGTGGGCGACTCCTCGATGGCCGAGCCGACGACGCTGCTCAAGGTCGGGTCGACGGACCTGGTGCTCCGGCTGATCGAGGCCGGCGTGGTCATGCGCGACCTCACGCTGGAGAACCCGATCCGGGCCATCCGTGAGATCAGCCACGACCGCACGGGCCACCACCCGGTGCGGCTCGCGGACGGGCGGACCATCACCGCCGTCGACATCCAGGCCGAGTACTACCGCCGCGTGCGCGACTACGTCGACACCCACCTGGACCCGTCGCCGACCACCAAGGCGGTCCTGGACCTGTGGGAGCGCGGTGTCCGCGCGCTGGAGACCGGCAACCTCTCCCTCGTGGAGCGCGAGCTCGACTGGGTCATCAAGCTGCGGATGATCGAGCGCTACCAGGAGAAGCACGACCTGTCGCTCACGGACCCCCGCATCGCGCGCCTCGACCTCGCGTACCACGACATCTCCCGCACGCAGGGGCTGTACAACCTGCTCGCGGCCCGCGGGCTGGTGGACCGCGTGACCACGGACCTCGAGATCCTCGAGTCGACGGCGGTGCCGCCGCCGACCACGCGCGCGAAGCTGCGCGGCGACTTCGTGCGGGCCGCCCAGGAGGCCCGGCGGGACTACACCGTGGACTGGGTGCACCTCAAGCTCAACGACCAGGCGCAGCGCACCGTGCTGTGCAAGGACCCGTTCCGCTCGGTGGACGACCGGGTCGACCGGCTGATCGAGAGCATGTGAGCCGAACCCGCCTGCCCCGCCTGGCCGCCGCCCTCTGTCTCGCGCTGGCCGTGCCCGTGCTGCTCGTGCCCGTGCTGTCCGGGGGCGACGGCGGGGGGCCGTCGCCGGGCTCGCCGGGCCCCGTCGCGGTCGAGGTGACGGGCGGTCCCGGGCGCGCACCGCTGCTCGAGTACGACACGCCGGTGACGCTCACCGAGCAGGGCACGCGGGTGATCTGGCCGGGGGAGGGGGAGCCGCTCGAGCAAGGCGGCCCCGTCCTCCTGCACCTGCACGCGGAGGACGGCCGGGACGGCCGGGTCCTCCAGTCGACCTTCGCTGACGCGCCCGCCTGGCGGACGCTGTCCGTCGGCTCCCTCGGCGCCCACCTGCACGAGGCGCTGAGCGGCCAGCGCGTCGGCGCGCGGCTGCTCTTCCTGGAGCAGCAGGACGCGACCCCGCTGGTGCTCGTGGTCGACGTGCTGCCCACCCGGGCGGCGGGCGAGCCGGTACAGCCGGCCGCGGGGCTGCCGACCGTGGCGCTCGGCGCCGACGGCGCCCCGGCGATCACGGTTCCGCCGGGCGCCGCACCGCCGCCCGGCCTGGTGGTGCAGCCGCTGGTGCGCGGGACCGGGCGTCAGGTCGAGCCCGGCATGGTGGTCACGGTCCGGTTCACCGGAGTCCGGTGGAGCGACGGTCAGGTCTTCGACAGCACCTGGGCGCCGCCGCCCGGCGCGCGCGACGCCCCGCGGGAGGACCAGTCGGCGGTGCAGTCGATCATGGTGGGCGTCGGCCAGGTCATCGAGGGCTGGGACCAGGGGCTCGTCGAGCAGAGCGTGGGCTCGCAGATCATGCTCGTCGTGCCCCCGGCTCTTGGCTACGGTGGATCCTCCACCCCCCTCGCCGACGAGACCCTCGTCTACGTCGTCGACATCCTCGACGCGCACCACGGCGAGGGGCCTGCCGCCGAAGGAGCCTCGTGAGCGTCGCGATCCGTGTCATCCCCTGCCTCGACGTCGACGCCGGGCGCGTCGTCAAGGGCGTGAACTTCCAGGGGCTGCGGGACGCGGGCGACCCGGTGGAGCTGGCCGCGCGGTACGACGCCGAGGGCGCCGACGAGCTGACCTTCCTCGACGTGTCGGCCTCCTCGGGCGGCCGCGCGACCATGGTGGACGTGGTGGGCCGTACCGCCGAGCAGGTCTTCGTGCCCCTGACCGTGGGCGGCGGCGTCCGCTCCACGGACGACGTCGACCGGCTGCTGCGCGCGGGTGCCGACAAGGTGGGAGTCAACACCGCGGCCATCGCCCGTCCCGAGCTGGTCAAGGAGATCGCCGACCGCTTCGGCTCCCAGGTGCTCGTGCTCTCGGTCGACGCACGGCGCGTCCCGGCGGAGGCCCACGAGGCCGGCGTCAGCACCCCCTCCGGCTACGAGGTCACTACCCACGGCGGCCGCCGGGGCACCGGCATCTGCGCCGTCGAGTGGGCCGAGCGCGCGGCGGGCCTGGGCGCGGGGGAGATCCTCCTCAACTCCATGGACGCCGACGGCACCAAGGACGGCTTCGACCTCGAGATGCTGGCCGCCGTACGCGAGCGGGTCGCGGTGCCGCTCATCGCCTCGGGCGGGGCCGGCAAGGTCGAGGACTTCGTCGAGGCCGCGAAGGCGGGGGCCGACGCCGTCCTCGCCGCGTCGGTGTTCCACTTCGGCCAGCTCACCGTGGGGCAGGTCAAGGACGCCCTGCGGTCCGCGGGCATCAGCGTCCGCTGACCGCGCGCCGCAGGCCCGGCGCACGACGAGCCGGGAGCGCATCGATTCGAGCGTGAGGGTCTAGCCTGGCGGTCGTGACCCCAGCGCCCACCCCTGTCGCCCTGAGCGGGTCACGCACCCGTCGCAGCCTCCAGCTCATCTGGCGCGGCATGCGCACGAGCCCGGGCG
>Ga0136713_1000016_pt1 | contig 15939 bp, 18 predicted proteins | sample JTO22cmmetaG_FD_101393 | JGI IMG/M metagenome (GOLD analysis project Ga0136713, IMG submission 101393) | Freshwater bacterial and archeal communities from Indian Creek, Illinois, USA - JTO22cm metaG | ecosystem: Environmental > Aquatic > Freshwater > Unclassified | place: USA: Indian Creek... | reverse complement strand
TAGAATTGTTACTAAGTTGGCAGATTGACACACGACTTCTCATGCCATTGGCGGTGAGAAACGCCACGCCAAATTGCGTGACTGGCAACAGCATTGCTTCCTTCCCGGAAGATACCCGCGCATAGGCCGCGACTCTCCGCTTGGCGGGAAACAACGAAGGAGCTAGGCCTGTTTTCGTGATTGTCCTTGCCATAAACGACCTCCTCTCTCTATGACATGTTCACTCTAAACGCCCGTGTTATCAAGCGCTTTAGCGATATATGCTGTAGGAAGATAAGCCATATTTCTGGGCTATGGCCGTATCGATTCTTGTCAGTTCATCCGCAGAAATAATGCCCTCAGCAAGCCATTCCCTGAATATCCGTATCGCAGTTTTGTAGTGGATGATTGCTAATGCCTTACTCATGGCGCACCACCTTAGACTTGCCGTAACAGGCGAGGGAACAGAATTTGCGTTTCTTGTTGCCGTAACTTTCACAGGAAGCACCGCAATGGGCACACGTGAAGGGATAGAACGCTTTACGGTTGACGGCTTCCGGGTGGGCGTTCCACCAAGCAAGGCGACATTTGTCGGAGCAGAAACGCTTTTGTTTGGCCCCGACAGTATGGGTGAGCGGGGATTTACACTTAGGGCAGAGAACGCCGTCGCCTTTACTCCCCACTCCAATGCTGACACCGCCGAGGTTGTTTCGGCGGCAAAAGGACTTAATCGTGTTTTCCGAAATACCGAGCACCGCCGCTATCTTCGAGTAACTGTTGCCTTCGCCGCGCATTTGCGAGACTTTCTCTTTTTGCTGATGTGTCATGCGAATACCTCCCCCGAAGGTCATCACTAGCGCCTTCGCTATAAGCCACGGGAGCAAGTAGAATCGGACGGTATGGGTGCAAAAAAACAAGACCCACAGTACAGAGGGAAGCTCTGCACTATGGGTCTTATTTGTTGATCCTTTTGGCTACTTTGGGACTTTAAGTTCCTGCCCAAAGACTAAGATGTTCGAAGTCATCCCGTTCAACGCCTTGACTTCATGATGCTTCGCGCCGCTGCCAAGCCTAGTCGCCGCAGTCTTCCAGAGCGCGTCTCCCTCGGCCACAGTGTAGATCTCGTAGTCCAGATTGAAAGAAGGCACTGCACTTTATGCCAGAGCCCTCCTTACGGCGTCACGGAAACTGTCCATGCTTTCACCGTGGCGGGGGAACCAATGCATCACATCGGCGTGGTTGCTGGCGATACCACTCCGGTGGCCTTCGGAGTGGCAGGAAACGGCCCGCTCATTTAGCCCATACAGCTGACAGAGATGCACGCACAGCTCCACGGCCTCGACGTAAACCTTCCGGAAATAGTCCACCCCCATGAGGTTATCTTCGCAGATCTCAAACGAGATGTGCGTGTCATTGCCCGAGCCTCTCGACCCTCTACCGCAGTGCCAGCCGCGATGAATCCACGGCAGGGTCTGGTAAGTGGCGATTGAGCCATCGGCAAGACGCCCTATAAAGGCGTGCACGCAGACGAGCCGCCCGCCGGGCCTGTCCTGATTCCAGTGGTTGTTGTGCCTATTAACCCCCAGCAGCCCGTCGTCCGGCCCCACAAAGCGTCTCAGCCACGGGTTGTTCGCCCCAGTGGAGTGCACCATAATGCCCCGCGGCACAATGTTTCGGCCCGCCTTGTAGCAGGCGTTATGCGTGAGAAAGAGCTGGCGAAGATTCATTTTCTGTCCCCCTTCCCGTCGTGAAGCCGCGCTAAGACCTCTCGCAGCTTCTCCGGCACGGGTAGCCCGATTGCGGCTGCATTCTCTAGAATTGAGATGCCCTCATTGCTAAGGTAGAAGAAGATCACCGCAGTGCGGATTGTTTGCGACTGGCCGAGCACCTGGCTGTCAATAACATGACCTAGCCCCACCAGGGCAAAGATGAGCACTTTCTTAAATATCCCTTTCGCTCCTATTTCGCTTGAGAGGGACTTCTTGAGGACGGCATTCATCACGCCAGTGATATAGTCAATCAGCATGAAGGCGAGTAGGGCGTAAAGAAAGCCGTCCATTCCCCCTACATACCAACCCAAAAAACCGCCAAAAGCGGCGAGGGCAGTCTGTGCCAAGTTCCAGATTGGTCGCATATTTACAACCTCCGTTTCATTAACGCTTTCACAGAAGCAGTTATGATCACGCAGAGCACACACCTAGTTGTGCCAGCCGACTTCTTGAGGCAAAGCCAAAGCTAAGACGGGGGCCAGATGTTACTCTAGCCTCCCACTTTGTTGGCGGAAGCTGTGCAGTCCAGCGCCAGATAGGCCCTCGTTCTCAATTTAGATCCCTGTTAGAATTTATTTTCTGTTGGATGGCCGCTCCACAGGACTGGTACGCGCCCCCCCTGCAGCATAATATCTGTTACGTGTAATGTTCCGCGGGCATTCTCCAGAACAAGCCGCAACTCAATCGTAGCGACTCGCGCCCCTTCCCGCACAGACACTGGTAGACGATACAATTTCCAAGGTCCCAGTGGTTGGCTGACGGAGTAGATCTTCATTCCGGGCGCACCACGGACAGCTAGTGCGAGCAAGCGCCCATCAGGAGACCAATCCACAGCGAATCCGTCCTCGGGGTGTGGGGAATCCCACGGATAGTTGGTGATGACTGGCTCCGTAGTACTACCTCCAGTCCCAGGAACGATGGCCCAATCTGACACGCGAACGACAGTGAGACCGGGCGAACCTCCATGGGCCACCGCCAGATATTCCCCCTCTCCAGGAGAAAACGCCGAATCGGGATTAGCACCCGGAAGCAGCGGGAACCCGGGTATCGACTCCCACGTTCCTGCACGCAGTACTGTGTGCCTGACCACATAAGTCCCTCGGCCAGTCGGCTCCCACACTGGCACTGAAAGAAGTTTACTGTCTTGCGACCAAGCTAGACAGGTCCCTGGCCAGTTAAACGAGTACCCTGGCACATGTATCCAAGTCCCATCCGAGACTCGATAGATATACAGGAAGGTGGCTGTATTGGTCAGCGCGAGCCATTGCCCATCAGGCGACCACACGGCCTCAAGGGCAAAGTCCTCTCCAAATATCGGGGGCAGGGGCGTCGGGGCTAAGGTCCAATCAGAAGTCTGAACAAATTGCAGGGTGTACTGCGACCAATTAAGAAACACAACAGACAAGGTCCTCCCGTCAGGTGACCAAGACAGTGAATAACATGTCCCGATAATCACCGGCAACTCTGCAACTACGCCCCAGTCTGACGTACGCAGAACAAAGACACACTGGGTCTCCGGCCAGGTTTCACATCCATAAGCTAGATACTCCCCGTCTGGCGACCAGGCCAAAGCAAGCCCCTCCGGAGGGACAGCTGGAAAGTGCGTCCCCCAGCCTTCCACAGTGATAACTGACAGACCATGCAAACTGCCCCACCCTACTCGTGCTATATACCTACTATCAGGAGAAAATGCAATTCGGTAGGTTCTCCCCACCACGACCGGACCGGGAATATGTTCGAGTTCGAGCATGCGTCACTCCCCTTCTGGGATCAGTGCCGTCCACCAGCGGTCACTACTCCCATCTGTGTATCTGACTACAATTTCGGCACCGGCGCTCCCTAAAGACCCCACGCGCACATTTGAGCGAGCCCACGCACTGAAGATGTAGTCCTGCCTATGCGCGGGGGTCACTACCTGCATTAGCGTATGGGTAGCCGCAGGTTGTCCTTTTGCACGGAAAGAAGTTAGCCCGGATACTCCTTGCTCAATGTCGCTTTCCCAACCAGAGGAGACCCAGTGAAGTAGACCATCGTCAGCGCGAGAATTGCGCAAGTGATTATTAACTGAGAGATGCGTTAGGTCTTGCGCGATGGCACTGACCCGCGGCTCCAAATGTGTAACTCTGCGCCGAATCTCACCTACACTCTCAAGAAGGTTGCGCTGAGCAGTAGAAAGCTCGATCTCGCTCCGCCATGGCTCCTCAACATGATACCGCAGCCTAACCACGCGGGCCGTAAAGTGACGCCCACTATCTTCATCGTAAACCGTCACGCGGTCTCCCAAGCGAAGACGCTCTACTTCCCCTGGAGGCGCAGAAAGATCCACCATGCGACAGCTGTAACTGATCCGCGGAAGCTGTAGCGCAGCAAATTCCTGAAGCGCAAATTCCATAAGGGATTGGGGTGTGGTAAGGCCCTCTACAACCAGCACCGCGGATGGCGGCGGGCTATACGGGCTGCTGACTTCTAGGTATGGTTTTCCTTGATTAACTTCAGCGATAGTAAGTCCATCTTTCCCTCTCGGGTAGAGCCGATGAACTAAATCTGCTGCACTGGTCTCAACCTCAAATTTCGTGAGATTCTTCCCACGCAAGGCATATAATCCATAGTCTACTCCACCGGCCAGCTGCACCGACACGGTCCGCACGGACGTGTTCCATACGACCTCAACCTGAAAGATGCGCTCTAGTTCCCGTAGTGCCTCTAGGCGGTTACACCCTCCCGCCCAGCGAAGACTCCGACGACTAGTGGCAACAGCTTGATAGGGCGTCCATCCCGTCCCTGCGAGCAAAAATGGCAATATCTCGGCAACAGTGACACCGACCCAGTCCTGCTCGGGCAAGTTTGGCATCTTGGCCAAGTCGTACCACAGAGCCCAAGCTTCAACTTCTACGCGGCGGAGCCCTACGTCGTCTTCTAGTTCACGGATAATAGTTACTCGATACACCCGCCCCGCCAAATCAATCAGAGAGCCTAGGTCAAGCCCTGAAGGGTGAGGAGAGGGGAGGATAAAGGTCAACAAGTCGGTTCCCTGCAGTGATTCGTCAATCACAATCTGAAAGGCGTCGGACAGTAGAATCTGGGGACGCCCCTCGCTGTCAACAACCACTGGTACTGCGTAAGCAGGGTGTGTATACCACCGAATCACAAGTTCTAGGCTTCCCCACGCCCCACCGACCGCAGTGCTCAGCCCCCTACCAACAGCAACTAAGCGAAGTGATGCAAGAGCTTGGGTTTGCCCGACACCAACAGCTAGGGCTACCACACCAGGGGTGACTACGGCCTCGCTTCCCCCTAATGCCTCGCCACGAGCAACGACATCAACGCCCCGACCAACGTTGATAGTAGACCCAGCAATCCCAGACCCGTTAGCATGTGCTAAAACTGTTCCACCCACTTGGAACACAAGAGCAATCGCGCCGGATTGGGAATGCCCAACAGATTCAGCTGACAGTACAACCTGTGCCCAGGCCGACGCGGAAGTTTGACTGGCCCCAAACGCCGACACTCTCTTAACAACAGCACATGAGATGCGACTGTCACTCAGCCCTGCACCAGCCGCCGTCAATGGTACCTGTGGGGGTGCCAGCGGCACAAAGCCTAGTTCGGCGGCAGCCCCATCGAACAGAAACTTTTGCCCATGAAAGCGAGGCCCCCACGCGAAAATCATTCTTCAATCACCCGAATCTCTAAGTTGTAAGGTCCGAAGGAACTCGCTATCGAAAATACTAATGGGACCAGACAGGCGTCAGGCCAAATAGTTGCTAAATTCCCCGCGAGACCCAGTAGAGCATCCACACCAAACGCCTGAGGATGGCCAAGCTCTGGGATCACCATCAGCGGTCTGTACAAAGTTACCCCAAAATTACCCGCGGTGCCTGTAGTTGCCGCGAGCGTGACATCACTCACCGATTTGACTCCTCGGCTGCCCTGCGCCCATGGGATGGGGATTGCCCGGTCAACCTCACGAAACTCAGTTCCCCCGAAGGCTGTCGTCGGCGAAACACGCACGATATCAGCATCATCAGTGTAGGTAATGGTCGCTGTTGTCGCCGTCGAACCGACCAGACTATAAATCTCTAAGGCTGCTAGCACTCCCACACCGTCGGGGTAGCGCGTCAGCGATAGGGGGGTTACCGTCTGTGGTGCCGTCAATATACCGGACAGCCCGCTCATATGGAAAAGACGGTCCGCAATGATCAGCGTCCCCGCAGTGGCCACCTCTCCCTCGACCTGAGCTACTCTCGCTACCCTGGAGAATGTCTGGATTGGCATCGCGCCCGCCAATGCCCTAGTGCATATTGCCGCTGCCCCTGGAATGGCCCCCGCAAAAGGGGAGCGCGTCCAGAAGGAAGTGAGGCGATGGGAGGAGGGTAGGATGGAGTTTTTTGTGTTACGGATGCGTAGCGACGGGGTGGTTACACGCTCAACATATCCTGCATAAGTGCTTATCGGCATGCGCAACTCCTCCCTACTTCTCGACCATATGCAAAGACCCGAAAACAGCTGGGGCGGGCGTATTGGTGGGATAATGAGCGAGGGTCAGACAGGCCCCAGCTGGAACTTCTAAAACACTGGGAAGCCCAGAAATGAAGTCCCGCACTGCTCCCACAGAAGCCATATTTATCGGCACTAAGGCGAGCGGGCGCGCTACAGTCACCCCGAAACTCCCCGCCGTTCCAGTCGAAGCTAAAACAGTTACACTAATCACAGACTTAACGCCTCTGTCCCCACTGGCTCGCGGCAGGTGAATAAGGCGTGTGGCTTCTCGATTACCTGTACCTCCAAACGACATGGCCGGAGTGGTTCGAGTAACATCCAATTCATTAACATAGGACGCCGTAATAGTGGTTCCGGTCGTACCCACAAGCGTGTATATCTCCACCCAGATTTCATTGCCGATGCCACTTAGATTGCGAGTCAAACTTCCTCCGACAACCTGGGGAGTAATAACCGTCCCCGACAGCCCGCCGTTATGAAGTAACCGATCGTACAAGGTGAGAGTTCCTGCAACCCTTACGGTCGCCGTCATGCCCAATAACCATTTCTGCTGGACGCCTGTCGGAGGTGTGAATCTTAGGGCCCCCGGCGTGGTATTCGTCGGAGCCGACGCTACACCCGGAATATCCCCGTGCGCAGGAGAACCTTGGTACAACCACAGGCTGGACAAGGCCCCGGCAATCACAGCAGGTGCGGCTGCCCCCGCAATTCGCGCCTCTTTGTGGAAGAACAGATGTTCAGGATTGCCCCCCGACCCGCCTGTCACGCGGTGCAAAATTTCCGAAAGATCTACAAACGCCCCCACAGCTGTTTCCCCCTTTTCGATTACGCCAATGTCAATGTTAGGCCCTCAACAGGTAGCCGCAAGATATCACCCGAGTTGACACTGCGTATGACAATCAGAGGACACCAGTAGAGGATGTTACCTGCACCCTTGGTCGCGCTATCGCAAACAATGGCGTATTTAACAGTAATAGTCGGCATATTTTCAAAATCTATCGCCGTGGTGTTTTGGATTTGCCCGACGTTCCCCACCTGTGCTGGGGCACCAAAGATCACGGCCCGTCTGTCACCAGTGTAGGCAGCAATTTCATTAGCCAAGAGACCTCCTTCGAGGTCCACATCGGTGGCCAGATCGCTGACCAGCCCCACAAACACCGTTGCCGCAGGGGTATACGCCGTATTGCGAAACACATGGTTCAGAATTCGTTCCTCCAGCCAAGTCGACATATTTGCCATTCAATACCTCTCCTTTACAACCAACGATTCCGGCACTGTAACTCTAAGGCGCTCCAAGATGCGCCACCTATGGGGGAAACGGCGATGACGTTCCCACCTGGCAACAGCTGTGGAAAGGTGGGCTTATCAAGTTGCGGCAGGACATTCGCTCGACCTGTACCGCTGACCCGCATCACAGTCTTCGCCGCGCAATCAATCTCCAGCCACTCACCAGTCGTCAAGGCCCCCCGATAGATAATCGTCTGTGGTCCGACAGCAAGACTAATCTGTTGACCTGCTAGCCCGCTTGAGCTGCCCTGCAAGCGCAGGAGGGGGTCTGCAGGAGCATTGCCCCGTAGACTAAGTGTATGGGGACTAGCGGAGAGCGTCACCACATCGGGATTTACCGCGTAGACAAAAGGGTCAGGGCAGACAAAGGTTAGAGTGAAATGTCCCTGTCGCGCCACTATAGCGGCATCAATTCCTCCCCCCGCGTAGGCCGCTAGATAGAATCTGTCGGGAATGCTATCTAAAATCAAGCGCTGCAGCCCACGCAAGGGGGTGATCCATGCCCGCACACTTGTCAATCGTGCCTGCAACTCTGTCATGCTAGTAGCGGCTAGCCAACAGTCCATGGTGAGGGTACGCTCCCTAAGGTCCGGTTTCATGCGCAGCGCGCCATGCCGCCCAGGGAGTGAGAGCACCTTGTCCCTCGTTCCAGGCAGGATCGATATCGGCGATTTTAGCAGCCGGACATGAAAGGCTGTTGAGTGCTCACCGGCAAACGTGAAACCGCTCATCTATGCCTCACCTCGCCCTCGCATGCCAACCTGTATGTGCCGATAAAGCTGGCGGCTGATGCTCTCAATGTCAGCCTCGGACCTAACGACCATGCTTTGTACGATAAAGAGTGGTCCTTGACTGCCAACGGCCGGTGTTGCTCCGGGCGCGCTGGGCGCAGTGCTGGCTGCGACTTCAAAGTCAGTGGGGATAGCGCGGCGCATTTCATCACCCACTTGGCTCATCGCCCGCTCGAAACCAACGCCGATGCCCGCAGCCATGTCGCCCCCAATTCCGGCAAACAGCAGCGAGGGACTCCGAATGCCGAAGAAGCTCTTAATCCCCCCGACAATGCCATTCATAAAGACCGCGATCTGGCCGCGAATCCATGCCCCCATGTCGGAGATCCCTTGCCACAGACCCCTGATTAAGGCCCCGCCTATCTGCGACATCTGCCCAATGGCTGAGTTGAAAGCACTAATTAGCCCCGCGATGATCTGCGGGACTGCGAGAACGACCGTCGCGACTATACCTGGCAAATTTTGCATTAGACCAGCCAACAGCCTGAAGCCTGCTGCGGCCATTTGTGGCAGTGACCCCAGTATCGCCGTTGTCAGCCCGGTGATGATTAGCGGGACTGCGGCAACAATGGCCGAGATAATCTCCGGTAGTGCCGCTACCAATGCCGTGAACAATTGAATGCCTGCGTCGACGATAAGCGGGATGTTGTTCACGAGAAAAGTGACGATAGCTGTAATGACAACAGGCAGCGCAGCGATAAGTTGCGGCACTGCCGTTAGGATTCCTTCCACTAGACCAAGCACGATTTGAAGTGCCGCGCTTAGAAGCAGCGGCAGATTGTCTAGGAGTGTCTTTTTGACGAGCACGACCGCCTGCACGATTGCCGGGATTAGCTGCGGCAGTGCCTTGCTAAGTCCTGCGATCAGCGTGGAAATCATCTGCACCGCGGCCCCAGCGATTTCTGGTAAATTGGCGATGATCCCGTTAACAAGTGCCAGTACAAGTTGCAGTGCCCCCTCGGTTAGTCCGGGCAGAGCACGAATCATCCCCTGTAGAAGGGTTAGGACTACTTGCGAAGCGGCATCGACCAGCTTCGGGAGATAGTCCATAATGGCCCCGCCGATAGACATCACCACATCCATGCCCAACTGGATAAAGTCAGGGATAACCTGCATGATGGTATTGACAATACCGCTCACCGTACCCCCGACTACTTCTCGGATTTTTCCCCAGTCGCCCCCGGCTTCGTGCAACCCGCGCGTGAACTGCCCCAAGAGCTGCACCCCGTCATCGGCCAGGACTTGTAATTGCGGCAATAGTACTAAGCCGAGGGCGTTTTGCGCCGCGGCACTGCCGGATTTTAATCGCTCTACGGCATCGTTAAAAGTGCCAAGGGCCTGCAACGAACCCTTGCCCATTACCGCTCCCATCTCGCGTGCTTCCGTCGTCAGTTCGGCAATGCCTGCCGAGCCTGCTGCGATGAGAGGGTTTAGATCTTGGGCTGATCTGCCAAAAAGTTGCATCGAAAGGGCGTTGCGCTCAGTCTCGTTGCTCACTTCGCCTAGGGCATCTATGACCTCCCAATACACGGTTTCTGAATCGCGGAGGTTGCCCTGCGCGTCTACCACCGCGACACCTAGAGCCTTATACGCACCGGCAGTCGCGCCTGTGCCGCCCCGAGCCGCAGACATGGATTTAATATTTCGCGCCATGCTGCCCGTAAGAGCCTCTAATGACACATCCACGAGTCCTGCCGCATACTTGTAGGCCTGCAGATTGTCCGTACTCAGGCCCGTAACCGTGGCCATGGTAAGCATCTCGTCGGCATACTGCGAGGCTCCCACCGTCATAGCGCTGAGCTTCTTCGCCGCACCTGCTGCAGACGCACCAATGGCAACAAAGGCCCCAGTCATTGCGACGCTGACACCCTTAAGCATGCCGCCAAGCTTGCCAAACTTGGCCCCAGCGTTGTCTGCGTCTTGGCCCGTTTTACCAAGCTCGTCACCAAACTGGTCGGCTTGTTTTTCAGCCTCGTCAAACTTTTGCCCCGACTGGTCCAAAGCCTTATTGGTATCCCCAAGTTCGCGCTCCATGCCGAGAAGCTCAGCCTGTGCCCGGTTAAGTTGAATCTGCCACTCCTGTGTGCGCCTGTCGTTCTCGCCGAAGGAGGCGGCGGCATTCTTGAGAGCAGAGCGAAGCTTGTCTACTTTTTTGCTTTGGGCGTCTACCTCTTTACCAAGCACTTCTTTGCGAGCCGCTAAAGCCTGTATCGACTTGTCGTTCTTGTCGAACTGGGCTGAGACTAGGGCCATCTCGCTGCCTAAGACCTTAAATGACCTGTTTATATCCCGCAGGGCATTCTTAAATTCCTTTTCTCCCTCGACGCCTATCCGCAAGCCAAAGTCCGACACTTCGCCACCTCCATTCCGTTATGCTACAGCCCATCTGGGATCACATCATCGATAAACATCTCTCTCCTAGGCTTCGCCATCCCATGGTACTGCTTGTGGCACTCCCACAAGTCGAGCAGCAATCCCACCGGCATGAGCCAGGTCGCTTCCTCCGTGCGGTTCAAATGCACCGTGCCGTAGTACAGCAGCCGAGTAAACAACTCTTCGTCGCTTACTCGGCTGGCACGTTTTTTGGCTCATCTTCGCTCTCAATGTTGCGTTTTGTGCCCCTATACAGGGCCTCGGTAATGGCACCCTGGTACTGGGCAAGTTCGCTCGGCGTGGTCAAGAGCTCAAGCTCGTCTGTCGTTAAGAGAGGTTTTGCCTGTTCCTTGTGCTTAAGATTGTGGATGAGGATGGCCTGATTCGCCAAAAGGGCAATAAGCCAAATGACTTCATCGAGTGCCAGTTCAAAGTTCTCCGCTTTCATCAGCTTTTCGCCGAGATTATCCAAGCCGCCGTAGCGTTTGGCAATCTCCTTGGTGGCGCGTGTCGTCAGCACCAGACTGTATTCCACTCCACTAATGTTGATACTCGCGCTTCTCTCACTATCCATGACGCTTCCTCCTTAAGGCGTGAAGTCTGGCTCGTAGACTGTGGTGTGCCAGCCGGTTACTATGGCCGGCAGGACACTTTCATCATCGGAGTTAACTTCAACTTTCCACGGGTGGCGTCCGCGGGTATCTGCCTTGTTGCGCCGCGTGACTGTGCCTTCGATGGTGGGGGTGGAAAAGGTTATGGAGTCGCCTTTGGTGGCAAGGTTAGTGGAGGGGATGCCAAATTTCACGCGGTATAGCCAGAAGTAACGGTATGCCCCATTGGCCTTCTTGGCGCGAAAGCCGATGGCCACTGGCGTGCCTACGTCCTCGCCGCTAGAAACCAAGACGCCATTTGTGTCCACGGAAGCCCCCGTAAGGAGGGCGGCCACACTTCGTCCGATACTGTCGACATTGAGCGTAATAGTGCCGGTCTGAAATTCTTTGACCACCTCCACCGCACCATCGTCCGCGTAGAGTGTGGCTTCGGCTACCTCTACAGATAATTCCGCGCTAATAGCCTTCGCCAACATGACCGGCGTACCGTAGTCTTCGTTCCCTGTGACGGGTGCTTCGGTGATGGGTGCATAATAGAGCCGATCAAGGCCAATGGTCGCCATGCTTTATACCTCCTAGACTTCATATTCTTGAGCCACATCGATGGCGTAGTGGTGGTATCCGGTGTCAACCTCGTAGCCGATGTAGCGGCGGTCAGTTATCGTAAAGTCATTTTGCAGCAAGGCGTTTACCACCTGATTCTTGCGTTGCAAGTAATTGTGCCTGCTGAATAAAGAGAGACGCGCCTCCTGCACCTCAAGCCCCGGCGCATTGTCGGCGTGGATCGCGAAGGTGTCTGCGAGAGGAGTCATGACCATGTATTCATCTGGAGCCGTTCCGCTAAAGACGCCTGTTTCGACTGGAATAATGCCTACCAGCAAGGTATTTAGTCTAGCCAAGATGCTCACAGACGCATAACCTCCCGTTCAAAGACCGCGATCATCGTCTCGATGACTGCTTTTCGGGACGCACTTCTGGCCGGCTGCAAAAATGGTTTTGCTGGTTGCCCATGTTTGCCGTGCTCAAGGATATTTGCCACCATAGCATTACTGCCACCACCGCGCCGAGGTTCGGAAAAGCCAATCTTAATATTTAGAGTGCCGTCTCGGTTGAGTTTGACTGGCGATACACCCAAGGCCTCGACCAACTCACCCGTACTGCGCGAGGGGTGCTTGGTGCCCCGCCCTATAACCGCTTCCAGATTGCTTTTAACCTTGCCGAGCACGACCTCGCCGCCGGCTGTGAGCGCCTTACCGATCACTTCATCTGTCTTTTCCCCAAGCCGCGACAACCGCAAGAGAAAGCCCTCTGGCATCACTATTTCGCCTTTAGCCACCGGCAATCACCTTCTTTGCGAGAACTTCGAGGTACATCCCACGTCCGCGCACATCCAGAACGCTCAAAATGCTATGCCTGCCCTCCGCACATACGATAACCATCTCCGGCGTTACTTCAAGTCCGGGCATCTTGCGGAAGCGAAAGAGAGAGGACGCCTCAGAGAAGGAGGCCAAGTTCGCCCATTTTTCAGTGCCGCGCTTATCTTCCTTGTATGCCCGCACGGAGGCGAGAACTGTGTCGCCGCCTGTGGCAAACCCAGCCCCGTCCCGCGTAGGGTTTACAGCAACAATCTCGATGAAGCAGTTCATTTTGCCAAAGCCCATGCTTACATCCCCCAATTCCGGTCAAGTCTGAGGAGGAGATGGATCGTGCTCCACGCCTGCTCGGCCGCCTGAACAGTGTCCGCAAAGAAGCCAGCGGTCGAGCCATCTCTACTCTCGTAGAAATGGCTCGACAGCATAATTACAGCCTGCTCGGTGGTTGGCGGCATAGGATTTGCATTGTAGTAGTCCCTCGCCATATGCTGGTAGCCTTCGGCATAGCAGACTGCAGCTCGGATGAGCCCTATGAGGAGTTCGTCATCCTCGGCATGCTCCAAGATGAGGTTGGCCTTAACTTTCGGCAACAGGTCGCTCACTATGCTCATGTTGCGCCCCCTCTGCTAGGTCGCTTTCTGCTGCAGGACTTTGACGGCCTCCGGCAAAATTAGTTTGCCATCGACTCGTTGTGTGGCAATAAACCCTACCTGGCCCGTAGCTGCAAAGAGCTCGCTCAGCCGCTTAAAAACCCTGCCTTGCCTGTCTGCCACCCAGTAGTAGCCAAGGTCACCGAACACAATGGTCTTAGCTCCCGCCACAACGCCGGGCACATAGGCTGAGGTGTACAGGGGACGATTGAGGATCGTATCAGGCGTGCCTTCCTTGATGGAGGGCTGCCAGAGGTACTGACCGGTGCTATCCTTAAGTTTGCGGATGGCCTTAATGGTGGAATCGTTCATGACAAAGACCGCCTTGCCGCGGTAGGGAGACTTTAGGCTGTGGAACAGGTCGAGGATTTCGTCAAGGGTAATGGCCAAAGCTGCTGCTGTGGTCACGCCGACTTGGCCGCCACCCGTCGCGGCTAGGATGCCGTGGGGCTTGCCCGTACCATCGCCAACAAGAAAGGCTTCTTCCTCCTTGTTGCCAATGCGGCGGGCGAATTCCTTGGCAATGTAGCTTTCTAGGTTGAATACGCTGTCGTTTAAGAGCTCCTCGGAGACTTTAATCATGGTGGCAAGTTTGTACGCGCCGATGGAGACTTGCCCGAAAGCGTCGTCACTTTCGGGAATCGCACCTTCCTCGTCGACCCATGAGGCTGTGCCCTTCGAGGCTACGACGGGGATTTTACGGTCGCCGCTCGAAGTAGTAATCACGTTAGCTAGGCGGCGAAAGATATTCTCTTCCTCAAGGGCCTGAATAAGCCGGCGCTCAAACTCGTCGGGAACGAGGTAGCCGCCTTCGGAATCCGTGCCAATCTGCAGGGCATTGCGTACGGAGGCGGCTCCCTTGCCACGCATGGCGTTCCAAAAGGCGCCCTTGTACTCGGATGTCGCGCGGCCGGATTTACCTTCGCCCGTATTGACCGTGGGGGAGTTTACGAGGGGCTTACTGTTGTGGCCTATGAGCTCCGCATCAATGGCCGCCTGTCGTTCCAATCGCTCAATCTCTCGGCCGAGGGCGACAACATCACCTTCCATTTTTTCATATGTGGCCGTGTCCTCCGCCGACAACAGACCATTGCCCCCGCGTTTGCTGTCTAGGAATGCTTTAGCTCCATCCCAAGCCTTGGCGCGCTTCTCGCACAGTTCTAACATCATACTCATAATGAATGTCCCTCCTTAGAATTTTAGTGAGAAATTAAAGAGAGCCGCTTTAGGAGCGACTCTATGGGGGTGCCTGCTCTAGCACTAACGGTGTCGGGCAGTTTTCTAAGTAGCGAGTTGGTGACAGCTGCTCGGCTAAAAATTAACCCTTGGCCGGTGTCCATAGACTCCTTGCTTTCAGTGAAAAGGATTTTGTCCGCAAACCCGAGCTCCACCGCTTTCTTGGCGTTCATCCACGATTCTGCGTCCATCAGGTGGGAGAGTTTCACTCTAGAAAGGCCGGATTTCAACTCATAGGCGTTAATGATACTTTCCTTGACCTCATCTAGCAGGGCCTTAGCGCGGAGCATCTCCTCGCTGTCGCCAATAGCGATGGTCGAGGGGTTGTGGATCATGAGCATACTTACGGGTGACATATATACGTCGCCGCCAGCCATGGCAATGACCGAAGCGGCACTGGCCGCAAGGCCGTCAATCTTGACGGTCACTTTACCGGCATAGTCCATGAGCATATTGTAGATCTGCGCCGCAGCGAACACGTCACCGCCGGGGGAGTTGATCCATACGGTGATGTTCCCCGCACCCGCCAGTAGTTCACTTTTGAACAGCTTGGGTGTAACTTCGTCGCCCCACCATGTTTCCTCGGCAATGGGCCCATTTAGATAGAGGGTGCGCTCTTCGTCGGCGTTACGCACCCAGTTCCAGAATTTTCGCATGTGTTCGCCTCCTTTGCGTATTGCTGCCCCGCCTGTGCGAGGGGGAGCATGTTGCCATTAACCAAGTACAAGTCACCCCCCTCCGCAGTGGGAACGCGGTTCAAATCCTCTAGTTCCCGTATATCATTGGTCGAAAGCCAGCCGTTCTGCCTCCCGGTGGCGTACCCCTGCATCCTACTCTGGTAATCCCCGAGCAACAGCCCATCTAGGTTGAACTTAATGAACATGGTCTGTTTCTCGGACGGCAACAGCAAGGACTGCTTGAGGGCCTGCTCCCAGCGCACTACCCAGGGGTTTAGGGTGTATTTCACAAACTCTAAGCTCTGCTGCTCGATATTGCTGAAGCTCGACTTTTCTAGGTCGCCCACCATGTGCGGAGGGATTCTAAAGATCCGCGCGATCTCATTGATCTGGAACTTGCGTGTTTCTAGGAACTGCGCCTGCTCCGGTGGAATGCCGATGGCTTGAAATTTCATGCCCTCCTCGAGCACAGCCACGCGGTGGGAGTTCATGCTCCCCTGATAGGCGCTGTTCCAGCTGTCCTTGACGCGTTGAATGTCTTTAATTACGCCGGGATGTTCCAGCACACCACCGGGATTTGCGCCATTGGCAAAGAACTTAGCGCCGTACTCCTCGGTGGCCAAGGCCATGCCAATGGCGTGTTTGGCCATGGCGATAGGGCTGTAGCCGATGAGTCCGTCAAAGCCTAGGCCC
>Ga0136713_1000014_pt1 | contig 16506 bp, 14 predicted proteins | sample JTO22cmmetaG_FD_101393 | JGI IMG/M metagenome (GOLD analysis project Ga0136713, IMG submission 101393) | Freshwater bacterial and archeal communities from Indian Creek, Illinois, USA - JTO22cm metaG | ecosystem: Environmental > Aquatic > Freshwater > Unclassified | place: USA: Indian Creek... | reverse complement strand
GTCAAGCGAACCCATCGGGGCCTGGAAGACCATCTGCAGGTCGGAGCGGACGCGGGCCACGTCGCGCGGGCTTGCGGTCTCGATGGTGCCGGACGTGGCCCGCGTCCGCTCCGACCTGCAGATGGTCTTCCAGGACCCGATGGGTTCGCTTGACCCGCGGATGACGGTCGCGGACATCGTCGCCGAACCTCTCCTCAACAGGGCCAACCGCCGCAGCGTCCCGCAGGCCGCGACCCGAGCGGGGCGCCGAGCCCAGGTCCGCGAGATTCTCGACGCCGTCGGCCTGCCCGCCGACGCCGCGGAGCGCTACCCCCACCAGTTCAGCGGCGGCCAACGGCAACGGATCAGCATCGCCCGAGCCCTGGTCTGCCGCCCGAGGATCCTCGTAGCGGACGAACCGGTCAGCGCCCTGGACGTCTCGGTCCGGGCCCAGGTCCTCGGCCTCCTGGCCCGCCTCGCCACGGAACGCGAGCTGACCCTGATCCTCGTCTCCCACGACCTCGCGGTCGTCCGTCACCTCTGCGACCGGGTCGCCGTCATGCATGCCGGCACGATCGTCGAGCAGGGCGAGACGGAACAGATCTGGACGACCCCCGTCCACGCGTACACCAGAACCCTCCAGGCAGCGACGCCCGTCCTCGCCCCGTGACCCGCAGTCCCACCCGCCACCGGGGTGGTGTCGCGCACGACGGCGGACCTCCGCACCCCGTCCCACCGCCGCGCCCTGCGGCGCAGACTGCAGACAGCCGCCTACGCTGGCCCCCATGGGTACCGCGCTCGTCACCGGCGCCACCGCCGGCCTTGGTCTGGAGTTCGCCTGGCAGCTTGCCACGGCCCGCCACCACCTGGTCCTCGTGGCCCGGGACGAGGCACGCCTCGAGGACGTGGCCGCGCAGATCCGCGCAGCGGCGGGCGTCCGCGTCGAGGTGCTCCGGGCCGACCTCTCGGTGGACGAGGACGTCGACCGCGTCGCCGAGCGCCTGAGCGTCACCGGCGAGGAGGCCGGGGAGATCCGCCGCCCCGTGGGCCTCCTGGTCAACAACGCGGGCTTCGGAACGGGGCAGCGCTTCCTCGCGGGCGACCTCGACGTCGAACTCCGGGCGCTGGACGTGATGGTCCGCGCGGTGATGGTCCTGAGCCAGGCGGCGGCCCAGCAGATGGTGCACCGGGGCCGGGGAGCGATCCTCAACGTGGGGTCCGTCGCGGCGCTCACCGCGAGCGGCACCTACTCGGCCCACAAGGCCTGGGTCCGCACCTTTACCGAGGGCCTCGCGCACGAGCTCAAGGACACCGGCGTCACTGCCACGGTCGTCGCCCCCGGCATGACCCGCACCGAGTTCCACGCCCGCGCCCACCACGACACCACCGGCCTGCCCCAGCTCATCTGGCTCGACGCCACCCGCGTCGCGGCCGACGCCCTGAACGACGTGCGCCGTGGCGTGGTCTTGTCCACGCCGTCGCTGCGCTACAAGGTGACGTCGGCGCTGCTGCGCCTCGCGCCGCGCGCGGCGGTGCGGGCGTTCGGCAAGGTGCCCCGGGGCAAGAAGCACTGAGCCCGAATCCACCGAGGACGTCTCTCGGATCGGCTCGATGGTCCGGGTCCACCGTAGGCTTGCGAGTGTGATCGACACTGAGAACTCCCTCGCCTTCTCCCCGACCCCCCGCGCGCAGCTCCTCGAGCTGATCAAGGAGCTCGCGATCGTGCACGGCAAGGTGACGCTGTCGTCCGGCAAGGAGGCCGACTACTACGTCGACCTGCGCCGCATCACGCTGCACCACCGCGCGGCCCCGCTCGTCGGCCACGTCATGCTGGACCGCCTCGAGGAGCTCGGCTTCGGCCCCGCCGACGTCGACGCCGTCGGCGGCCTGACGCTCGGTGCCGACCCGATCGCCGACGCGCTGCTGCACGCCGCGGCGTCGCGCGGGCTGGCCCTGGATGCGTTCGTGGTCCGCAAGGCAGCGAAGACGCACGGCATGCAGCGCCGCATCGAGGGCCCGGACATCGCGGGCCGCCGGGTGGTCGTGGTCGAGGACACGACGACGACGGGCGGTTCGCCGATCGAGGCCATCGAGGCCGCGCGCGAGGCGGGCGCCGAGGTGCTCGCCGTCGCCACGATCGTGGACCGCGCCACCGGCGCCGGGGCCGCGATCGAGGCGCTGGGCGTCCCGTACCACCCGTTGTTCTCGCTGGAGGACGTCAGCCTCGCCTGAGCCTCAGACCAGCTCGACGAGGTCCGCGATCGAGTCCATGATCCGCGACGGGCGGAACGGGTACTTCTCGATGTCCCCCGCGCGCGTCGACCCCGTCATCACGAGGAAGGTCCGCAGGCCCGCCTCGATGCCGGCGACGACGTCGGTGTCCATGCGGTCGCCGATCATCGCCGTCGACTCCGAGTGGGCGTCGATCTGGTTGAGCGCCGAGCGCATCATCACGGGGTTGGGCTTGCCGACGAAGTAGGGCGCCCGCCCCGTCGCGGAGGTGATGAGCGCGGCCACCGCACCGGTGGCCGGCAGCGGCCCCTCCAGCGACGGGCCCGTGGTGTCCGGGTTCGTGGCGATGAACCGCGCGCCGCCGTTGATGAGCCGGATCGCCTTGGTGATCGCCTCGAAGGAGTAGGTGCGGGTCTCGCCGAGCACGACGTAGTCCGGGTCCGCCTCGGTGAGCGTGTACCCGGCCTCGTAGAGCGCCGTCGTCAGTCCCGCCTCGCCGATCGCGTAAGCGGAGCCGTTCGGCACCTGGTCGCTGAGGAACTTCGCCGTCGCGAGGGCCGACGTCCAGATCGACTGCTCCGGCAGGTCGATGCCGCTCGTCGCGAGCCGGGCGCGCAGGTCACGCGGCGTGAAGATGGAGTTGTTCGTCAGCACCATGAACGGGCGGTCGGCGTCGCGCAGCGCGGCGATGAACTCCGGGGCGCCGGGGATCGCGTGCCCCTCGTGCACCAGCACGCCGTCCATGTCGGTGAGCCACGACTCGATCGGGCGGGTCATCCATATCCTCCGTCGTCGATGAGCGCCACTGCGCGCTCCTAGGCCCCGAACGTACCGGTCGCGTTCCCCCACGTCGGTGATCCGATCCGATTTCGGTCACCCGGACTGCCGGAAAAGGATCCGACCGCCGTGCCCGAGTGCCTCACCGGGGGAGAATCGCTGCCATGAGCGACCTCAGCCCCGGCATCCTCGGCACGCCGCTGTCCCCGCACGCCATGCGCGTGATGCTCCTCGGCGCCGGCGAGCTCGGCAAAGAGGTGGCGATCGAGCTCCAGCGGCTCGGCGCCGAGGTCGTCGCCGTCGACCGCTACGCCGACGCCCCCGCCATGCAGGTCGCGCACCGCAGCCACGTCATCGACATGCTCGACGCCGACGCGCTGCGCCGGGTCCTCGCGCTGGAGCGCCCGCACGTCGTGCTCCCCGAGATCGAGGCGATCGCCACGCACGTCCTCGCCGAGGTCGAGCACCGCGGCCTGCGCGTCGTCCCGACGGCCCGCGCGACCCGGCTCACGATGGACCGTGAAGGCATCCGCCGCCTCGCGGCCGAGGAGCTCGGCCTGCCCACGTCGCCGTACCGCTTCGTCGACACGCTCGCCGGCCTGTACGAGGCCGTCCACGCCGTCGGCCTGCCGTGCGTGGTCAAGCCGGTGATGTCCTCATCCGGCAAGGGGCAGTCGGTCATCCGCACCGCCGACGACGTCGAGCGGGCCTGGCAGTACGCCCAGACGGGCGGCCGCGCGGCGTCGCACGGGCCCGGCGACCCGGTGCGCGTCATCGTCGAGGGCTTCGTCACCTTCGACTACGAGATCACCCTGCTGGCCGCCCGTCACGTCGGCGGCACGGTCTTCTGCCCGCCCGTCGGCCATGTCCAGGTCGACGGCGACTACCGCGAGTCGTGGTCGCCCGCGCCGATGAGCGCCGAGGCGCTCGCGGCCGCGCAGGCCATGGCGGCCACCGTCACGGACGCGCTCGGCGGCTGGGGCCTGTACGGCGTCGAGCTGTTCGTCGTCGGCGACGAGGTCCTCTTCTCCGAGGTCAGCCCCCGGCCGCACGACACCGGCCTCGTCACCCTCGCCGGCCAGGACGTCTCCGAGTTCGGCCTGCACGCCCGAGCGGTCCTCGGCCTGCCCGTGGGGGCGCCGTCCCCGGTGGGCGGCCCGGGGCAGGAGGTGTCGGCCTCCTGCGCGGTGCTCGCGCAGGGCTCGGGCGTCCCCGTCTTCGCCGGCCTGGACCGCGCTCTCGAGGTGCCGACGTCTCAGGTCCGTCTCTTCGGCAAGCCGCGCGTGGACGGTGCCCGCCGCGTCGCCGTCACGCTCGCCCGCGGGGCCGACGTCGACGAGGCCCGCTCCCGCGCCCGTGCGGCGGCCGCAGCCCTGAGGGTCACCCTTGTCTGAGGACGCCGGAGCCGCGGTGCCCGAGGGCGCCGGAGGCGCGGTGCCCGAGGGCGCCGGAGCCGCGGTCGGCGTCGGGCCCTGGCCGGGGGAGTGGCCGACCGGCCCGCAGTGGGACCCGCACCTCCTCGAGCACGGGGACGCCCGCAACGTCGAGGACAGGTACCGCTACTGGACGGTCGAGGCGATCGTCGCGGACCTCGACGCCCGCCGGGACCCGGAGCGCGAGCTGCACGTCGCCATCGAGAACTGGGCGCACGACCTGAACATCGGGTCCGTGGTCCGCACGGCCAACGCCTTCAACGTGGCGGGTGTGCACATCGTGGGCCGACGGCGGTGGAACCGCCGCGGCGCGATGGTGACCGACCGCTACCTGCACGTCCGCCACCACCCTGACGCCGACCACCTCGCGGCGTGGGCGGCCGAGCGAGGCCTCCCGCTGATCGGTATCGACAACGTGCCAGGATCGGTCCCGATCGAGGGCCGCGCGCTGCCCGCACGGTGCGTGCTGGTGCTCGGCCAGGAGTCGACCGGCCTCACCCCCGAGCTGCAGCGCGCCTGCGACGTCGTCGTCCACATCACGCAGCACGGGTCCACCCGCTCGCTGAACGCCGGCGCGGCGGGCGCGATCGCCATGTTCGCGTGGGCGCTGCAGCACCGGTCGGAGGGTGTCGGCGACGCGGGTCAGGCCCTGGCGAGCTCGAGATCGAGGCGGCGGCGGTTCGTCGTCGGACAGCGGTAGTAGCGGGGGCGCACCCCCCAGCGGCGGACCGCGACCAGGGACATCACCGCGCAGACGACGAACGTGGCGACGGCCCCGAGGCCGATGGCGGCACGCGGGCCGAGGGTCTCCCCGATCCACCCCAGCAGGGGCGAGCCGATCGGCACCCCGCCGAGGAAGATCATCAGGTAGAGGGCCATGACCCGCCCGCGCATCGACGGTTCCACGCGGGTCTGGATCGTGGCGTTGGCGGCGGTGATCATCGTCATCGAGGCGAGCCCGATGGGAGCCGCGGCGACCAGGTACCAGCCGAAGGTGGGCATGAGGGCGGAGACGCCGAGGGCCACGGAGAGGACGAAGCCCGACCCGAGGACCAGTCGCACGCGCGGCTGCCTGCGGCGGGCGGCGAGCAGCGCCCCGGTCAGCGAGCCGACGGCGAGCGCCGACCCGAGCGCCCCGAACTCCCCGGCGCCGCGGCCGAACTCGATGCGGGCCATCATCGCGGAGGTGAGCTGGAAGGCGAGGCCGAACATGGTGACCACGCCGAGCACGGTGAGGATCGCGACGAGGTCGCGCCGGCCGCGGACGTACCGGACCGCCTCCAGCACCTGCCCGCGCGCCCGGGGCACGACCGGTAGGGAGTGCATGGCGTCGGCATTCATCGAGGCGAGCGCGCTGATGGAGCAGCCGAAGGTCAGGCCCGCGATGACGAAGACCCATCCCGGCCCGAAGGCGGCGATCAGCAGGCCCGCCACGGCCGGCCCGATGAGGCGGGCGACGTTGAAGGAGGCGGAGTTCAGCCCGACGGCGTTGGTCACCGAGTCCTGCGGCACGAGCTCGTTGACGAAGGTGATCTTCACCGGCCCGTCGAGGGCGGCCACGGTGCCGCCCACGAGCGCGAGAGCGAAGACGTGCCACAGCCGCACCGCCCCGGAGAGCACCAGGGCCGCCGCCGTGAAGGTGACCACCGCCTGGGCGGCCTGGGTGGTCATGAGCAGGCGACGGCGGGGCAGGCGGTCGGCGAGCAGCCCCGCGTAGGGGGAGAGCAGCAGGGTGGGCAGGAACTGCAGGGCCACGGAGATGCCGACGGCGGTGCCCGACTCCTCGCTCAGCTCGGTCAGGACGATCCAGTCCATGCCGATGCGCTGCGCCCACATGCCGACGTTCGCGACGAGGGCGGCGGCGAACCACAGCCGGTAGTTGGGGAATCGAAACGATGCGAACGTGCTGGAGCGGGCCACGCGTGACAAGGGCATTGTGCTCGCCACCGTAGGCGTGCCCTCGCGCCGCCGCGGGTGCCGCGGCCCGTATGCCTCCGGCCGCTGTCGCGCGGCGACCTGAGGTGTGACCACAGACACCACCGCGTGTGCCTTGCCGGTCCGGGCGTGGGAGGATCGACTGCGGCAGATCCACTCATCGTTTGGGAGCTAATCCAAGATGCCTATCGCAACCCCTGAGGTCTACGCCGAGATGATCGACCGGGCGAAGGCTGGCAAGTTCGCCTACCCCGCCGTGAACATCACGTCGTCCTCGACCGTCACCGCCGCCATCCAGGGCTTCGCGGAGGCCGAGTCGGACGGCATCATCCAGGTCTCGGTGGGTGGCGCCGAGTACGCGTCGGGCTCGACCATCAAGGACCGCGTCACCGGCTCGCTGGCCCTCGCGGCCTACGCGACCGAGGTCGCCAAGAACTACGACGTGCAGATCGCCCTGCACACCGACCACTGTGTCAAGAAGAACCTTGACTCGTGGGTCCGCCCGCTCCTCGCTCTCGAGGCGGAGCAGGTCAAGAAGGGCCTGAACCCGACCTTCCAGTCGCACATGTTCGACGGCTCGGACATCCCGCTGGAGGAGAACCTCGTCATCGCGGCCGAGCTGCTGGAGCTCTCGCAGGCTGCCCGCACGATCCTCGAGATCGAGGTCGGCGTCGTCGGCGGCGAGGAGGACGGCCACGTCGCGGAGATCAACGACAAGCTCTACACGACGGCCGAGGACGGCTTCGCCACGGTCCGCGCCCTCGGTGCCGGCGAGAAGGGCCGCTACCTGACGGCCCTGACCTTCGGCAACGTGCACGGCGTGTACAAGCCGGGTGCCGTCAAGCTGCGCCCGTCGATCCTCGCTGACATCCAGAAGGCCGTCGGTGACGAGATCGGCAAGGAGAACCCGTTCGACCTCGTGTTCCACGGTGGCTCGGGTTCGACCCCCGAGGAGATCGCGGAGGCCGTGGACAACGGTGTCATCAAGATGAACATCGACACCGACACCCAGTACGCCTACACCCGCCCGGTCGCCGGTCACATGTTCGCCAACTACGACGGCGTGCTGAAGGTCGACGGCGAGATCGGCAACAAGAAGATGTACGACCCGCGTGCCTGGTCGAAGCTGGCCGAGGCCGGCATGGCCGCCCGCATGGTCGAGGCCTGCCAGCAGCTCCGCTCGGCCGGCCAGAAGATGCGCTGAGCCTGAGCCGACGCTCTCGCGACGACGAGGCCCCCCGCCGGAAGGTGGGGGGCCTCGTTCTTGCGGTGTTCGTCGGGGGCCTAGTTCGGCGTGGCATCTGCGTGGCAGCCGAGCCCGACTGGCGCCGAGGCGTCAGTCGAGGCCCTGGTCCTCGTCGACGATGTCGAGGAGCTCGCCGATGCGGGTGACCTCGAAGAGGAACTTCACCGTGGGCGGCGCCCGGAGGATGGAGACCCGGTGCGGCATGCGCGAGGCCAGGCGGGCCAGGAACGCGACGCCGGAGGAGTCCATGAACGTGATGTGGTGAGCGTCGATCTCGACGGGCAGCCCCGTGGCCTCGGCCTCGGCGGTCGCCTCGCTCAGTTCCGGACCGATGTCCGCGTCGATCTCGCCAGATAACACGATCCGCGCCCTGGAAGAACCGACGATGAGGTGGACGCTTGCAGGGTCGCCGAGATCTGGCAGACCGTCGTGCGCCGCAGAAGTGTTCCGCACGGTGCTCCTTTCCGAGTGCTCGGCCTCGCGTGCCTTCGGGGTCCACACTACGGTTAAGTGACCTGCAAGAACACCACCCTGTCCAGACTCGACCAGCCGACGGAGGATGAATGGCGGCGACGACCGGCGCCCACGCCGTGCTGACTCCCGAGATCCTCGCCGAGATGGCGGCCGAGACGTCGCTCTGCATGTTCCTCGTCGGCTCCTACACCGACGGCCTGCCGTTGCTGTGGGTCAACAAGGCTTTCGAGCAGCGGACCGGCATCACGGCCGGTGCCGAGCCTGCCCGGCCGGTGCCGGGGCGCGTCTCGCTCGGGCCGCTCGAGCGGCTGCTGGTCGACCCGTCGACGGGTTCCGCGGCGGTGCCCGCGATGGCCTCCGGCGAGGGCGGCACGTTCACGATGGAGTGCCGCGGGAGGGACGGCGAGACGTACTGGTCGCATGCCACCTTTACCCCGCGGCGTGACGAGTCGGGTCGCGTGACGCATTTCCTCGGTGTGAGCGTCGATGTCTCCGCGTATGTCGACGAGCGTTCCGCACAGCTCCGCACGCTCGCCGTCGAGCGCCGCCAGCGTGCCGACCTGGACCTCATCGCGCAGACCACGGAGCTCCTCGGAGACCTCGAGTACCCGTACGCGCTGCGCGACATCGCCGAGCTGCTCCGCACCGTGGTGCCGTGGGCCGCCTTCTACCTCAACGACGACGGCCTGCTGTACGCGGAGGGCATCGACATCTCCTCGCCCCCCGGCGGTCGCGGACGGCGCCACGTGCGCCACGTGCGCTACGTCGTCGACGCGGAGCTGGACGCGGGCCTCGACGTCCTCGAGCCGGGGCACGGCACGGAGGCCGTCGATGCCGTCCAGGACCTTCTCGACGGCCTCGTCGACGGCCCCGTGCTGGTGCGCCTCGACGTCGAGTACCCGCCCTTCTCGGCCTCCGGGTGGCTGCGCCGCGACCTGGTGCGCCGGGTCATCGAGGAGACCGGCGTGCGGCCCGGCTCGGTCGTCGTGCACGCCGTCGGCGGGCGCCGCCAGGTGCTCGGCCTGCTCGTGACCTGGAACGGTGACCAGGCGGGTGCCGCCGTCGTCGACGACCCGTTCGCCTTCGCCCCGAGCGAGCCGGACGACGTCCAGACGGTGGTCGAGGTCGTGGCCCGGCGCGCGGGCACCGCGATCGACAACGCCCGCCTGTACGCCCGCGAGCACCGGCTCGCGGAGGCGCTCCAGCGCGCGATGCTCCCGGAGCAGGCCGACGTCACGGGCCTCGACGTGTGGACCTACTACGCGCCCACCGCCGAGCACGCCCAGGTGGGCGGGGACTGGTACGACGTCCTCGAGATCGGCAAGACCGTCGGCCTGGTGATCGGCGACGTCGTCGGCCACGACGTCGAGGCCGCGGCCGCGATGGGACAGCTGCGCTCGGTGGTCCGCTCGTACGCGTACGAGCTGACCACGCCCGGCGTCGTCCTCGACCGCGTCGACACGCTGGTGCAGGGCATGCGCATCCCGCGCTCGGCGTCGCTCGTGTACGCCACGCTCCGGCGCCGCGCCGGCGAGGACGGCGAGATCGACCCGCGGCAGCCCGAGTCGTGGGACATGGAGTACACGCGAGCCGGTCACCTGCCGCCCCTGCTCGTCCGCCAGGGCGAGGTGCGCCAGCTCGACGGCGGCGGCGGTTCGCTCGTGGGCTTCGGCCTGACGGAGCGCCAGACGGCGTACGAGGTGCTGGTCCCCGGTGACGTGCTCCTCTTCTACACGGACGGCCTCATCGAGCGCCGGGACCGGTCCCTCAAGGTGGGCCTCGAGGCGCTGACCCGGACTGCATCGCGCATCACCGCCCGGGACGCCGCCGGCGTCGGCGAGGAGCTGCTCTCGCGGCTCGCCGACGCGCCCGAGGACGACGTCGCCATCGTCGTCGTCCGGCTGCCCGACCCCGTGGCGGACGCCGAGGCGCCGGCCCTGAGCCCGCGCTCGCGGCGCTGGCTCCTGCCTTCGGAACCCGCGTCGATCGGGCGCGCCCGGCACGCCGTGCTGCGCTCTTGTCAGGCGTGGGGGCTCGCGGACTCCGCGTCCGCCGAGCTCGTGGTCTCCGAGCTCGTCGCGAACGGCGTGCTCCACGGCTGGGGCAACATCTCGCTGCGCCTCTTCGACACGGGCGAGGGTCTGCGCATCGAGGTCGAGGACGCGAACCCCGCGCCGCCCGTCACCACGGACGGTCACCCGAACCGGGTGGGCGGCTTCGGCATGCAGATCGTCGAGCGGCTCGCGGACTGGGGCTGGCGCCCCGCCGGCTCGGGCAAGCTCGTGTGGGCCAAGCTCAAGCAGCCGGTGACCAGCGCCCAGCGGTGACCACGGACGGGCTGACCACGACGGGTTGGCCGCAGACGGGCTGACCGCAGCCCTCACAGAGGAGTCAGCCTCACAGAGGAGTCAGACGGAGGGCCGCTCGCGGCGCGACAGCGACCGGCCCGGGCCGCGCGGCGCAGGGTCCGGGACCTCGGGCCGGGTGAACGCCGCAGCGGCCGGGGTGCCCTCGCAGCCGTGGTCGCGGACCACCCGGAACATGTCGAGCGCCCCGCACACCTCCAGCACGAAGAGGTCGCGCTCGTCGGCGCCGCGGAGCACCGTGGCCCCGCCGCGCTTGCGGCCGGAGTCGGCGAGCGAGATGAGGAACGCGGCTCCGGTCGAGTCCATGAAGGTGACCCGGCACATGTCGATGACGACGAGCTGGCGGCGCAGCCCCACCACACGGGAGGCGATCTCCGGGAACTGGTCACGAGCGGCCAGGTCGAGATCGCCGGTGACCACGAGGGTCGTCGTCGGCGACGTCGCGATCTCGATCATGCACGGGAGACTGCGTCACTTCGCCGATGCCCGAAGGTCATCTCCGGGTAAACTGCCGTGTGGCCAGGCCGCTGACGCTCGCTGCTCGACCGGCGACCCGAGGCCCGGTCCCATGACACCCAAGGGAGAGGATCCCCCATGCCAGCGGTCGTGCTTGTCGGTGCCCAGTGGGGCGACGAGGGCAAGGGCAAGGCCACCGACCTGCTCGGGTCGCGCGTCGACTACGTGGTCAAGTTCAACGGCGGGAACAACGCCGGCCACACGGTCGTCGTCGGCGACCAGAAGTACGCGCTGCACCTGCTGCCGTCGGGCATCATCTCGCCCGGCGTCGTCCCGGTGATCGGCAACGGCGTCGTCGTCGACATCGAGGTGCTGTTCAAGGAGCTCGAGGCGCTGGAGTCGCGCGGGGTCGACACCTCCCGGCTGCTGGTCTCGTCGCAGGCGCACGTCATCGCGTCCTTCCACCGCACGCTGGACAAGGTGACCGAGCGCTTCCTCGGCAAGCGTCGCATCGGCACCACAGGCCGCGGCATCGGCCCGGCGTACGCGGACAAGGTCAACCGCGTCGGCGTCCGCATCGCCGACCTCTTCGACCCGAAGATCCTGCAGGCCAAGGTGGAGGGTTCGCTCGACCAGAAGAACCACCTGCTGGTCAAGGTCTACAACCGCCGTGCCGCCGACGTCGAGGCGGTCACCGAGGAGCTGCTCGCGTACGCGGACCGCCTCAAGCCGTATGTGGCGAACACCCCGCTGGTGCTCAACACCGCGCTCGACGAGGGCAAGACGCTGCTCTTCGAGGCAGGCCAGGCCACCATGCTGGACATCGACCACGGCACCTACCCGTTCGTGACGTCGTCGTCGGCGACGGCGGGCGGGGCGGTCATCGGCTCGGGCATCGGCCCGACACGGGTCGACTCCGTCATCGGCGTCATCAAGGCGTACACGACCCGCGTGGGCGAGGGTCCGTTCCCGACCGAGCTCTTCGACGACAAGGGCGAGTACCTGCGCAACACGGGCCACGAGTTCGGTGTGACCACCGGCCGCCCGCGCCGCTGTGGCTGGTATGACTCCGTCATCGCCCGCTACGCGTCGCGCATCAACGGCCTGACCGACCTCGTCGTCACCAAGCTCGACGTGCTCACCGGCCTGGAGACCATCCCGGTGTGCGTGGGCTACGACGTCGACGGCACGCGCGTCGACGAGATGCCGGACAACCAGAGCGATTTCCACCACGCGAAGCCGATCTACGAGGAGCTCCCCGGCTGGACCGAGGACATCTCGGGGGCCCGTGCGATCTCCGACCTCCCGGCCAAGGCCCAGGCGTACCTGCGCTACATCGAGGACATCTCGGGCTGCCGCATCTCCGCGGTGGGTGTGGGTCCGGCCCGTGACGAGATCATCCCGATCCACGACCTGATCCACTCGCGCTCGGCTTCGTAGACTGCGCGCGTGAAGATCCTCGTCGTCGGGACCGGTGCCCGCGAGCACGCCATCGTCCACGCTCTCGCCTCCGAGGGTGCTCACGAGCTGCATGCGGCGCCGGGGAATCCCGGCATCGCGCGCGAGGCGGTGCTGCACCCGGTCGACGCGACCTCCGGCGGTGCGGTGACCGCGCTCGCGCAGCAGCTCGGCGTGGACCTGGTGGTCGTCGGTCCGGAGGCCCCGCTGGTCGCGGGCGTCGCCGACGCCGTCGCCGCGGCAGGTGTCCCGGTCTTCGGTCCGACGGCGGCCGCGGCCCGGCTCGAGGGCTCGAAGGCGTTCGCCAAGGACGTCATGGCGGCTGCGGGCGTCCCGACGGCGATGGCGCGAGTGTGCACCACGCTCGAGGAGGTCGAGGCAGCGCTCGACGAGTTCGGCGCCCCGCACGTGGTCAAGGATGACGGCCTCGCCGCCGGCAAGGGTGTTGTCGTCACCTCGGACCGGGCCGCCGCCGTCGCTCACGCGCGTGAGGCCCTCGCCGCGCGCGGCGAGGACGGCCGCGTGGTGATCGAGGACTTCCTCGACGGCCCGGAGGTCTCGCTCTTCGTCATCTCCGACGGCGCCACCGTGGTCCCGCTCGCCCCGGCACAGGACTTCAAGCGCGCGCTCGACGGCGACGAGGGGCCCAACACGGGCGGCATGGGCGCGTACTCGCCGCTCGACTGGGCGCCCGAAGGACTGGTCGAGGAGGTCGTCGAACGCATCGCGCAGCCGACGATCGACGAGATGGCTCGCCGCGGCACCCCGTTCGCCGGGGTCCTCTACGTGGGACTCGCGCTGACCACGCGCGGCACCCGGGTCGTGGAGTTCAACGCCCGCTTCGGCGACCCCGAGACCCAGGTGGTCCTGGCCCGCCTGCGCACCCCGCTGTCGGCGGTGCTCTTCGCCGCCGCCACCGGCACGCTGCGCGAGCTGCCGTCGCTGCGCTGGTCGCCGTCGCCGGTGGTGAACGTCGTCGTCGCGGGGTCCGGCTACCCGGGCGCCGTCCGCACGGGTGACCCGATCACCGGCATCGACGGCGCCGAGGCTCTCGACGGGGTCCACGTGCTCCACGCGGGGACCGCGCTCGACGGCGATGGCGGGCTCGTCTCGGCGGGCGGCCGCGTGCTGTCCGTCGTCGCGGAGGGGCAGACCTTCGACCAGGCTCGCGGGCGCGCCTACGAAGGGGTTTCCCTCATCGGGCTCGACGGCTCGCACCACCGCACCGACATCGGCCTGCTGGCCGCCCGCGGCGAGGTCGCCGTCCCCGCCGTGGCGAAGGAGGGCTGAGGTGACCGAAGCGTTCGGCGGCGGTGCCCTCGACCTGCCCGGCTGGAGGCACGTCTACTCGGGCAAGGTCCGTGACCTGTACGAGCCCGACCTGCCCGCGATCGGCGCGGTCCACCCGCTCGGCGACGTCGTCCTCGTCGTCGCCTCCGACCGGGTCTCGGCCTACGACCACGTGCTGAGCCCGGGGATCCCCGACAAGGGCGTGGTTCTCACCCAGCTGAGCCTGTGGTGGTTCGACCAGCTCGCCGACCTGGTTCCTCACCACGTGGTCTCCACCGAGGCGAGCGCCGCGCCGTTCGACGGCCTGGTTCCCGACGTCGTCGCCGGCCGCGCCATGATCTGCAGGCGCCTGGCGATGTACCCCGTCGAGTGCGTGGTGCGCGGATACCTGACCGGCTCAGGACTCACGGAGTACCGCGACAGCGGCGAGGTCACGGGCATCGCGCTGCCGGACGGCCTCGTGGACGGGTCCCGCCTGCCCGCGACGATCTTCACCCCGGCCACCAAGGCCGAGGTAGGGGAGCACGACGAGAACGTGTCGTTCGACGTCGTCGCCGACCAGATCGGCATGGAGGCCGCGACGACCCTGCGTGACCTGACGCTGGCCGTCTACGAGCGCGCCGAGCGCATCGCGCGCGAGCGCGGTGTGATCCTCGCGGACACCAAGCTGGAGTTCGGCGTCGATCCGGCCACCGGCGAGGTAGTTCTCGGTGACGAGGTGCTCACCCCCGACTCCTCCCGCTTCTGGCCCGCCGACGAGTGGGAGCCGGGCCGCGCGCAGCCCAGCTTCGACAAGCAGTACGTCCGCGACTGGCTGACCTCCCAGGCGTCCGGCTGGGACCGCGCCGCCGACACCCCGCCCCCGCCGCTGCCCGCCGACGTCGTCGAGCAGACCCGGGAGCGGTACCTGGAGGCCTACGAGCGGCTCACGGGGACGGCGCTCCGCTAGCGCTCACCACCTCGGCGGGTGCTCACACTGCTCTGGGCCGCTGGTGTGCCCGCGTCGCTGACGGCGCACGCGAGGTCGTGGCGGCCGGGCCACGGGCTGCGGTCATCGGTGGCGTCACTGCTACCGCCGTGGTGACCGCGACGGCGGTCGGTCTGACCCTCGCCGGCGCCCCGCGGGCCGACGCGGAGGAGTCCGGTCGGGACATCGTCGCGGAAGGGGCGTTGCCCGGTCCTGGGCAGGATGGCCTGGTTTCGCCGGGGCTGCCGGATCCGACGGCTCCTGTGGTGACGGAGGAGGATCCTCCGGAAGAGAACGTCCCGGAAGCGCCGGACGAGACCGATGTGCAGGCTCCGGCCGTTCCGGGCCGGCGGCCTGCACGACGGCCAGTGACTCGGCCGTCGGGCCCGTCGGTGGGTGGCGGGGACGTCGCGCCCGGTGCGGATGCGGTGACTCCCCCGTCCACGGAGGCTTTGCCGACGCCGACGCCGACGCCGCCCACTGCTCCGTCGCCTACGCCAAACCCGACACCGACACCTGTGCCGACGCCCACACCTGTCCCGTCGCCTACGCCAAACCCGACACCTGTTCCGACGCCTACGCCCACCCCAACGCCTACCCCCACGCCGGTCCCGGTGACCGACGTGGTCACAGTGACCGTGCCCCCCGGGGGCCCCAGGGATCGCTGGGCGATCGAGTTGATAGCTGGGCTGCAGTTCGTGCCGTTCACGGTTGACACGGGGTCACTGACGGTCTGGCTTGCTCGGGAGAACTCGATGCCCGAGGGCTACTCGGCGGGCATCGGCGCCGAGGCATCGGACGGCTTGGTGCTGTCGGGCGACGTCTGGCTCGTCTACAACCTGTCGGGCGCTCCGCAGGCGGTGACCTTCCGCCTGTTCGAACCGCTCCCGACCCCGATCGCCGCGATCCTGCGCCATGTGTGGGTCCCCGAAGATGCACACCATGACCAGGCGGTCCTCGTCGACCTGGACCACTGACGCCTGGACCTGCGTCCGCACCTGGATCGGCGCAGCGGCAGGCAGGTCGAGTCACAGGGGGATGTCGAACTCCGCCTCGCCGACCGTGACCACGACGTGGGGTTCCTCTGCGCCGATGGCGTAGAGGTAGGCACCGAGCGTCGAGAGGCGCACGCTGTTCTGCCGTTCTACGGCCGCCACGGTGGACTGGGAGACTCCGAGCAGCTCGGCCACCTGCACCTGGGTGAGACCCGCCTCACGCCGCGCCGCGGCGAGGATGGGGCCGCAGGGGGGCCGGGAAGCGCTCCACGCGTCACGCACCGCACGGCGGTGTTCGAACTCCGCCGCGCGCTGCCTACGGGTCTCCGCAATGCGAGCGAGCTCGTCGGTGACCCCGGCTTGAGACGCGAGGGCCGTCGCGTCGAAGGGATCCGGGGTTGTCTCGTGTGCAGCCATGGTCCCAGGATCACATCGGTTGCATGTTTGCTACAAAGCGGGCACCTGGCGCCTGCGCCAGATGGCGCCACCAAATCGCGCACCGCAGTACTTCACTGAGCACCCGCGGCCACTGAGGCGATCGGGCTAGGACAGCTTGACGCTCGGAGTCACCCGAGCCTACGTGGTTTCACGCAGGCCTCGGGGTCGTCAGCCACCGACTCTGCGAACACTCGTTTGTCGCAGTCTTCAAACCCCCAGCCGAGAGGAGCCGGTAGAGATGCGTTGGGCTCGATCCAATCGCCGTGCGCGGCAGCGCGTGAGCGCCGCTGTGCCGCCGGGCCACGCGAAGCCGTCGGCGACGAAGCGTGTCCGCCGCGTGCATCGTGCCGGCGCGCTTGCCACGGCGCTCTCTCTCGTAGCGGCACCCTTGGTCGGCGTCGTCTTCGCTCGCACGGCACGTGCGGCGACCCTTGAGATTCGTGGTGAACCACACGCAGTG
>Ga0136713_1000007_pt1 | contig 18519 bp, 12 predicted proteins | sample JTO22cmmetaG_FD_101393 | JGI IMG/M metagenome (GOLD analysis project Ga0136713, IMG submission 101393) | Freshwater bacterial and archeal communities from Indian Creek, Illinois, USA - JTO22cm metaG | ecosystem: Environmental > Aquatic > Freshwater > Unclassified | place: USA: Indian Creek... | reverse complement strand
GGCTCGGGCAAGACCGAGACGATGGCCGCCCGGGTGGTCTGGCTCATCGCCAACGGCCTGGCCGAGCCCGATCAGGTCCTCGGCCTGACCTTCACGCGCAAGGCGGCGGGCGAGCTGCAGAGCCGCGTCACCACCCGCCTTGCCCAGCTCGCCCGCGTCCGCGGCCGCACGGCCACCACCGGGGCCGACGCCACCATGGACCTGCTGGCACGGCCGACGGTCGCCACCTACAACGCCTATGCCGCCTCGCTGGTCACCGACCACGGGCTGCGGCTCGGCGTCGAACCAGGGTCGCGGCTGCTCGGCGAGGCCAACCAGTGGCAGCTCGCCAGCCAGCTCGTCGAGTCGTGGGACGGCGACCTCGGCACCGACAGGGCGGTCTCGACCGTGGTCGGCGCCGTGGTCGGTCTCTCGGGCCAGCTCGGCGAGCACCTCGTGGCCGTCGACGACGCCCGCCGCACCCTGGACGCCATGCTCGAGCGGCTCGAGGCGTTGCCGCTCGGCCCCAGGCAGCGCACCCGCGGCACCGACAACGAGAAGCTGCTGCGCAGTTTCGCCGAGCGCCGCAACCTGCTCGACCTCGTCGCCGAGTACCGCCGCCGCAAGCGGACCGCCGACGCCCTCGACTTCGGCGACCAGATCGCCTTCGCCGCCGAGCTCGCGCGGTCCGTCCCGCACGTCGGCGAGGTCGAGCGCGCCCGCTTCCGCGTGGTGCTGCTCGACGAGTATCAGGACACCTCGTACGCCCAGGTCGAGCTCCTCGCCGGGCTCTTCGGCGGTGGCCACGCCGTCACCGCCGTGGGCGACCCTCATCAGTCCATCTACGGCTGGCGCGGTGCCTCGGCCTCCGGCCTTGCCCGGTTCCCGGACCGGTTCCGCCACACCGACGGCGCCCCGGCCGGTGTGCGCTACCTCTCGACGTCCTGGCGCAACGACGCCGCCGTCCTCGATGCCGCCAACATCGCCTCCGCGCCGCTGCGCCAGAACCTTGCCACCCACGTGCCTCCGCTCGACCTGCGCCCCGGGGCCGGGTCCGGCACGGTGGCCGCGCACGTGGCAACCACGATCGAAGAGGAGGCGGAGGCCGTCGCCGAGTGGATCGCCGCTCGCTGGCGCCCCGGCTCCGACCCGGCGGGCCGGGTCACCGGTGCCGTGCTGTGCCGAGCCCGCTCCCAGTTCCCGGCCGTCGAGGTGGCCCTGCGCCGGCGCGGCCTGCCCGTCGAGGTCGTGGGGCTCGGCGGACTCCTGTCGACGCCCGAGGTGGTCGACGTCGTCGCACTGCTCGAGGCGGTGCACGACCCGTCGCGCGGAGACTCGCTGCTGCGCCTGCTCACCGGGCCGCGCGTCAACCTCGGTGCGGCCGACCTGCACGCGCTCGGGTCATGGGCCGCCGACCTCGGCCGAGAGGACGACCCGCGACGGGCGGCCAAGGCCCGGGCGAGCGCGTCGACGGACGCCGTCTCCTCCGAGACCGGCGACGACGGCGGGCCCGCCGATCCTGCGGCGGACCCGGTCGTCGAGGGCGACGTCGTCGACCACCGCTCACTCGTGGACGCCCTCGACGCGCTGCCACCGGCCGGTCGCGGCGCACGCGACGGCCGGACGCTCACCGCGGAGGGCCACGCGCGGCTCACGGTTCTCGGCCGTGTCCTGCACGGGCTGCGCGGCCTGACCTACCTCTCGCTGCCCGAGCTCGTCGTGCAGGCCGAGCGGGCGCTGGGCCTCGACGTCGAGGTGGCCACCGCCGACGTCCTCGCCAGACTTGCGTCCGGAGCCGGCGACCGCGTCAGCCGCCGTGGCCGCGAGCACCTCGACGCGTTCCGCGACGTCGCGGCGACCTTCGCCCATTCGGCCGACGTCGCCACTCTCGGCGCCTTCCTCGCGTGGCTCGGCGTCGCCCAGAACCAGGAGCGCGGCCTCGACATGCCGGTCCGCGAGCCGGATCCGGACGCCGTCCAGGTCATCACCGCCCACGCGGCCAAGGGCCTCGAGTGGGACGTCGTCGCGGTCCCCGGCCTGGTCGACGGTGTCTTCCCGACCGTCGCGCAGACCGCCGGAGGGCAGCGCCAGGACAGCGGCTGGCTGACCGGCCTGGGCTCCCTGCCGTACCCGCTGCGCGGCGACGCCGAGGATCTGCCCTCGTTCCGCTGGGACTCGGCCGCCGACACCAAGGAGCTCGACGAACGGCGCAAGGAGTTCCGTCTGGCGGCCGGAGAGCACGCGCTCGCGGAGGAGCGCCGCCTGGCCTACGTGGCATTCACGCGGGCCCGCCGGGAGCTGCTGCTCGCCGCCCACTGGTGGGGCACCGGTGCGAAGCCCCGCCGGCTCTCGCCGTTCCTCACCGAGCTCGTCGACGCAGGCGTCGTCACCACCGACGGCTGGGCCGTGACCCCGGACGTCGCCGGCCCCAACCCGCGCGATGCCGAGCAGGTCAGCGCCTCCTGGCCCATGGAGGACACCGGCGAGGCGGGCTCGCCGCGCGAGGTGCTGCGCGCGACGGCGTCGCTCGTCCAGAGGGCGTCCGCCGCCGGCGCCACCGCCCCGGACGGTCACGCGCTGGTCGAGCTGGCCCGCATTCTGCTGGCGGAACGCGACCAGCGCGGCGACCACGTCGTCGAGCTGCCGCCCCATATCTCCGCCTCGGGGCTCGTCCGCCTGGCGACCGACCGCGATGCGTTCGCCCTCCAACTGCGCCGCCCCGTCCCGGCGCAGCCCACCGTCCACGCGCGCCGCGGCACCCGGTTCCACGAGTGGGTCGAGCAGGAGTTCCGCGGCGCGACGCTGCTCGACGTCGACGACCTGCCGGGAGCCGACGACGGCGACCTCGTGGCGGACGCCGACCTTGAAGTCCTCAAAGCGCGGTTCCGCGAGAGCGAGTGGTACCACCGCACGCCGATCGCGATCGAGCAGGACGTCGAGACCCCGCTCGCGGGCGTCATGACACGCTCGCGCATGGACGCCGTCTTCCCCGACCCGGACCCCCACCCGGACAGCGGGCCGGACGCCGTCGTCGTGGTCGACTGGAAGACCGGCCGACCGCCCACGGACCCGGCCTCACGGGCGGGCCGAGAGGTCCAGCTCGCCGTCTACCGGCTCGCGTGGTCCCGGTGGTCGGGCCTCCCGCTCGACAGGGTCGGCGCGGCCTTCCACTACGTCGGGGCCGGGGAGACGGTCCGTCCCGACCGTCTCGCCACCGAGGCAGAGCTCGAGGCCTTGATCCTCGCGCAGTCGTAGGCAGTCGGAGGAAGAGCGCAGTGACGGGACTACGACACGTCCTCGCGGGTCGCCTCGTCCAGGTCGTAGAGCATCGCCTCGGCGTCCGCGATCACCTCGGGCAACCCCTGCCGGACACCGTGCAGCAGCCACCGGGCCAGCGCGAGCTCGCCGACGAGCAGCGCCCGGTCCACGAGCCGCGGGTCGGCCAGCTCCGTGCGGCGCAGGGCGTACGCCTCGGTGATCGAGTCCACGGTCTCGGGCGGCGCGGCTACCAGCAGCCAAGAGAGGTCGTCGGCCGGGTCGGCGACGCGCGCCCCGGCCCAGCCGGTGATGGCGACGACGCGGCCGTTCGCGATGATCATCTGGTCGGCCGCGAGGTCGCCGTGCACCACGACGGGCCGGGACTTCCACAGCGCCACGTCCTCGAGGGCGGCCTCCCAGCGCCGCAGCAGCGCCGTCGGGACCCTGCCGGTCGCGGCAGCCTCGTCGAGCTCGACCAGCCGCCGGTCGCGGTACTCCTCGGCGGCATACGTGGGCAGGCCGGCCGCCTCGACGACGGACGCGGGCAGCTCGTGGATCGCCGCGAGAGTCCGCCCCAGGTCCGCGGCGAGCCCCGGTCCCGGCCGCAAGGACTCGATGTCGAGCGGCGCCCCGACGATGTGCCGGTGGACGACCGCCCGCCCGCCCTCGGGCAGCAGCGCCGACCCGGCGATGCGCGGCACCTCGAACGGCAGCACACCGGCCTCGTGGTACAGGTGCAGCGACTCGAGCAGCTCCATCTCGGCCTCGAGCGCGGCCCCGGCCATGGCGGAGCGCGGCGCCCGGACCTCCCACTGCGTGCCGTCCGCCGCGGTCACCACCGCGACGTCGTACTCTCCGGGAGCGTCCTCCAGCCGGACCGCGCGGGCATCGAGCCCGGGCACGGCCGCCGTCGTCAGCGCAGCGAGAGCAAGGGGGGAGCGGGGCACGTGCCCACCGTAGTGCCGAGGTGTCCGTGGCCGGCATGAAGGGCGGGCGTGTCGACGCACCAGGGGCGCGAGCGGACTACCGTCGAGGCGTGCTCGAACACCTGCCGACGCTCGACCTGCCCCTGGCCCGCTCCCGTCACGACCGCGCCGCCGAGCGCCGCGACGAGCCCGATCTCCTCGCGCGTCTTCACGCGAACCCCGAGACGCGGGCGCTCGTCGTCCACGGTGACAGTGTCGCCGTGCTGGCCGACCGCGGCCGCGAGGGCGGCCACCTCGCCTTCTTCCGCGCCGACCGTCTGCCGGTCCCGGTAGCCCAGGGGCCGACGCCACCCCCGCGCCCCGACGCGGCGGACGACCCGGCGGACGTGCGCCGTGACACCCCGCCGGAGCAGCTCCCCCCGCTGTGGGTCTACCTGGGCGAGCACGACGGGACGGAGTACCTCGCGCTCCTGATGCCGCAGACCGACACCGCCCTCGCGTCCCTCGCCGGGGTGCTCGACGGCGTCGCCTGGAGGACCCTGCGTCACCTGGACGCGCTCGACCCGTTCGAGCAGGGCGTCGCCACGGGAGCGGTCGCGCTGGCGAACTGGCACGCGGTCCACGGGTTCTGCCCGCGGTGCGGCGCCCCGACCCACGTGCGCAGCGCGGGCTGGGTCCGCTGGTGCCCGGTCGAGGACCGCGAGCTGTACCCGCGCACGGACCCGGCGGTGATCATGTCGGTGATCGACGACGCCGACCGGATCCTGCTGGGCCACGCCGCCCACTGGCCGGCCGGCCGGTACTCCACGCTCGCGGGGTTCGTCGAGCCGGGGGAGAGCCTCGAGCAGGCGGTCCGCCGCGAGGTGGACGAGGAGGCCAAGGTCCGCGTCGGCGGGGGCAGGTCGGACGTCGTCTACCGCGGGTCGCAGGCGTGGCCGTTTCCGGCGTCGCTGATGGTGGGCTTCCGGGCGCACGTCGCCGGCACGGGGATACGCGCGGACCCGGACGGAGTCGAGCTCACGGACGTTCGCTGGTTCACGCGCGAGGAGCTGCGCGCCGGTGTCGAGGCCGGTGAGGTCACCCTCCCGGTGCGCCTGTCGATCGCACGCTCGCTGATCGAGGAGTGGTACGGGGGCCGGCTGCCCGACTGACGGGCCTCAGGCGCCAGGCCAGTCCGACGTCAGGTACGCCTCGACGGCGCGGTGCCGGAACCGGTACGGCCGCCCGCGGTCCACGATGCCGCGGATCGTGTCGAGGCGCTGCGCCGTCGGGCCGACCTGCGCCGCCTCGGCCAGCCCCATCGTCCGGGCGATGTTCACGGCCGTGCGCTCGGCGGCAGGCATCGCCGCCATCGCCTCGACGAACTGGCGCTCGCGCGCCGGCAGCCGCTCGAGGATCCGTTCGACGTGCGCGACCGCCTCGTGGTACACGAGCGCCCACCCCTCGACGACGTCGTCGACCGTGATGACGTCGGAGGTCCCGGCGTACCAGGCGCGCTCCCCGGCGAGCTGGAAGAGGAACGGTTCGCCGCAGCACAGCTCGACGATCTTGTCGGCGGCCTCCGGGGTCATCCGGACGACGCTGGTCCCGCCCTGCTCGTCGGGCACCTCCCAGCCGCCGGTGACGAAGGGCCGCAGGGCCATGGTCAGGTCGGCGTCGTCGATGGGGGTGAGCGTGGTGGTGGCGAAGCGCCGGGCGAACGTGGCTCCCTTGCGGGCCGCGGCCATCTCCGCGAAGTCCGGCAGACCGGTGAGGTAGACGGCGATCGGCAGGGCGCGTCGCAGCTGGAATCCGCCGGGTGCGACGACGGTGTGCTCGTACGTGGCGGCGTCGCCGAGGGCCACGAGGAGCTGGGAGAGCGCGTCCCCCTCGGTGATGTTCTGGACCTCGTCGATGTGGATGAGGACGGCGTGCTCGCGCTGGACGGCCGCCATGCCGACCTCGACCAGCAGGTCGGTGAGGGCGGTGTAGGGTTCCGGCCCGTCGCGCCTCGCGAGGGTGAGCGAGACGCCCTGTGCGGCCACGGTCCGCACCCGGTCGAGCAGCGCGCGCAGGCGGTGCTCGCGCGCCGCGGAGAGGCCGGCCTTGTCGGCCAGGACCAGCGTCGCGGCGGCGACGGCCTTGAGCGGGTCGGCCCCGGAGGGGATGCGCAGCTGTGGGGTGACCCAGTCGCCGTGCTCCTCGGCGGCCACCGCGATGCGGCGCACGAGGGTCGACTTGCCCAGCCCCGCCTGGCCCAGGATGGTGCGGCCGCGCTCGGCCAGACCGCTCAGCCGCCGGGGCCGGACCACCATCTCCCAGTCCTTCAGCTGTTCGAAGCGACCCGCCCAGATCTGCGGGACGGTGTCGGAGCCGGGGGTGAAGGGGTTGTTGACTGCGGTCCGCATGGCGTTAACGTTATCAACCCGCTGCCCGTCGCGATAACGTTAACGACGATGCGTGCCACCCCGATCCCGGGGCTCTGTGCCCCGCGGCGTTCACCTACCATCGCAGCACCATGCCCCGCCTGCTCGCCGACGTGACACCGCTGCGTGTCTCCCCGGACTACCGCCGCCTGTGGTGGGGCCTCGGCGTCGCCAACCTCGGTGCCCAGGTGACCGTCGTGGCGGTGGGTCTCCAGGTCTTCCGCCTGACGCACTCGACGCTCGCGGTCGGGACGCTCGGACTCTTCGCCTTCGTGCCGCTGGTCGTGCTGGGCCTCTACGGCGGCGCGCTCGTCGACCGGTACGACCGCCGGCGCGTCTCGATCATCGCGTCGCTGGTCCTCTGGACGGTGACCCTGGCCCTCGCCGCGCAGGCCTGGCTCGACGTCGGTTCCGTGGGCCTGCTCTACGGCCTCGTGGCCGTGCAGTCCGCCGCGTACGCGGTGCTGAACCCGGCCCGCATGGCGATCATCCCGCGGCTCCTGCCCGCAGCGCTCATGCCCTCGGCCAACGCCCTGCAGACCCTTACCCAGAACGTCGCGATGACGGGCGGCCCGCTCATCGGCTCGGCGCTGGTCGTGTGGGGTGGCTACGGCTGGGCGTACGCGGTGGACGCGCTGCTCTTCACGGCCAGCCTCTGGGCGGTCTGGCGCCTGCCGGCCCTGCCGCCGGTCGCGGCGTCCGGCGCCGGTGCCGGTGTCGGTGCGGGTGCCGCGCCGTCGTCGGCCACCAGGACCCCGGCGCGGCTGACCGGCCTGCGCTCGGTGCTCGACGGCCTGCGCTACCTGGCCACCCGCCCGAACCTGCGCGCCTCGTTCCTGGTGGACCTCGCCGCGATGATCCTGGCCTTCCCGCGCGTGCTGTGGCCGGCGGTCGGCGTGCTCTACCTCGGCGGTGGCGAGACGACCACGGGCATCCTCGCCGCGGCCTTCGCGGCCGGCGGCATCCTCGCCTCGCTGCTGTCCGGCCCGCTGGGACGCGTCCACCTGCAGGGTCGCGCGATCGTCTGGGCCGTCACGGGCTGGGCGCTGTCGGTGATCGCCTTCGGGGCTCTGCTGGTCGCGGTCGGCCAGGAGCGGCCCGACGGCGTCCTGGTCGGCGGCCTCGTCGTGGCCGGCCTGGCGCTGGCGCTCGCGGGCGGCAGCGACGCGATCTCTGCGGTGCTGCGCCAGTCGGTGCTCCAGACCGCCACCCCTGACCACCTGCGTGGGCGCCTCCAGGGCGTCTTCGTCGTCGTGGTGGTCGGCGGCCCGCGCCTGGGCGAGCTGTGGGTCGGCGCGCAGGCGAGCTGGTTCACCGAGGGCTGGGCCGCGGTCGCCGGCGGCCTGGCCTGCCTTGCGGTGCTGTGGCTCATCGTCTGGCGCACCCCCCGCTTCTGGCGCTACGACGCCCGCGACCCGCAGCCCTGAGCGGGCAGAGGTCAGCGCAGCCCGAGCGTGCGCTGTACGTCGCGCAGGGAGGGGTTCGTCAGGGCGGTGCCGTCCGGGAAGAGCACGGTCGGCACGGTCTGGTTCCCGCCGTTGACCTGCTCGACGAACGCCGCCATCTCCGGCTGGTCCTCGATGTCGACCTCCGTGTAGCCGATCCCCGCCGAGCCGAGCTGGGTCTTCAGGCGCCGGCAGTAGCCGCACCACGTCGTGGAGAACATGGTGACGGTGCCGGCCGCGGGCGGCGCGGGCGCGGGCGTGGTGGGGGACGAGACGGCGTCGGTCACGGTGCTGGCCTCCTGGTGCGGGTGTGTCCTGTCGGACTCGGCTGCAAGAATCGCAACCGATGTCCTCCCTGACCAACCCCGCGTCTCTCTCCGCTACTCCCGACGCCATCCTCGACGCCCTCGACCCCGAGCAGCGCGAGGTCGCGACGGCGCTGCACGGACCCGTCGTCGTCCTCGCGGGCGCAGGCACGGGCAAGACGCGGGCGATCACGCACCGCATCGCCTACGGCGTGCGCTCCGGCGTCTACAAGCCGACGGCGGTGCTTGCCGTGACCTTCACCGCGCGCGCCGCGGGGGAGATGCGCACGCGGCTGCGTGAGCTCGGCGTCGCCGGCGTCCAGGCGCGGACCTTCCACGCCGCGGCGCTGCGTCAGCTCGGGTACTTCTGGCCGCGCGTCATCGGTGGTGCGCCGGGCACGCTGGTGGCGCACAAGGGTCAGCTCGTCGCGGCGGCCGCGGAGCACGTCGGGCTCAGCGTGGACAAGGTGGCGGTGCGTGACCTCGCCTCCGAGATCGAGTGGGCCAAGGTCTCGCTGGTCTCGGCCGAGGACTACGAGCGCCGTGCCGTCATGCAGGGCCGCCCGGCGCCGGCCGGCTACGACCATCAGCAGGTGGGGCGCCTAGCCGCCGCGTACGAGGAGGTCAAGACGGACCGCGGCGCCGTGGACTTCGAGGACGTGCTCCAGATCCTCGCGGGCATCCTCTCCGAGCACTGTGCGATCGCCGAGGAGGTCCGGGCCCAGTACCGGCACCTCGTGGTGGACGAGTACCAGGACGTCTCGCCCCTCCAGCAGTTCCTGCTCGACCAGTGGCTGGGCGACCGCGTGGAGCTCTGCGTGGTCGGCGACCCCTCCCAGACGATCTACTCCTTCACCGGCGCCACGCCCGACTACCTGCTCGGCTTCCGGCGCCGCTTCCCGCAGGCGCGCGAGATCCGCCTCGTCCGCAACTATCGCTCCACCCCGCAGGTGGTCAACCTCGCCAACGAGGTGCTGCGCCGCGGCCGCGTCCAGGGCGCGCTCGACCTGCGGGCACAGCGCACGCCCGGGCCGCCCGCCAGCTTCGCCTCGTACGACGACGACGAGGCCGAGGCCGCCGGGATCGCCGTCAAGGCGGCGCGGCTGATCGCCACGGGCACGCGGCCCAGCCAGATCGCCGTCCTGTACCGGACGCAGGCGCAGTCCGAGGCCTTCGAGGCGGCGCTCGCCGACGCCGGGATCGGGTACCAGGTCCGCGGCGGCGAGCGCTTCTTCCAGCGCAAGGACGTGCGCGACGCCGTCGTGCTGCTGCGCGCGGCCGCCCGCTCCGCCGACGCCGACCAGCCGATGCCGGAGCTGGTGCGTGACGTGCTGACACCGGTCGGCTGGGCGGCCACCCCGCCGGCCACGCGGGGTGCCACGCGTGAGCGCTGGGACGCCATGCACGCTCTCGTCAGCCTCGCCGACGATCTCGCCCGCACGGGCCCGGCCACCGTGGCGTCCCTGGTCGAGGAGCTGGACCAGCGCGCCGCCGCGCAGCACGCGCCGACCGTGGAGGGCGTCACGCTGGCGACCCTGCACGCCGCCAAGGGGCTCGAGTGGGATGCCGTCTTCCTCGCCGGGCTCAGCGAAGGGCTCATGCCGATCTCGCTCGCGGACACGGACGAGGCGGTCGCCGAGGAGCGGCGCCTGCTGTACGTCGGCGTGACCCGCGCCCGCGTGCACCTCGAGCTGTCCTTCTCGCGCTCGCGAACCCCGGGCGGGCGCGGCACGCGCAAGCGCACGCGCTTCCTCGACGGCGTGTGGCCGGGGTCCGACGTCGGCGCCCCGGGCAGCGCCGCCCGTGTCCGCCCGCGCGGGGCGGCGCAGCCCCGCCTCACCGGCGAGCACGACGTGGCGCTCTTCGAGTCGCTGCGGGAGTGGCGGCGCCAGGTGGCTGCGGACCGGGACCGTCCCGCGTACACGATCCTCACCGACGACGTCCTGTCCGCGATCGCGGAGCTGCGTCCCTCGACGACCATGGAGCTGGCACGGGTCCACGGGATCGGACCGGCCAAGATCGACCAGTACGGCACCGCGATCCTGGCGCTGGTGGCACGATCTGATGGCCGCTGAGAAGTTCTGGGAACTCCTTCGGGAAAAAAGTGGCGCGTGGCGCGAGGAGGGCTACTCGCTGAGAGTCCGTTGCAGGAGTGGCGCGCGTGAGAGGCAAGCGCCCGAGTGAATCGAAGGAGGTGGAGTAGGTGATGGGAACCCAGTTCGTGATCCAGAAGCCCTGGCAGACGTCTGCCCTCGCACGGGTCAACCGTGCGGCGCGCCTCGCCATCGCTCTCGCCCCCGACTCCGCCCCACCTGGGATGATTCCGGCCTAATCTGGCCGAACCATCAGCAGGCCGCGGAGTCCACCAAGGATCCGCGGCCCTTGTTTTCCCGGCTGGACGAGCCAGGAGAACCGCAGCGGTTCCTGAACAGCCCATCGACGAGCCTCCAGAAACCTGACGGAGATCACCGTGCGACTCGCACACCTGCTGGACGACCGATACCTGGAGACGGCTCCAGGCACCGCCGCGAGCTGGACCCCTCACCAACCCGTCCCGGCCGCCGACCAGGCCGGCCTCGACGCCGCGTTCGACGCGGTGTTGCAGGGCATGCTGCCCTGCCGTACCAACGACCCGGAGCTGTGGTTCGCCGAGCACACGGCCCAGGTCGAGCAGGCGAAGGCCCTGTGCCGCACCTGCCCGCTGATGGCGGGATGCCTCGCCGGCGCCGTCGAGCGCGCCGAACCGTGGGGTGTCTGGGGCGGCGAGGTCTTCGTCGACGGTGTCGTGGTTGCGCGCAAGCGTGGCCGCGGACGCCCCCGCAAGTCGGAGACCGCGGCGCCCGCCGCCGCGGCTCCGCCGTCCGCGGGAGCGGCTGCGTGACGCTCGCTCACGGCGCGAGCGTCACGCAGCCGCACCGCGGGTGCGGCCCCATCCGGCGCTCCACGGGCAGGCCCTGCGGCAGCGTGACCTCGACGAGCGCGCCTGCCGTCGCCGGCCGCAGCCCGTCCACGCGCGCCAGGACCTGCGCGGTCGCGAGTGCCGCGGCGACCGCCGCGAGTGACGTCTCCTGCGGCGGCTCCGGCGCCTGACGCAGCTGCGCCGCCAGCAGCGGCCAGGCGGCGTCGTCGTCCGTGAGGTGCAGGTCTGCGCAGCGCGCGCACGGCGTGACTCCTGGGAGGACGAACGGTCCGACGACGACGTCGGCCTCGCGCACCGTCACGAGCAGGTGTGCCAGCCCTTCGCCGAGCAGGCGTGCATATCGGCCGGGGGCCGGGGCCTGCGACTCCACCAGCACGACGACGTCGGCCTCTCCGTCGGTGCGGACGCGCACGCGCGGCGCTGCCCGGGCGACGGCGGCGGCGAGCGCCTCCTCGCGCGCGCGGCCGACGTTGTGGACTGGCACGAACCCGGCGACCCGGCAGGAGCGCCTCCTCGCGCGCGCGGCCGACGTCCTGCTGGCCGTAGCCGCCCAGTCCCACGTCCCGGATCTGCACCGGAGTGCCGTCCCGGAGCACGAGCGACCCGATGCCCGCGGTCGCGAGCTGGAGCCCGACCGCTGCTCCGATCCGTCCCAGCCCCACGACGGCGACCCGCGCCTGTGCTCGGCGCGCGAGCGTGGCACGCCCCGAGCCGTCGGGGCGTAGCGCACCGAGGGCGGGGATGTCGGCGGCGCCGTCCGAGACGGCCGCGACCGCAGGGCCGCGCGCCCCGTCCCCGAGCGGGTGCAGGAAGCCACCGGCGCGCAGCAGCCCGAGGATCTCCGGGCACCGGCCGGGCGTGACCCCGTGCCGGCGTGCGGCGGCGACCGGGGAGACGTGGCGGCGGGTCGCGAGCTCGCGGAGCCACTCGACCTCGCCGTCGGTCAAGCCGGTGAGGCGCAGGGCCCAGCGCGGGTCGGTGCCGAGCTGGACCTCGCCACGGCCACGGTCGAGGACCGGGGTCGCGGAGCGCAGGCGGAACCGGTCGAAGGGCTCGTCGGTGTCAGGAGGTGCTGCGTGGGTCGTCAGTGCTGCCATCCGGTCAGCGTGCCAGCGCCCGGTTCCCCCGCACCGGGACCATCCACAGGGCACCACCCGGTGTGGATGTCCCCACGTCGGAGCCAAGAGTTGGGTACGGTCGTTGCGTGGTCAATGATGCGTCCACCTCACTCACGGCGTCCGTCGAGGTCCGTCGCAGCAGGCGACGGACCGCCACGGTGAGCGCGTACCGCGAGGGGGACCGCACGATCGTCTCGATCCCCGCGCGCTTCTCGCGCGACCAGGAGCGGGAGTGGGTCGCCAAGATGCTGGCGCGCCTCGAGGACAAGGAGCGTCGCCGACGGCCCTCCGACGACGAGCTGTGGACGCGTGCGCTCGAGCTCTCGGAGCGCTACCTCGGTGGCCGGGCGAAGCCCTCGAGCGTGCGCTGGTCGGCCAACCAGGGACGACGCTGGGGCTCGTGCACGCTGGGCGACCGATCGATCCGCATCTCCGACCGCGTGCAGGGCATGCCCGCGTGGGTGCTCGACTACGTGCTGCTGCACGAGCTCGCGCACCTGCTCCACGCAGGGCACGGTCCGGCCTTCTGGGGCCTGCTCGAGTCGTACCCGCGCACCGAGCGCGCGAAGGGTTTCTTGGAGGGCGTGACGTTCACCCAGGAGGAGCCCACGGGCCCGGCCGACGTCGACTGAGCGCGCCTCAGCCCTGGTCGTCCTTGAGGAAGTCGGCGAGTGCCGCGTCGAACTCCTGGTCCGCCGCCTGCTGGGCCTCGCGCCGGGCGAAGTAGCCGGCCGGGTTGTCGAGGTCCTGGGAGTCCGGCAGCAGGTCCGGGTGGGACCAGACGGCGTCGCGTCCCGGGAGCCCGTCCGCGGTGTAGACGTGCGCGAAGAGGGCGGCGGCGTCGCGGGAGCGGCGGGGTCGCAGCTCGAGGCCGACGAGGGAGGCGAAGGTCTGCTCGGCGGGACCGCCCGCGGCCCGCCGCCGGCGCAGCATCTCGCGCAGCGGGACGGCGTGCGGCAGGTGGGGGAGGGCCGCCTGGGCGCTGACCTCGTCGACCCAGCCCTCGACGAGCGCGAGCGCCGTCTCGAGCCGCAGCAGGGTGGCCTGCTGCTCCGGCGTCGGCTGGAGCCCGAAGAGCCCGCCGCCGGACAGCGCACGCTGGAGCTGCGAAGGGTCGGACGGGTCGACGTCGCGCACCTGGGACTCCAGGGCATCGAGATCGATGGTGATGCCGCGCGCGTACGCCTGGACCAGGCCGAGCAGGTGCGAGCGGACCCACGGGACGTGGGTGAACAGCCGCGCGTGCGCGGCCTCGCGCACGGCGAGGTAGCGCCGCACCTCGTCGATCGGGACGTCGAGGCCGTCGGCGAAGGCGGCGACGTTGGTCGGCAGGAGGGCGGTGCCCGGGCCGGGGAGGAGCGGCAGGCCGACGTCGGTCGTGCCGAAGACCTCGCGCGAGAGGGTCCCGGCCGCCTGGCCGACCTGCATGCCGAAGGCGGCGGCGCCCAGGCGCGCCATGAGCTGCTGGGGCGTGAGGCCGCCGAGCCCGAGCCGGCCGAGGTCCAGGCCGGGCAGGGACGGGCCGCCCTCGCCGCCGACGCCGGGGAAGGCGACGTCGATCTCCGGCATCTGGTCGCCGAGCACCGTGCCCAACGCCTGCGACATCGAGGCGGCCACCGGCGCCACGAGCGTGTTCCACGCGGGCAGGGTGGCCTCGACCCACTCGGAGCGGCTCCAGGCGTGTGCCGCGCCGCCCGACGGCGGGAGGTCGGTGGCGGCGTCGAGCCACAGCTCGGCGACGCTCAGCGCGTCGGTGACCTGCTTCGCCGCGGCGGCGCTCAGCGACGGGTCGCCCTCGGCGACGGCGACCTGGCGGGCGAGGTCGTGGGCGAGCCCGGCGTTCACCGGTCCGTCGCCGGGAGTGGACAGGAGCCGCTTGACCTGGGCGAGCACCTGCTGCATCTGCGCCGGTTCGGGCAGCGGTCCGTCGCCGATCATCGACGCCGGGTCGAGGCCCTGCGCGCGCATCTGCGCGAGCACCTCGTCGGCACGGTCGCCGAAGAGCTGCTGCAGGAGCTCGCGGATCCGCCGCTCCTGCTCGGGCTCGCCGGAACCGTCGCCAGGTATGGACACGTCATCGAAGTTCGGCACGGGACACTCCTCGGGGTTCGCTCATCACCGTAACCAGCGCCGCCGCACGCGGCCACGGTCGGCGCCCGCATTCCGCCCAGAGCGCATCGCGCCGGTCACCGTGCGCCATCGACTGCGGGATCAGGGCCATGATGGGCTGGTGACGTCGACCGCGCCCCGTGCCCGGATCCTCTCCGGCTCGTTCCTGGCCACCGCGGTGCTGGCCGCTGCCACGCTCGTGCTGCCCACCGGTTTCGCGGTCCGCGGCCCGGGGCCCACCGAGGACACGCTCGGAGCGCAGAACGACGTCCCGCTGGTCGAGATCCGCGGCGCCGAGACGTTCCCGGCGTCGGGCGAGCTCCGCCTGGCCACGGTGTCCGTGGGCGGCAGCCCGGTCAGCGACGTCTTCGCCGCGGACGTGCTGTGGGCGTGGCTCTCCCCGGAGCGCTCGGCGATGCCGGTCGAGGCGGTCTTCGCCCGCGGTGTCACCCAGGAGCAGCAGCAGCAGCAGAGCCAGGCGCAGATGCTCACGTCGCAGCAGGCGGCGACGGCCGCGGCGCTCACCGAGCTCGGCATCGAGGTCCCCGCGCGGCTGACGGTGGCCGGGATCCCGGAGGGGTCGGGTGCCACCGGCGTCGTCGAGGAGGGCGACATGCTGCACACCATCAACGGGGCCGCCATCACCTCCCACGCGGCCCTCCTGGAGCAGCTCACCGCAGTGACCCCGGGCGACAACGTCGCGCTCAGCGTCGAGCGCGGCGGTGCCCCCACGGACCTGACGCTGACCACGGGGGAGAGCACCACCGCCGACGGCCGCCGGCGTGCCGCCCTGGGCGTGCTGGTCGCCTCGGAGTTCGACTTCCCGATCGACGTCGAGATCCGCATCGAGGACATCGGCGGCCCGAGCGCGGGCATGATGTTCGCCCTCGCGATCATCGACCGGCTGACCGCGCAGGACGAGCTCGCCGGTGAGGTCGTCGCGGGCACGGGGACCATCGACATCGACGGGGCGGTGGGCCCGGTCGGCGGCACCGAGCAGAAGATGCACGGGGCCCTGCGCGACGGCGCCTCGTGGTTCCTCGCCCCCGAGCGCAACTGCGGCGAGGTGGTGGGCGTCGTGCCCGACGGGCTGCGCGTCGTCAAGGTCTCCAGCCTGCACGAGGCCCGCGCGGCGATCACCGCCATCGGCGCCGGCGACGGCGACTCGCTGCCCACCTGCTGACCCTGGACGCGGGCCGGTCCGCGGGCCCTGACGCTCGCTGATCGGTCCACAGGGCGTACCAGCAAACACGCAGGGCACATCGGTGGGAACCTGGGCCTAGCCGAAGGGCGATAGCCTGACACGACGTCGTGAACGCGGCGTCGGTAACCACCGAGCGAGGTCATCGTGTCGTTCGCAATACCACGCACCCAGCGCAGCGCCGGCCGCCGCCGGCCCAGCCCGATCCTCGTCACGGCCATCGTGCTCGGCGTCATCGTCGCCGCCGTGCTCCTGCTGGCGAACTTCTGGACCGAGGTGCTGTGGTTCCAGGCCCTCGACTTCGGACGGGTGATCTGGACCCAGTGGATCGCCCGCATCCTGCTCTTCCTCACCGGGTTCGCCGTCATGGCCGTGGCGGTGTACGCGTCCTTCCGGATCGCCTGGCGCTCGCGGCCGGTCTACGCGCCGTCGACCCCGGAGCAGGCCACGCTCGACCAGTACCGCGAGGCGGTCGAACCGCTGCGCCGCGTCGTGATGATCGCGGCGCCCGCCCTCATCGGCTTCTTCGCAGGCCTCGCCGCGTCCGCGCAGTGGCGGACCGTCCTGCTGGCGATCAACTCCGTGCCCTTCGGTGAGCGTGACCCGCAGTTCGGCGTCGACGTCGCCTTCTACATCTTCACGCTGCCCGCACTGCGGTTCGTGCTGAGCTTCCTGATCGCCGTCGTGATCATCGCGGGCATCGCCGCGCTGATCACCCACTACCTCTACGGCGGCCTGCGTGTGGGCCCGGTTCCGGCGGGCAGCACGCGCACGACGCCGGCCGCGCGCGTCCAGCTCGCCGTCACCGCCGCCGTGCTGATGCTCCTCCTCGCCGCGAACTACTGGTTCGACCGGTACTCGCTGCTGACATCGGCGGGGGACAAGTTCGACGGCGCCTCGTACGCCGACGTCAACGCCGTCATCCCGTCGCGCGCGATCCCCGCCGGCGTCGCCGTGCTGGTGGCCGCGACGTTCGTCGTCGCCGCGGTGCGCGGGAACTGGCGGCTGCCCGTCATCGGCGTCGGGCTGATGGTGGTCGCCGCCATCGCCATCGGTGGCATCTACCCGTGGGTGGTCCAGCGCTTCCAGGTCAACCCGAACGCCCAGGAGCTCGAGACGCCGTTCATCCAGCGCAACATCGACGCCACGCTCACCGCGTTCGACCTCGGCGACGTCGAGGTCGAGCCGTACGCGGCCAAGACGACGGCGGAGACCGGCGCCCTGCGGCAGTACGCCGACACGACGGCGTCGATCCGCCTGCTGGACCCGATGATCGTCTCGCCGTCGTTCCGCCAGCTGCAGCAGAACAAGCAGTACTACGACTTCCAGTCCTCGCTGTCGGTCGACCGCTACACGATCGAGGGCGAGTCCCGCGACACCGTGATCGCGGTGCGCGAGCTCAACCTCGCCGGCCTCGGCGCCTCGCAGCGCAACTGGGTCAACGACCACACCGTGTTCACGCACGGCTACGGCGTCGTCGCCGCGTTCGGCAACCAGACCGGGCCCGACGGGCGTCCGGCGTTCTTCGAGGGCGGCATCCCGACGCAGGGCGCGCTGACCGAGTCCCAGAGCTACGAGCCGCGGATCTACTTCAGCCCCGCGATGACGCAGTACTCGATCGTGGGCGCCGGCCCGCAGGACGAGCCCTGGGAGCTGGACTACCAGGAGGACGACGACCAGGGCGGCGGCCAGGTCAACACGACCTTCCCGACCCGCGACTACACGGCCGGGCCCGGCATCGGCTCGCTGGGCAACAAGCTGCTCTACGCCATCAAGTTCGGCGCTCAGGAGATCCTCTTCTCGAGCCGCGTGACGCCCGACTCGCAGGTCATGTACGACCGTGACCCCGCCCAGCGGGTCGCGAAGGCGGCCCCGTGGCTGACCCTCGACGGCCGGGTGTACCCGGCGGTCGTCGACGGCCGGGTCAAGTGGATCGTGGACGGCTACACCACCTCGGACGGGTACCCGTACTCGACGTCGACACCGATGAGCGAGTCCATCACCGACTCGCTCACGCAGGTGCGGGCCACCGGCCAGATGCCCATGCTGCCGCCGAGCGTGAACTACATCCGCAATTCGGTGAAGGCCACCGTCGACGCCTTCGACGGCTCCGTGACGCTCTACGCGTGGGAACCGGAGGACCCGATCCTGCAGGCGTGGCAGAAGGTCTTCCCGGGGACGGTCCAGCCGCTCTCGGAGATGTCCGGCGACCTCATGTCGCACATGCGCTACCCGGAGGACCTGTTCAAGGTCCAGCGGACCCTGCTGCAGAAGTACCACGTGCGTGACGCCGCCCAGTTCTTCTCCGGTCAGGACTTCTGGCAGACGCCGAAGGACCCGACCGCCGCGGCGGTCGCGGGCGTGACGCCGCTGATCCCGCCGTACTACCTGACCCTGCAGATGCCCGGCCAGGAGACCGCGGCCTTCTCGCTGACGACGCTGTTCATCCCCGGCGGCACGACCGACCGGCAGATCCTGACGGGCTTCCTCGCGGTCGACGCCGAGGCCGGCTCGGAGCCCGGGGTCAAGGCGGACGGCTACGGGAAGCTGCGCATCCTCGCCATGCCCCGCGACACCACCGTCCCCGGACCCGGTCAGGTGCAGACCAACTTCAACACCAACACCCAGGTCTCCCAGCAGCTCAACGTCCTGGAGATCGGGTCCACCGAGATTCTGCGCGGCAACCAGCTCACGCTCCCCGTGGGCGGCGGCCTGCTGTACGTGCAGCCGGTGTACATCCAGTCGGCCACGGGCACGCAGTTCCCGCTGCTGCGCAAGGTCCTGGTGTCCTTCGGTGACTCGATCGGCTTTGCCGACACGCTCGACGAGGCGCTCGACCAGGTCTTCGGCGGC
>Ga0136713_1000006_pt1 | contig 19929 bp, 17 predicted proteins | sample JTO22cmmetaG_FD_101393 | JGI IMG/M metagenome (GOLD analysis project Ga0136713, IMG submission 101393) | Freshwater bacterial and archeal communities from Indian Creek, Illinois, USA - JTO22cm metaG | ecosystem: Environmental > Aquatic > Freshwater > Unclassified | place: USA: Indian Creek... | reverse complement strand
GTCTGGGGAGGCGTCGGCAGCCGGCCATGGTTCCAGGCCGGTGCCACTGCCGACATCGACGCGGGCGGTCGCCTGGTCGACGAGGCGCTCGGTGGCGTGGGCGTCGGCCGGGTCGCCGAGGCGAACACCACCGCCGGGGGTGAGCACCGGGCCGGTGAGCGGGATGGCGTCCAGCGCGGCGGCGTCGTCGTCGGTGTCCATTCCGCCTGCGTCTGCGCCGGCGGGGGCACCGACGTCGTCGGCACCCGCGGCTGCCGTGGTGCGGCCGGCTCCGGCGGGGACGAAGCCTGCCGGAGGATCGGCCCGGCGGTCGAGCAGCTCAGGGTCCTCGGCGGCCAGCGTGAAGCGGACCTTGCGCAGCAGGTCGAGCGCGGCGGCGCCGTCGGCCGGGCGGGCCGCGGGGTCGCGCGCCGTGAACGCGGCGACCAGGTCGTCGATGGCGGGCGGCATCCACGGCACCCGTGCGCTCGGAGGCGGCACGTCGTGGTGCACGTGCTGGAAGGCGACCTGGATCGGCTCACCCTCGAAGGGCAGTGCACCGGTGAGCAGCTCGTACGCGAGGACCCCGACGGCGTAGACGTCGGTGCGCGCGTCGCAGCCCCCGGTCGTGATGACCTCGGGGGCGAGGTAGGCGACGGTCCCGAGCACGGTGCCGGTGGTGGTCGACGTGACCTCCGTGACGGCGCGGGCCAGGCCGAAGTCGGCGACCTTCACCTGCCCGTCGTTCGCGGCGATCAGCACGTTCTCCGGCTTGACGTCGCGGTGCACGAGGCCCTTGGCATGGGCGGCACCGAGCGCGGCGAGCACGGGGGCGAGCAGGTCGAGCGTGCGCCGCACGGAGAGGGTGCCCGAGTCGCGCAGCTCTCGGCGTACGTTCGAGCCGCGGACGTACTCCATGGTCAGGTAGCTGGTGTCGCCGTCGAGGCCCTGGTCGTAGACGGCGACGACGCCGGGGTGGGTGAGGCGCGCGGCCGCCCGAGCCTCGCGGCGAAAACGCGAGAGGAATGCCGCCCCGTCGAGGCCCTCGGCGAGGTGCGGGTGCATGACCTTGAGCGCGACCTCCCGGTCGAGACGCCGGTCGAGGGCGAGGTAGACGGTCGCCATGCCGCCACGCGCGATGCGCGAGCGGATCTCGTACCGCCCGTCGACCAGGCGGCCGAGCAGAGGATCCGTCGTCACCATGGCCACGCCGCGATTCTACGAAGGTGACACGCGCGTGCCCGGCAGTCGCCGCGCGTGGCGCGCCCGGCAGTGGCTGCGTGTGGCGCGCGGGAGCGTCGGTGACGGGCACCTCGCACCGTCGTCGGCCCACCGCGTCCTACGCTGGGCCCGTGAGCACCGATCTCGACACCCTCGTCCCCAGCTGGCTGACCCTGCCCGACCTCGCGGAGCGCATCGGCTCCGACATCTCCCGCGTGCGCGGGATGGTCCGCGACCGCGACGTCGTCGGCGTCAAGCGCGGCGAGCGCACCACGTTCCAGGTGCCGGAGGCGTTCCTCGTGGCCACGGAGACGGGGCGAGAGACCGTGATCCCCACCCTGCGCGGCACGGTCATCCTGCTGGGCGACCAGGGCCTGGACGACGAAGGAATCCTCGCGTGGCTCTTCACGGTCGACGACGAGCTGGGCGGCACGCCGATCGACGCGCTACGGGCCGGCCGCCGTGCGGCGGTGCGGCGGGTCGCCCAGGCGATCGGCTGACCGGCCGCCCGCAGGGGGCGCGCCGGGAGCGGGCGGTGGCTCAGGCCGTGCGCACGACCGCGGCCCGGGCCAGCTCCGCGAGGACCGCCTTGCCCGGCTCCGCGAGCTCGGCCTCGGCGAGCCGCGTGTCCGCGGTTCCTGCGAGCTCGTCGATCAGCTCGTCGAGACCGGCCAGCGCCCCCGACTGCACGACGGCGTCGCGCAGCGCCTCCACGTCGTCGTCCGTGAGCGCCCGGTCCCCGAGACGGGCCGTCACCAGCTCGCGCTGCGCGGCGTCGCCGGCGGCCAGCGTGCGCGCGACCAGGACGGTGCGCTTGCCCTCGCGCAGGTCGTCGCCCGCCGGCTTGCCGGTGACCGAGGGGTCCCCGAAGACGCCGAGGACGTCGTCACGCAGCTGGAAGGCCTCGCCGAGCGGCAGGCCGATCGCGTCGATCGTGGCCACCTGGTCGCTCGTCGCCCCGGCGAGCAGAGTGCCGATGACGAGCGGGTGTCGCACCGAGTAGCTGGCCGACTTGGCACGGAGCACGGCGCGGGCCCGCTCCTCGTCGGCGGCGGGGTCGAGGCCCCAGGGCTGCGCCTGGACCAGCACGTCCAGGTACTGGCCCACCATGACCTCGCTCTGCATCGCGTCGAACGCCCGGCGAACGGTCTCGGCGCGCTCCTGCGACAGGGGAGCAAGGGCCTCGGAGAGCTCGCGCTGCGCGGCGACGAGGCACAGGTCGCCGAGGAGGATCGCCGCGGAGATGCCGAACTTCTCGGGGTCGCCCGACCAGCCGCCCGCGGCGTGCTTCGCCTCGAAGACCCGGTGCGCGGTCGGCAGGCCGCGGCGGGTGTCGGAGGCGTCCATGACGTCGTCGTGCAGCAGCGCTGCGGCCTGGAACAGCTCGAGGGCGGCGCCGGTGCGGACCGCGGCCTCACGCTCGGGGCCCTCGGCGGGCCCGCCGTGCGCGCGGAAGGCCCAGTACGCGAAGGCCGCCCGCAGCCGCTTGCCGCCCCGCAGGAGGGCCGCGGCCTGCGCGACCAGCGGGGTGGCGTCGGCGCCGATCGCCGCGACCTGGTCGCTGAGGATGTCGAGGTGGCGGGTGACGGCCGCATCGACGTCGGCACGGAGGTTCTCGTGATCGAGGATCGCAGGCATGCGGGCAGCCTATGCCAGCGCTCCGAGCGGCCTGGTCTGGGGGCGGGACCTGCACGGTGCCGGTGACGGACACCCGGGGCACGCTGCCAGGGCCAGGGCCAGGGCCGGGGCCAGGGCTGCAGCGGCGGGACGACGGAACGGGGCGCTGTGGAACATGGTCTCGTGGACAGCGCGGCCCCCGGGCGTTCCGGGCGCCGCGCCGGACGGCTGTGATCCCGCCATGACACCGCCCTCACCTGCCGTCACCCCACCCACTCCTCCGGTCCGGGTCCGCTCGAGCCGGGACCTGTTGTCCGTCGTCCCGTACGCCCTTGGGTACCAGCCGGCCGAATGTCTCCTGGTGATCTGCATCCGGGACGACGGCGAGCTCGGCCTCTTCGCCCGAACGGACCTCGGCGACCTGCGCTCCGCCCGGTCGCGGGCCGAGGTCGCCGAGCTCGTCGCCGTCCGGGCGGCGCAGGACTCGACCGCCGTCGCCTACGTCGTGGTCTACACCGCCGGTGACGCCGGCCCGGGCAGCCGAGTGGGCGGCGCTGCCCGCACGTTCGGCGCCGTCCTCGACGAGCACGTGCCACAACGCGAGTCGTGGGTCGTCGGTCCGCGGGCCTACTGGTCGCTCGACTGCGCCGACCCCGCCTGCTGCCCGCCCGACGGATTCCCCCTCGAGATGCTCGAGTCCACCGTGCCCGGCGCGCAGCTCGTCCTCGAGGGGCGTGCTCCGCTGCCCACGCGCGAGGCCTTGTACCGGGTCCCGCGTGCACCGGCCGAGAAGCGCGCGCTGGTGCGCCGCGCCGCGGACCGCTGGGCGCGGGCGAGGGTCGCCTCCGAGGCCGGCGAGGGCGCTGCACCCGACGCGACCGTCGCACCCCGGTCCGCCACGGCGGTCGGGGAGCGCGAGTGGCGCAGCCAGTCCTATTGCGCCTGGCTCGACGCCGTCGACAAGGTGCGCCGCCGGCGTGAGCTGCCGGCCGCCCTGCTCGGCCGGCTCACCGCCGGGCTCGCCCACCGTGAGGTGCGCGACGGGGTCCTGCTCTGGTTCGTCCCCGGCTACGAGGCGCTCGCGGCCGCGACCGCGGCCGGAGCACCGGCCGACGCGGTCACGCGGGCCGAGGCGGACGCACGCACCAGCCAGGCGATCGCCGCCGTCGTGGACTGTGAGACCTCCCAGCGGCCCGACCGCGACCGCGTCCAGGCGGCGAACACCGTCCTCGAGGCGGTCGTCGCCCACGCGGCCCGCGAGCGCACCGCCTCACCGCTGACGCTGCTCGCCTTCCTCGCGTGGTGGTCGGGAGAGGGGTCGAGGGCGACGTTCCGCGCGGCCGAGGCCCTCGCCGTCGACCCCGAGCACCGCCTCGCGAGCCTCCTCGCCTCCGCGCTGCGGGCCGGCCTGCCACCGGGGTGGGTGCGGTCACGGACCAACGACGACGTTTCGCGGAGCGCGGCCCTCGACCTCGGGTAGCGTGCGCGTCATGACGGTCGTGGTGAGCTGCCTGAGCAATCCAGAGGGCCGCCAGGCCCTGTCGACGGCGATCGCCGAGGCACGGTCCAGGTCCACGCGGCTCGTCGTCGTCGCCCCGGACGGCGCAGCAGCGGCGGAGACGCTCGCGGAGGTGCGCCCGCGCCTCGAGCAGGCGTCGGTGGAGCACGAGGTGGTGACGGCGCCGAGCGACCTCGCCGAGGCGCTCCTGTCCGCCGCCGTGAGGACGGAGGCCGAGCTCATCGTCATCGGGCTGCGGCGCCGCAGCCCGGTCGGCAAGCTCATCCTGGGGGCAGGCGCGCAGCGGATCCTGCTCGACTCGCCGTGCCCCGTGCTGGCGGTCAAGTCCTGACGTCGCGTCCTGACGTCACCCCTGGTGCCGACGGCGGTCGCCGGCCGGAGTCGCACAGGAATCCACGGGAATCAAACGGGTCGGGGGGTCGTTGCCAGGGAGGTCGCGCACCTGCCGGCTGCGCCGGGCGACCGGGTGGGTGGCGCGGCGCCACAGAACCCGCCGATGGTGAGGTTTGGACGCGTCGCGAAGTACAATATTCTCGTCCGCCGGAACGTCGACGGTCCGAGCAAGGCCCCATCGGGCCGCACACCTCCACCGGCGGGACACCGCCCCCTCGAACGCCGAAAGGTCGGTTTGTGGCGTCCACGATCCAGAGCACCACACAGCAGAACATCACCCTGCCCCGGGAGTTCGAGCACCCTGCCCTGCAGGAGCTGCTCGCCCGCGGCACGGCCGAGGGCCGCGTCGACGCCGAGTCGTTCCGCGTCGCCTGCGAGACCGCCCAGGTCGGTGACGCCAGGCGTCTGAAGACCGTCCTCAAGGCGCTTTCTCTCGCGGGTGTCGAGGTGGGGATGCCGACGGTCAGCAAGGTCGCCGCCGCCACCACCACCCGCACCACGAGCGCGCGTGCCAAGGCCCCGGCCACCCGTACCAAGGCCGCCGCGAGCACCAAGGCCGCGGTCGCCGCCTCCGAGGCGGGCGCCGAGGAGGCCGCCAAGACAACGGCCGCCAAGAAGCCGGCCGCCAAGAAGGCCGCTCCGAAGACTGCCGCGAAGGCCACCGCCAAGGGATCCGCCGCCACGTCGGCGGCCAAGAAGGCGGGCGCCGAGGGCGACGACGTGGTGATCGAGGACGACGTCGAGCTCGTGGACGTCGAGATCGAGGCCGTCGAGGTCGACGTGGCCGACGTCGAGGACACCGACGAGGTCACCGAGCAAGCGGACGAGAAGCCGGCCGAGAAGGCCGCGGCGACCCCGGAGGAGGAGTCGACCGACCAGGGCTTCGTGGTCTCCGACTCGGACGAGGACGACCAGCCGGTCCAGCAGGTCGTCACCGCCGGTGCCACCGCCGACCCGGTCAAGGACTACCTCAAGCAGATCGGCAAGGTCGCGCTGCTGAACGCCGAGCAGGAGGTCGAGCTCGCCAAGCGCATCGAGGCCGGCCTGTTCGCCGAGGAGAAGCTCGCGAAGGAGTTCGCGGACTTCGACAGGACGAAGGCCGACTCGGACACCCGCCGCCTGGTGCGTGACCTGCAGTGGATCGCCCACGACGGCAAGCGCGCCAAGAACCACCTGCTCGAGGCCAACCTGCGTCTGGTCGTCTCGCTCGCCAAGCGCTACACCGGCCGCGGCATGCTCTTCCTGGACCTGATCCAGGAGGGCAACCTCGGTCTGATCCGCGCCGTCGAGAAGTTCGACTACACCAAGGGCTACAAGTTCTCGACGTACGCCACCTGGTGGATCCGTCAGGCGATCACCCGCGCGATGGCAGATCAGGCACGCACCATCCGGATCCCGGTGCACATGGTCGAGGTCATCAACAAGCTGGCCCGCGTGCAGCGCCAGATGCTCCAGGACCTGGGCCGCGAACCCACCCCGGAGGAGCTGGCCAAGGAGCTGGACATGACCCCCGAGAAGGTGGTCGAGGTCCAGAAGTACGGCCGCGAGCCCATCTCGCTCCACACCCCGCTCGGCGAGGACGGCGACAGCGAGTTCGGCGACCTCATCGAGGACTCCGAGGCCGTCGTCCCGGCGGACGCCGTGTCGTTCACGCTGCTCCAGGAGCAGCTGCACCAGGTGCTCGACACCCTTTCGGAGCGCGAGGCCGGCGTGGTCTCCATGCGCTTCGGTCTCCAGGACGGCCAGCCCAAGACCCTGGACGAGATCGGCAAGGTCTACGGCGTGACGCGTGAGCGCATCCGCCAGATCGAGTCCAAGACCATGTCGAAGCTCCGCCACCCGTCGCGTTCGCAGGTCCTGCGCGACTATCTGGACTGAGCCGGAGTCGGAGTCGAAGTGCTGCCGCGAGGAGACGGCACCGTCTGAACCGGATGACCGGAGAGGCCCGTACCCCCCGGGGGTGCGGGCCTCTCGTCGGCTGTGTCGCTCGCCCGTGGTGGTGGGTCCGTGCCGGGGGTCCGTCCGCTGTGTACGACGAAGGCCCGCACCAGGCGGTGCGGGCCTTGGCTCGACGGTGGTCGCGTGAACGGTGGCCGGGTGAGCTCAGCGGGCGCCGTGCTCGGCCATCAGCTTGTCGGTCTCGTCCTGGACGTGCGTGGCGACGCCCGTGTAGGCGGGTGCGTGCTCGCGCGAGTGGTGGCCGCAGAACAGCAGCTCTCCCACCGGCAGGACCACGCGAACATACGCCTGGGCGCCGCAGCGGTCGCAGCGGTCGGCGGCGGTCAGCGGTTCAGTCGTCATAGTGGTCACGAGACAATCGAACCATCGACCCATGGCTCGTTGTTCCGAAAGCGCCTCTGGTTCGCCCCTGGCGTAGCGGACCGGAGCCCGGAGCGCCGCGGGAGGATCGCCGCGCGGGGCTCGTGCAAAGCGCTGTGGGTGGCGTCGTCTACCCTGCAAGCGTGACGACGACGGCCTCGGATTCCAGCTATACCGCTCGGCACCTGTCGGTCCTGGAGGGGCTGGAGGCGGTGCGCAAGCGCCCCGGCATGTACATCGGGTCGACCGACTCGCGCGGACTGATGCACTGCCTGTGGGAGATCATCGACAACTCGGTCGACGAGGCCCTGGGCGGCTTCGCCACACGCATCGGCATCGTCCTGCACGCGGACTCCTCGGTCACCGTGACCGACGACGGCCGCGGCATCCCGGTCGACGTCGAGCCGAAGACCGGCCTCAGCGGGGTCGAGGTCGTGTTCACCAAGCTGCACGCCGGCGGCAAGTTCGGCGGCGGCTCCTACACGGCGTCGGGCGGTCTGCACGGTGTCGGCGCCTCGGTCGTCAACGCGCTCTCGGCCCGCCTCGACGTGGAGGTGGACCGCGGAGGCAAGACGTACCGCATGACCTTCCACCGGGGTGAGCCGGGAGTCTTCTCCGACGGTCAGTCGGGCCCGTCACCCGACGCCGACTTCAGCCCGTTCATCGACCGCTCCGAGCTGGCCGTCGTCGGCAAGGCCAAGCGCGGTGTGACGGGCACGCGCGTGCGTTACTGGGCGGACCGGCAGATCTTCCCGAAGTCGGCGGTCTTCAGCTATGACGAGCTGGTCACCCGCGTGCGCCAGACGACGTTCCTCGTCCCCGGCCTCGAGGTCACGGTGCGCGACGAGCGCGGGCTGCCCGGTACACCGGGCGATTCCGGCCCGCACGAGGAGACGTTCCAGCACCTGGGCGGCGCCGTCGACTTCGTCGACTTCCTGGCGCCGGACACCCCGGTGACCGCCACGTGGACGCTGCGCGGCAAGGAGACGTTCACCGAGACCGTTCCCGTGCTCGACGAGCGCGGGCACATGACGCCGCGTGAGGTCGAGCGCGAGTGCGAGGTCGACATCGCCCTGCGCTGGGGCACCGGGTACGACGCCGAGGTACGCACCTTCGTCAACATCATCGCGACGCCCAAGGGCGGCGCGCACCTCGCCGGCTTCGAGGCGGGCCTGCTCAAGGTCATCCGCAAGCAGGTCGAGGCCAACGCCCGACGGCTGAAGATCACCGCGAAGGACGCCGGCGACAAGATCGAGAAGGACGACGCGATGGCGGGCCTGACCGCCGTCGTCACCGTGCGTCTGGCCGAGCCGCAGTTCGAGGGTCAGACCAAGGAGGTGCTCGGGACCGCACCGGTGCGCGGCATCGTGCTACGCACCGTCGAGAAGCAGCTCGGCGCGATCCTCACCTCCACCAAGCGGGACGACAAGGCGCAGGCGGCCCTCCTGCTCGACAAGATCGTCGCCGAGATGCGAGCCCGCGTCAGCGCGCGCAAGCAGAAGGAGATCTCCCGCCGTAAGAACGCGCTGGAGACCTCGTCGCTGCCCGCCAAGCTCGCCGACTGCCGCTCCGACGACGTCGAGCGCTCGGAGCTGTTCATCGTCGAGGGCGACTCGGCGCTCGGTACCGCGAAGCTCGCGCGCTCTAGCGACTTCCAGGCGCTGCTGCCGATCCGCGGCAAGATCCTCAACGTCCAGAAGGCGTCCATCAGCGACATGCTCCGCAACGCCGAGTGCGCGGCGATCATCCAGGTCATCGGTGCCGGCTCCGGCCGCTCCTTCGACCTGGAGGCGGCGCGCTACGGCAAGATCGTCCTGATGACCGATGCCGACGTCGACGGCGCCCACATCCGCACCCTGCTGCTGACGCTCTTCTACCGGTACATGCGCCCGCTCGTGGAGGAGGGCCGCGTCTACGCCGCGGTCCCGCCGCTGCATCGCGTCGAGGTCGTCGGCGGCCGCGGCAAGCCGAACGACTACCTCTACACGTACTCGGAGGACGAGCTGCGCGCGACGCTCAAGAAGCTGGACCGCGCGGGCAAGCGCTACAAGGACGACATCCAGCGCTACAAGGGCCTCGGTGAGATGGACGCCGACCAGCTCGCAGAGACCACCATGGACCCCCGCCACCGCACGCTGCGGCGGGTCCGGGCGCAGGATGCCGAGCGGGCCGAGCGGGCGTTCGAGCTGCTCATGGGTTCCGACGTTGCGCCGCGCAAGGACTTCATCATCGCGGGCGCCGACGCGCTGGACCGCGCTCGCATCGACGCCTGAGCCGGGTGCCGGGAGCGCTGGGACGCGCTCGGCTGGTGTCCGCGTACTGGGCAGAAAGTACTCGCATGTCGGGACGGGTTCTAAACTCGGCTCATGACCTCGCGCTTCTCCCTCACTCGTGCCCTCGCCCTTCCTACCGCGGCTGTGTTGGCGGTCGGCCTGCTCGGCGGGTGCGCCGGCGGCGGCGACGCGTCTCCGCTCGACGACGTCCAGGCGGGCCAAGAGGCCCCGGCGAGCCCGGACGCCGACGAGTCGCCCGCGAGCTCCGCCACGGACGAGTCGCCGGCGTCCGGGCTGAGGGTCTCGGAGGACGGCCTCGAGGTCAGCTACGACGGGGTGGTCGGCATGACGGCCCTCGACCTCCTGCTGCAGCTCGACCCGACGGCGACCACCAGCGGCGAGGGGGAGAACGCGTTTGTCACGGCCATCGCGGGTCGCGCCGCCGATCCCGCCGAGAACGAGTTCTGGGGCTTCTACGTCAACGGCGAGATGGCCCCGGTGGGCGCGGGCTCGTACGTCATGGAGGATGGGGACGTGATCACCTGGAAGCTGGAGACCTTCTGATGGCGAGCTCGACGGCGGCCACGCCGGAAGAGCGCGAGGCGCCCCTGCGCGAGGCGCCCCTGCGCGACCTGGCTCTGCGCGACCTGGCCCTGCGCTGGTGGCGGCCGGCCCTCGCCGTCGCCGCGCTCGCCCTGGCCGTCGTGTGGCGTCTCGTGCGTGCAGACCTCGGCGCGCCGCCGAACCTCGAGCTGCTCACGGCCTCGGCGTTCCTGGCCGCTGGCCTGCTCCGCCACCGAAGCGCCGCCCTCGTCCCGCTCGTGGCCGTCGCGGTCAGCGACGTGCTGATGGGCAACAGCGCGATCCTCCTGTTCACCTGGAGCGCCTGGGCCGTCATCGGACTGGGCTCCCTGCTCACGAGGCGCGTGCGCGTCGGCTGGCGGCGCTACGCCGCGGCGCTCGGCTTCGGGGCCGGAGGGACCATCGTCTTCTACCTCTGGACCAACTTCGGTGTGTGGTTGCAGTGGCGGGGCACCTTCTTCGGCGAGGGCTGGGACGGGCTCGTCCAGAGCTACGTGGCGGGTCTGCCGTTCCTGCGCACCCAGCTGCTCGGCAACCTGGCGCTGGTCCCGGCGGCCGCCGCGGTCGTCGTCCTCGTCGAGCGTCTGGAGCGCACCCGGGTCACCGCTGCTCAGGTGGCACCCGCCCGCTGACCCCGCGGCTCCCGCGGCACCGGCGGCGCAGCCGCCACAGGACGCGCACACTGGTCGCATGAGCGGGCGTGTGCCGGACCAGCCGGTGCATCTCGCGCTGAGCCTCCAGCGCTGGGAGCACCTGACGTTCGTGCACTGGCGCTACCCGCCGGCCGCCCTGACGGCCCTGGTGCCGCCAGGGCTCCGGCTCCAGCTCCTCGACGGGTCGGCGTGGGTTGGCTTGACGCCGTTCGCGCTCGGCGACCTCCGGGTGCCGGTCCTGCCCCCGGTCCCCGGCTGGTCGACCTTCGCCGAGACGAACCTGCGCACCTACGTGACCGACGGTCGACGCGACGGCGTCCTCTTCCTGCGAGTCCACTGCGCCCGCCGCCTCGTGACTGCCGGGTTCCGGGCCGGCCTCGGCCTGCCGTATGCGTTCGTCCGGGGCGCGGTCCGGCCGGGGCGCGGCACCACGACGTACGAGGCGCCCGGGACGCGGGTCGTCACCGAGATCGGGGACCCGCTCGAGCCCGACCCCCTGGTGGCCTCCCTGACCGGACGCTGGTCGGCCTTCAGCCACCATCTGGGCGCGCTCCTCCGGGTCCCCGTGGAGCACGAGGCGTGGCCGCTGCACGATGCGCGTGTCTCCCGCGTCACCACCGACCTGTTCCGGAAGTCCGGCATACCGGACCCGCGCGGTGAACCGTTGGTGCACTGGTCGCCGCGGGTCGATGTGCGGATCGGCCCGCCACGGCTGCGTCCCACCTGGCCACGGGCGCGGCGGGACGGCTGGGGTCGCTAGCGACCCCGTCGTCCCGCCGGCACGGAACAGGCTCGTGGCCCGCTCGGCGCCCAGCCCCCGCCGGCGGCCGCGCGGCGCCAGCGCATGCGAGTCGTCGCACCACGCGCAAGCGTGGGGACAGGCAACCCGGCCGCAGGGAGGGGTGGAACGTGCGAGCGATGGTGTACCGCGGGCCGTACTCGATCCGCGTCGAGGAGAAGGACATCCCGCGGATCGAGCACCCGAATGACGCGATAGTCAAGGTGACGACGGCGGCCATCTGCGGGTCGGACCTGCACCTGTACCACGGCATGATGCCCGACACCCGAGTGGGGTCGACCTTCGGGCACGAGTTCGTGGGGATCGTCCACGAGGTCGGTCCATCGGTCGAGAACCTGACGGTGGGGGACCGCGTCATGGTCCCGTTCAACATCTACTGCGGCTCGTGCTTCTTCTGCGCGCGCGGCCTGTTCTCGAACTGCCACAACGTGAACCCGAACGCCACGGCGGTCGGCGGCATCTACGGCTACTCGCACACCACGGGCGGCTACGACGGCGCCCAGGCGGAGTTCGTGCGCGTGCCGTTCGCCGACGTCGGCCCGGCGATCGTCCCCGGCTGGCTGTCGGAGGAGGACGCGGTCCTGTGCACGGACGCGCTGGCGACCGGATACTTCGGCGCCCAGCTCGCCGACATCGAGGAGGGCGACGTAGTGGTCGTCTTCGGTGCCGGGCCGATCGGCCTCTACGCGGCACGGTCGGCGTGGTTCATGGGAGCCGGCCGGGTCATCGTCGTCGACAGCCTGGACGACCGGCTGGAGGCGGCGAGGACCTTCGCGTACGCGGAGACGTGCAACTACACCGAGCACCACGACGTCGTCGTGTGGCTCAAGCGGGCGACCGGCGGCCTGGGCGCGGACCGCGCCATCGACGCCGTCGGCGCCGAGGCCAACGGCAACACCCTCCAGCACTTCACGTCCGCGGTGCTCAAGCTCCAGGGCGGGTCGCCGGTGGCGCTCAACTGGGCGATCGACTCGGTCCGCAAGGGCGGCACCGTGTCGGTCATGGGTGCGTACGGGCCCATGTTCAGCGCCGTGAAGTTCGGGGACGCGATGAACAAGGGCCTGACCCTGCGCTCGAACCAGACGCCGGTGAAGCGTCAGTGGCCCCGGCTGTTCGAGCACATGCGCAACGGGTACCTCACGCCGAGCGAGATCGTCACGCACCGGATCCCGCTCGAGCACATCGAGGAGGGGTACCGCCTCTTCTCGTCCAAGCGGGGCGGCTGCATCAAGCCGCTCATCGTCGTGGACGACGCCGCGTAGCCGCGACGCCGTCGCCGACGACACCAGCAGCCGCGACACCAGCAGCCGCGATGCCCGCGGTCGCGCCGCCGTCGCGGACACGTCAGGAACCGGAGGAAGCCGACGATGCCGTACACCGCCCACAAACCGCCGCTGCCCGAGTCGATCGAGGAGCTGAAGGCCCGGATCCCGGGCTGGGGCGCCGACCTCGACCACGCCGACCGTCCCGCGTTCCCGCGCGAGGTGAGTCTGCCGACGGGGGCGCGCTGGGAGCTCCCACCCCAGCAGGAGGAGCCCCAGTGGCGTGAGCGCTCGATCGAGCACGAGCGGCTCACCCCCGTCTTCGGCACCTCGGTGCCGCTCAAGGGCGCCTCGGGCGCGATCCGCCGCTTCGCGTACCGGCGCTTCAGCGAGGCCCGCGCCGCCCACTGGCTGCTGCTCATGATGGGCGACCGCGTCGACGTCGTCGAGCACCGTCTGGCCGGTCTGAGGGACCGCCGGGCTGCCCGAGGAAAGGCCCAGAGGAGGGGCGCGGAGCAGGACGGCGGGCAGAAGGAGGGCTGAGCCGCGGCCCGCGCAGATGCGGGTGCCCCGGCTTGCCAGCACCGTAGACAGAGCCGTTGGCGCGTCCAGAGTCGGCGCGCGCGGCCATCTCGAAGGGACACCAGATGTTCTTCCACAAGCAGGAGCTGCAGTTCGCCGCCAAGCCCGACAAGCCCGACGCGGTGTTCGCCCGCAAGCTCCAGGAGGTGCTCGGCGGCCAGTACGGCGAGATCACCGTGGCGATGCAGTACGGCTTCCAGTCCTGGAACGCCCACATTCCCGGCAAGTACCGCGACCTGCTCTACGGCATCGGCGCCGAGGAGTTCGGGCACGTCGAGATCCTCGCGACGATGATCGCCCAACTGCTCGAGGACGCCCCCCTCGGCATCGTCGACGGCGCCGTCCAGGACGACCCGACCGTCGCGGCCGTCGTGGGCGGGACAGACCCGCAGCACGCGATCGTGGCCGGCGCCGGTGCGCGCCCGGTCGACTCGAACGGCAACCCGTGGAACGCGGGGTACGTGACGGCGTCGGGCAACCTGCTCGCCGACTTCACGGCCAACGCGAACGCCGAGATGCAGGGCCGTCTCCAGGTCGCGCGGCTCTACCACATGACGGACGACCACGGCGTCAAGGACCTGCTCGCGTTCCTCCTGGCCCGCGACACGATGCACCAGAACCAGTGGATCGCCGCCGCGGCGGAGCTGCGCGAGGAGGGCGTCGAGGACATCCCGGTGCCGAGCACCTTCCCGCTGGGCAAGGAGCACCGCGAGGTCGCGTACCAGTACATCAACTTCTCGGACGGCCAGCACGCGTCCGAGGGCCGCTGGGCCTCGGGTCCGACGCCGGACGGCAAGGGCGAGTTCGAGTACGTGGCGGCCCCGCCGAAGGGCGTCCCGATGCCGGCGCCGACGACGCCGGACCCGCGCCTGCACGGCACCACGGGCGAGCCGAGCGTGCTCAGCAAGGCGAAGGGCGCCGCCAAGGACGCGCTCGGCAAGGAGTGACGCCGGTCGAGCGCCGGGTGGCGGCGGCCAGCAGGGCCCGGCGCCAGGCGTGATGGCGACGGGGTCGCGGCGCCGTCACACCGGCGGTGCCGCGACCCGTCTCGCCGCCCGGGGTCAGCCCAGGGACGGGATGACCACGAGCGCGCCCCAGGAGGCGAGCGGCCCCAGCAGCACCAGCGCCCCGCCCCAGTTCAGGAACTGCTTGTACGCGTGCTCGCGGCGCTCTTCCTCGGTGTACGCGACCATGAGGGCGCCGTTCGTGGAGAAGGGCGAGCAGTCCACTACGGATGCCGAGACCCCGAGCGCCGCGACCAGCCCGATCGCCCACACCTCGCCGGTGAGCAGGAACGGGACCGCCAGCGGGACCAGAGCTCCGAGGATGCCGGTGGTGGAGGCCAGCGCGGAGACCACGGCCGCGATGAGGCAGATGATGAGCGCGGCGAGCAGTGGGGCGCCGATGGAGGCGACCGAGTTGCCGAGCCAGTCGACGACTCCCATGTTCTGCAGCAGGTTGACGTAGGTCAGGACACCACAGACCAGCAGGGCGGTGGGCCAGCAGATGTTGTCGACGGCGCCCTTGGCGATGTCGGAGAAGATCGCGGCGAGGACGCACACGATCATCAGGGCGACGAAGCCGATGTCGTGGTCGAGCACGAACGCCTCGACGCCGAGGACGACGATGCCGATCAGGGACCAGACGAGCTTGGCGTCGACGACGGGCCGCTCGAGGGAGATGTGCTCGGCGGCGCCGCCCCGGTCTGCGCGGAGCAGCTGGCGGCCGCCGAACGCGAAGTAGGCGGTGGCGACGGTCAGCAGGATGAAGCCGAACGCGGCGCCGAACAGCGTCATCGGGCTCGACGGCAGGTCGTTGGCGCGGGTGACGTCGTTGACGATCATGCCGTAGACGCCCATGGGCGAGAAGGAGCCCGCCGACGCACCCTGGATCACGGCCATCCCCATGAGCACCGGGTGGATCCGATGTCGTTTGGCGAGCCCGAGCGCGATCGGGCCGACGATCGCCGCAGCGGCCGGCGTGAGCGCCCCGGCCGAGGTGATCAGGGCCGTGACCAGGAACATCACCCACGGGATCAGCGAGATGCGCCCGCGGACCAGCCTGACCGCCACATAGACGATCGCGCTGATCGCCCCCGCCCGTTCCGCGAACGCGAAGAGGTACGTCACCCCGACGAGCGTGACGAAGAGCCCCACGGGGAAGCCGCCGAGCACGGTGTCGACGGACACGTCGAAGACGAAGGTGCCGACGATCCACGACGCCGCGAGCGCCGCGGCACCGAGGTGGACATTGCGGATCGTGGCGAGGACGAACAGGGCGGCCAGGACGAGGACCGAGATGACTTCCGGGGTCACGGGCGATCCCTCCTCCGGCCGGCGCTCTGCAGGGCCTCGGCGCAGCGCGCGACGGCCTCCCGCCTGAGAGACCCGGCGAGGCGTCGGCCGGCCTCCGCGGTGCAGTCGTGCTGGGAGGCGACGACGATGGCGGGGCTCATGTCCCCAGGCTCGGCGCGGAGCGGGGGCGTCGTCGCGCGCAGTGGCTGGGGGAGCGCCGCCCGTTGACGTCGGTGCGCGGCCCGGCGTCGCGGCGCCGTGCACCGTGCGACAGGATTCCCGGCCGCCCGACAGGCGACGCATACATTTTCCGACCAATGCATACCCATGCAATGCCCGCCCAGGACGCGACGGAGACCCCGCCATGACCGCAGCCCCCGCCCAGACCGACCTCGAGCCGGCCCTCGACCCCGACCGGCACAACACGGTGACGCCGCGCAACGTCACCACGTTCGCCGTGGTCTCGGCCCTCGGCCTCGCGCTCTTCCTCCTGCCGATCCCCACGGGCGACGGCGCGTTCACCATCCCGCTCGGGCTCGCCATCGGCTGGCTCGAGAGCTCGGTGTTCGCCGCGGCGCCCTTCGACGTCGCCCAGTGGCTCCTCGTCGCGATCATCTCGGTCTCGGCGCTCGGTTCCCTCGTCGTCGCCGTCTCGCGCCGCACGCCGCGCAACCACTACCTGGCGCGGGCGTTCACCACGCAGCCGCTCTACCTCGCCAGCCGTCTCTTCGCCGCTGCCGCGATCTGGATGATCGTCACCGGCTGGGGCCCCGAGCTTCTCGTGTCCGACGTCACCGGTGGCGTCATGCTCGGCATCACCGGCCACCTCGTCGCCGTCTTCGTCTTCCTCGGCTTTGCCATCCCGCTTCTCACCGACTTCGGCGTCATGGAGTTCATCGGGGCGCTGGTGTTCAGGGTGGTGCGCAGGCTCTTCACGCTGCCCGGCCGGGCGTCGGTCGACCTCGTCGCGAGCTGGTTCGGCTCCTCCCTCGCCGCCGTGCTGCTGACACGCGACCAGCACGAGAAGAACCACTACACTGGCCGCGAGGCGGCCGTGATCTGTACCAACTTCGCCTTCGTCTCGATCCCGTTCTCGCTCTTCGTCGCCAGTGCCATCGGCATCGAGGGCCACTTCGTGCCCTGGTACCTGCTCATCTGCGCCGTCGCGCTCGTGCTCGCCGTCGTCACCCCGCGCATGTGGCCGCTGAAGTCCGTGCCGGACACCTACCTCGACTCCACCGCGCCGGAAGCCGTCCGCGGTGCCACCGAGGAGGTCGTCCCCGCCGGTCACAACGCAGCGACCTGGGGGCTGCGCCTTGCCACCGCCCGCGCCGCCTCCACCAGGCCCCGCGACGTCGTCCGCTCCGGCCTGCGCGCCTACGTCGACATCTACCTGGACCTGATCCCGCTCATCCTCGGCTGGGGTGTGCTGGCGCTCGCGGTCTTCGAGTTCACGCCCGTCTTCCAGTGGATCTCCACGCCGATGGGCTGGTACCTGAGCCTGTTCGGGGTCGAGGGCGCGATGACCTACGCTCCCGCCACCCTGATCGGCTTCCTCGACATGTTCCTCCCGGCGGTCCTCCTCGGCGGCGCCGAGACCGCCCTGACGACCCAGCTCATGCTCGGCGCGCTGTCGATCGTGCAGATCATCTACCTGACGGAGACCGGCATCTCGATCCTGAAGTCGCGGATCCCGATCAGCCTCGGCAAGCTCTTCGCGGTCTTCATGATCCGTACGCTCATCGCCATCCCGCTGCTGGCGCTCGGCGTGCACCTGGTCTTCTGACCTGCGACTCCGGGAAACACGCAGCCATTCGCCGCCGCGGCCCGTGGCTGAACGCGTCGACAGCGCCTATGGCCGCGGGCGCTCGGCGACCATGGAGGGTGCTTTAGCGCCTGACCGTATCTCGGCAGAACACCGCCCGGCGGCCAGGTTCGACGAACGCATCTCGGCAGAACATCGCCCGGCGTTCACCCTCACGCACACCCGTACCGGCGCGCCCGCACGGCTGCGCCCTTTCGTGAGAGGCCTCCGCGTGTCCACCTCGACGCACGAGAAGCAGCCTGCCTCCCCGCAGGCTCCCCGCAAGACCTTCGACCTGGAGCGGTTCTTCCGGCTGAGGGAGAACGGCACCACGGTGCGCACGGAGCTGATGGCGGGTCTGACGACGTTCTTCACCACCGCGTTCACCATCCTGTCCATCCCGGGCATGATCGGCGGCGACGACCCGGAGCTGACCGCCGCGGTCTTCATCGGTGCCACGATCGCCTCGGTCTTTGGCACGCTGTGGAAGTCGCTCTACGCGCGCATCCCGTTCGTGCAGGCCCCGGGCATGGGTCTCGGTGCCTTCTTCGTGGGCACCGTCATGCCGGGCCTGGCCGTGCTCGCCGGCAACCCTGACATGCCGCGCTCCGAGGCCTACCGGATGGGTCTCGCTCTTGTCTTCATCGCGGGTGCGCTGTTCCTGCTCACCTCGTTCTTCGGGATCCGCGAGCGGATCATCAAGGGCATCCCGAAGAACATCAAGATCGCGCTCGGCTCGGGTATCGGTCTCTTCATCACCCTGCTGGGCCTGCGCCAGGCCGGCATCACCCGGCCGGCGGGCGGCACCTTCGTGACGCTGGTGAATTTCTCCGACTTCGCCCCGGACGCGAACGGCGTCATCTGGGCCCGCGGCGCCCTGATCGCCCTCTTCGGGCTGCTCGTCATGGGCATCCTCGCGGCCCGCAAGATCAAGGGTGCGGTCCTCATCGGCATCATCGTCGCCGCGATCGCCGCGTACGTGACCGGGCACGCCAGCGTGCCGGAGTACTTCTCCTTCGACCTCGGCAGCCAGTTCTCCGCCTTCTGGAACCTGTCGTTCTTCCGCCTCGACTTCGTGGGCTTGTTCGCCGGCACCGGCGATGGCGGCAACGTCTTCGGCGTCCTGCTCGGCATGATCCTGGTCTTCGCGCTGGTCAACATGCTTGACGCCCTCGGCACGATCTTCGGTATCTCGAACGCCGCGGGCCTCGTGGACGACAAGGGTGAGGTCAAGGGCCTCAAGAAGGGCCTCACGGCCGACGCCGTCGGCACCGCCTTCTCGGGTCTCGCCGGCACCTCCCCGACGACCACCGTCGTCTCCTCGGCCTCGGGCATCGCCGAGGGTGGCCGCACCGGCCTGACCTCGCTGACCACCGCCGGTCTCTTCGTGCTGGCACTGTTCTTCGCGCCGTTCGTCGCGCTGATCCCGGTCGTCGCCACCGCCCCGGCCCTGATCTACGTCGGCTGCCTGATGATGTCGAACATCAAGAACGTCGACTTCACGGATGTCACGGAGGCGATCCCCGCGTTCCTCGCGATCGCGATCATGCCGCTGACCTTCTCGATCGCGAACGGCATCGCCTTCGCCCTGATCTCGTACATCGTGCTCAAGCTGGCCGCCGGCAAGTGGCGCGAGATCTCGTGGGTGTCGGTGATCTTCGCCGCGCTGTTCGTGCTGCAGTTCGTGCTCGGCTGAGCCGACTCGCTCTCGTGCCCGGGGCCGGGCCCGCGCTACGGCGTGGGCCCGGCCCCGCGCGTTTGCGGACGCGGTTGTCACCTCCGGCGCTCGGATCGTGTGAGGTAGGGGTATGGCAGGAGCGCGGGGCACGAGGGCGACGACGCGGCGGCCGGCCGCGAGGAAGCCGACTGCCACGACGCGGCGGACCTCGGCGAGCAAGGCGACGCCGGGCAAGGCGGCGGCGAGCAGGCCGGCGGCGGGCAGGCGCCCCGCGGCGAAGCGGCCGGCGACACGGCGCAGGCCGGCCGCTGGGCGCACAGCCGGGCCCGGCTGGTGGCAGCGCGTCGCGACCGCCTGCGCGCTCCTCGCCGCCCTGGGCGCGCTGGCCGGGGTGGTCGTCGCGACCTGGGACAGCAACCGCGTCGAGGACCGGACCGTCGTGCTCGACGTGCGCAGCCCCGAGGAGTTCGCCGCTGGGCACCTGGAGGGCGCGGTCAACCTCGATGCCGAGGCCTCCGACCTCGCCGAGCGCGTCGCGGTGTGGGACGCGGCGAACAGCTTCATCGTCTACTGCCGCACCGGACACCGTGCCCGGGTCGTCGTCGACCTCCTCACTTCGCTCGGGTTCACCGACGTCGTCAACGCCGGAAGCCTGCACACGGCGGCCTGGACGACCCGCCTGGACATCGTGCGCTGAGGGTGTTCGGCACCCGCCGGCAGCTGTGACCCACCAGGGTGACCGGCGTCATGCGTGCTACCAGGCGAGCAGAAGTCACCGTGCCGTGGGGCCGATCCGGGGTCTGTACGGTGATCGGTGTATCTCCTGACCAGGAGGAACACTGTTGAGCACGCAGGTTGAGACGGCCGCCCCCGCGGCCGTCTCAACCTGCGTGCTCCACAGTGTTCCTCCTGGTCAGGAGATACACAGCTCACCGTACAGACGCCGGATCGGCC
>Ga0136713_1000005_pt1 | contig 22959 bp, 16 predicted proteins | sample JTO22cmmetaG_FD_101393 | JGI IMG/M metagenome (GOLD analysis project Ga0136713, IMG submission 101393) | Freshwater bacterial and archeal communities from Indian Creek, Illinois, USA - JTO22cm metaG | ecosystem: Environmental > Aquatic > Freshwater > Unclassified | place: USA: Indian Creek... | reverse complement strand
GTGAGTCTGCCGCCCACTTGTAGGCGGCCACAACAAACAAGAAAATACCTCCTTTAGAATCAATTGGTTGCATACGCCATTGACTCATAAGGCGAGAAAAACGGACGCATAAGCCGCGAAATTCTCCCGCCGAGCTGTGTGCAGCCATGCAGGCTGCGTTCAGTCATGGGGCATAGCCCATGGCGGCACTTGAGCGTTCGAGTCGTTTTGCATGGTCATGGTAAACGATTCGGAGGTTCGAATCCGGGGCGTGCCAACCGAACTTGCCTCAACTTGGGTGTGCGGAATCCGGTCCACTGCCTGGGCAGAACCTCCAACTTCTCTGAGAACGCGAACTCAAGAACCTGCTGGCCAAGGCGCGTCGGGGCGACAGCGTCCTAAAGTCACCTTGGAAAACCCGCCAGCCCTACGAGTGCGGCGGGACGATATCCGAGTTCGCACGTCGAGCCAAGCACGAACCATGCGCCTCTTCACCGGACGTGAAAGCAGGCCACAGTTGTCGACCCCGCTTGCGGCCCACTCCACGCCGGCCTAAGAGCATAACGTGCATATGCATGGTGTTGACACTCGCTAAATTGCGTGTATACTAGCCATATGTTCAGCATGCATCATATGGAGACCTAGCAATGACCAAGACCAACACCACCCTGGAAAACATGACCACCGAGAGGCAAAACTCCGACCTTGCACCTTCTCTGACGCTGGCGCAGTTCCATGACGATGTGACCAATGTCTTCCTGCATTACGTGCGCAACATCAGCTGGATGACCGATGTGGACACTGCCTGGGCCATCACCAAGGCACCGCCCCTTGCGTATGCAAACGAACTAGCGTATCCCGATTACTCAGCCGTCGACCTGGGTCTGACTCATGCCCACATCAAAGACACCGAGTTCGCACGAGCCATGCAACGCATGTACGACTACGCCTACTTCGGCCTAGTACACCTAGGCGAAGAGGCGCTGGAATACGAGAGCGTTCACACGTGGACGGCCGCATTGCTCGTGGATGCAGCATCAGGCGCAGTGAGTTCGGAGTGGGGCTCTTACGGTCTGGATATTGAGGCATCGGCAAGCCGGCTCGTAAAGGTGGCTGAGACCGCCAACGCACGACTGATTCTGGAGGGCGGGGAGGAAGGCTTCTACTACTTCGTTTCACAGAACAAAGACGACAAGCACTGCGACTTCGGCCAGCTGAATGTACGCCAGGTCGCACTGTTGAGCGGAATGGAGGAAATGAGCATCCGAGCCGCAGCCAACCCAAACCGTGTCAACCAGCTCAAGCCCACGAAAACCGACCATGGCACACGCTTTGAAGTGTCTGTGGTCAAAGAATGGCTGAAGCAGAAGAAGCGCTATGTGCCCATCACCAAGCGCTGGTTCGTCGACGATTTCGACCTCACAAAAACCTACAAGAGCTGGGACGAAATCGCCTACGGTCTTGCAACTCGGTACAACTTGCTCGGGCAGGAACAAGGGTACGAATCACTGGACGAGCGACTGGCGGTCCTAGACCTGAGACCCAGTGGCAAAAGGATTTTGCTGGATAGGGCTTTCTTAGCTAACGAGCACTCCGTCAGAAAACTGGCGGACATTCTGTCACTGCCGCCAGACCTGCTGGTGCTGCGAACACGCGAAGCCATGGCACTTGAAGCCTTGCGCAACATCGAGCGCGACATCAAGGACCTGACGGAACAAGCCAAGTAACCGCGATAGACCGCCCCCCCGAACACACGAAGAAAGGAGAGGAATCATGCTGAACACGAAACACGCCACCTGTCGCCTGCAGCAACGTGGCATTTCCCAAATGGTGGTCGACCTGTTGCTGCAGTTTGGCCGCAGCGTGCCTTTGGGTAGCGGGACATCAAAATTCTTTTTCGACAAGTACTCGCGCCGCAAAGTCAAAGCCTACGCCGGCCCGCTGGCCGGCATGCTCGAAGAGCATCTCGATGTCTATGCCGTGGTGGGGCCAGACACACAAGTGATAACCGTTGGGCATCGACTTGAACGCATCCGCTACCAGTGACACACACATTCAGACTCCCTCAGATTGCCAGCCCCTCAACAAACCAAAGCCATATGAACTCCAATCTTTTTCACCGATTCGCACCCGTCATTCGCTCGCTGTCTTCGGCAGAGCTCGCCGGAGCCCCTTCGCTGTACGACAAGCTAACCCTGGCCGAAGAAGGCAATTTGCGGGTTTGCTACGCACCGTTCGAGCACATCAATCCAAGCGCTCGGGTTGTCATCGTAGGCATCACGCCGGGACACACCCAGATGCTCAACGCGCTGATTGAAGCTCGCCGTCAACTCGATATGGGCACGACCGAGGCGGTAGTGCTGAAGGCCGCCAAAGCTACGGGGGCGTTCAGCGGTGCTATCCGACCCAACCTGACCGGTCTGCTCGATGCAGTGGGCATTCACCAATGGCTGGGCATCAAGAGCTGCAGCGAGCTGTTCGGGTCGGCCGCTGATTTGGTTCAGACCACGTCGGTGCTGCGCAATCCGGTGTTCGTTCAGGGCGCAAACTACAACGGCAGCCCCAGCATGACGGAGAACACATTTCTCCAGAAGCAGCTGACAACACACTTCGCACAAGACATCGCTGCATTGCCAAATGCGCTTTACGTGCCCTTGGGCGACAAGGTGGCCAACGCCCTCCATGTCCTAGCGGCCGAAGGTTGGCTGCAGCGTGAGCAGATTCTGGATGGCCTACCTCACCCGTCGGGTGCGAATGCCGAACGCATCGCGTATTTCATGGGCAGAAAGTTGCGCAGCGAGTTGTCCCCAAAAACCAACCCGGACAAGCTTGACGAAGCACGCGCAGGATTGATGCACCGGGTCAAGCAGCTGGGGCAAGCCATCTCGCCAACGCCCACGGTTGCACCTTTGCCCCCAGACGACCGCGCTACCTCCATCAAACCGAATACCCCGTCCCAGACCACCACCCAGACCCAAATCGCCATGCCCATCAAAATCGAGGAAATCGAAGCCCTGCTCCAAGCCCGGGGTTACACGCTGCAATCTGCGACCCTCAAAAAGCGTGCCTATCAAAAGGGGGGCCAGTTGCCGGTGTACCTGAATCTCACCTCAAAGTCCGGTGCGACATCGCTGGTCATCCACCCAGAGGTCCAAGTGGAAACCTGGCGTGACAAGGTAAGCAACATGTCCGTGACGACCTACCACTCGAGCAACATGCGGCTGTTTCCAAAGCGGATGCACCGTGGAGAAAATCCCATCCCGTTCGGCTGGGGCCTGACTTTTGAATCCCTGCAGTCAGTGTGTCTGTGCCTGGACCATCTCGAGAACAAGGCTAGGGCCTGACAACCCCTCTACGGAATCGGGGAGCCGTTGCGCGGAGTGGCCTCGAGCAAACACCGCTCAACGATGGTTGCAGGAGTCACAAGAATTAAGGGCCAACCCAACATTCCCGCGCATCCGCCAGGGTTGTGTCTTGGCTCTCCCACAACCGAACCTAGATATCTGGTTCTGAGCGTCTGAAGTCATTCTCATAAACCAAGCGACGCCCCCACTTCAATTTTCCTGCTGATGCGACGACGACCCGTATTCGCCACGAAGGCGCCCGGCATCTGTGATGTCTTGCATGAGTTATAGGCGGCTGCGTCCCTTCCCGGAGGGACAGAAACGCCCAGTTTGCCGAGTGCCTCAGTCGCCAGTGTCTCAAGGCTTCCCGCCGGGATGATGGAGCCTGTAACCGAGCTTTTTCGGGTTTTGCATACACGCCCGTGCCAATTCGAACGAGTACCCCCTCGTCTTGTAGCGTCTTTAGTGCCGCCGAAACTTGGGACCCGCTTCCCATTACCGCAAGCTCTGCCCGGAGAATGACGTTGCCTTCGGTCAGCTTGATGGCTTGCCGAATACGTTCTTGAATTGACAAGATGCATTCTCCTTGCAAGACGTGAATCCTGCTTTTGCTGCAGTGGTGAACGTGCTCGTTCGCGCTCGTGTCAAGGTGGCCTGAGCGAAGGCCATCGGATTTCAGCTTGCCTGTATCCAAGTATTTCAACCGTGAGATGCATACGGGAACTGTGCGCAGCCCTGAACCGCCAGCCTGCCCAGGTCCGACAGCCGCAACAGACCGCCACGGCGCTGCCCATTCGGCAGGGGTTTGGCGCCCAACAGCTCGATGCCGCGCAATTGCTCGACCAGGTACGACGGCCGGGTGTCCATGGCGTGCGCTAGGTCGGCCAGGGGCAGGTACTGGCGCCTGAATGCCAGCAGATGCTCGGGCATCACCACGCGACACGGCTGCCCCCGCAGTAGGATGGCCTCGGATTGCAACAACCCCTCGTCTATCCAGTGTGCAATGCTCTCCCATTTCCAGCCCGTGGCCTTGGCCAGTTGTTGGACCGACATGCCTGCCTCTAGCAGCGGTGTGCCGAAGTAACGCATCACGTCTTCACGCTGGTACGCCATGCCTCCCACGGTCCGCGCGACCTTGACCGCTTTGAGTTCCCCCGCCACAGCTGCCTGCATGACCCGCTGAATGGCCGCCTTGTCGCCCATGCGCCGGCTGGTTAGCGATTGCCACTCCACCACCTCAGGCGCCTGACCAGGCTGTGCATGGTCTCTGAGCGTCTCGAGCAGGTCGTGAATGGAGCGCTCTAGGACAATCCCGCCCTTGTGGATGTCGTTACGCCATTTAGCATCGGCCTTCAGCACCTGTGACTTGACCATGAGTTGCAAAACCGAGGCCGGCACGTTGAGCAATTCCATTGCTCGCTCTTCGCTGACCCAAGCACTGCGGCTCAGCACCAGGCGTTCGACTTCTGTGATGGGCACCTCATAGACCAGCCCCCGCGTACCAAAACGACGGGTCCGGTATCGGCACTCGCCGTCGCGCAATGCCTTGAGCAGCCTGTCTCTACCGACGCCGATGCGTTTGGCCGCGTCGGCCAGTCGTACGTGGTCGTTCAGGTCGGGGACCAGGTCGGCCGCCGCATCGCCCGTGAGCACGCCATCGAACGACGCTTGGCTCACCCGCAAGACGGTTTCCAGAAACACCCGCAGCGCATCGTTCGAACAGACTTTCTTGAGTTGCTGATACCAGCGCCCCAGCAAAGTATTCAGGGTTCGGGCTTCTCGATTCCCGGCCTCGATTCGATGCCGTATGTGCTGCTCAAATCCTTGAGGCCAACTGGCGAGCAGCGATTGCAGCGGACGCAGGAATTCCACCGCTTCCTGCACCGTGGCCGGATTGGCGGTGTTGCGCCGGGGTGTCGCCTGCTGAGGCTCGGCATGCAGACACAACAGCTTGACCAACTCGCTCAGGGCCTGTGGCTCCACATGACGGAGCTTGGGCTGCATGCCAGCCGATGATGCTCCCTCGCTGACGAGCAAGGCGGACAGCCACAGTTGTTCGTTCGTGGCCGCCGGTGCGGTCGCAGTTCGGAGGTCCTGCGCGCATGCGCATTGTTCAATGCGGTCACGGGTGGGGTACAGCCAGTCGTTGCAAGACGGGCAGCGGTCAATGAGCACGGTGCGGTGTTGCGGACAGGCCGTGACGTAGGCGTGTTCCCAATGTGCACGGATGTGCACCGACTCGGCCAGGCACGCCGGGCAGATGGCGTCAGCACGCAGGCGGTGTAGCCCTTTCCAGCCCTTGGCGACTGATTCCGCCGCCGTGGCTTGCTGGGCCCATTCGGTTTCTAGGCCGAGCTGCGTGGCCACGAATTCGGGTCGACCAAACAGACCCGAGCGATGCGAGGACACCTGAGCCATCCGGGCCAGTTCACGCCACCCCCACAAGGCATTGCCGGCGGCCAGACGGCTGTAGTAACCCAGCCCCGATTCGTCAGCCTCAGGGGGAAAAGTGTTGAGCAGTGGCATCAGGTTTTCTCCTTGCGGGCTAGGATGCGCGGCATGCCCATGCCGTTGGTCTCCAACACATGGGCGTGCGCACCGGCGAGCTCCAGAGACGTGACTTCCATCCGGACAAATGCCGGACAGTCCGGGCGCCCGGCGCTCTCAACCGCTTGCGCCGCCTGTGCGGCGTCATCAAACGTCAACGCTCGCGGTGACTCGTAGACCAGTTGGCCGGCGAGCTCCTGCACAAACCGGCTCAGCACCCCCACCAGCCCACCACTCAACAAGTAGGTGTGCTTGATGAGCACCTCCAGCGCAAATCCCACCGGCCAACCGTGCTTCTCGAACAGGTCAGCATAGGTTTTGACGCAAGTGGCGAAGGCCACGCGGTCGTCCGCGCTGCGCATGTCGTACGGACGAAACTCGCGCCGGGCCGACGCACGCAGGCGCAGCTGCTCGTTGCTCTGAAACAGCCGCTCCAGGCGGGGCACCCCCATGAGGATGAGCGTGATGCCCAGCTGGTCCATCACCGATTTGAACCAGTCACCCGCCGCCCTGGGTGGCACACGCGCGCCGGGCTCAACGAGATGGCTCGCTTCTTCAAAAATCACCACCCGCGTACCTGCCAGCCTTAACTGGTCAGCCATTCGGTTGAACATGACCCCTGACGTGATGCCGCGCTGCGGCAACGGCACACCCAGAGCCGTCAGGACGCTGACCGGCAGCAGCACCGGGGAGATGTTGGGCGGGATGGGCACCACCAGGACCGGTACATGGCGCACGCCGGAGACCTTCGTGGGCGGGTGTTCCCGCGCCAGGGCGTTGATGAGCATAGTCTTGCCCACGCGTGATGGCCCCGTCAGCCATTCCGTCCGAGGCGAAAAGCTGGCGAGCGCGTCATCGATGCGTTTGGCGAGGAATTCGTAGTGCTGCATGAAGGCCCGATGGCGCAGCTCGCAGGTCTCGATGCTGCGGCGCAGCTCCTGAGCCGCGTTCATGGGCGTACCTTTCCGTCCCGGCGGTCGAGCACCGGCAAGGTCTCCACCGCATCGAACCCCCAGTCGCTGTCCTGTGGCGCCGATTCGGTGGCGACCGCCGGTACAAACGGCTTGTCGATGGCCTGCTGACGGGCCCGGGACTCCCGTGCCTTGCGCGTGGTTTCGCGGTTGACCGCCGTGGATTTGCGCGCCGGCCGGGTTTTCTGCGACACCACGGATGCGGCTTGTCTGTCCCGCCGAAACTGTACTGAGTCAGGATGCTCTTCCGAGGTGTCTTTGTCTTCAGTCAGCTTTTGCTTGAACTGCTGGAGGCTGTAGGCGGGGCTGAATTCATCCACGAACTCTTCGTGCAGACGCACCATCGGCCTGTTCGGGTCTTCGATGACGTAGATTAAGCGGTAATCCTCCGGGTCGACCAGCACGGTTACTTCTGCTTCGCCCACCCGGTGAATCAACTCCGGCAGTGCGTCGCCCTTGTAGTTGAGGCCTTCGTACGTGATTCCGGTCTTGCGCGAAAGCTTGCGAATGGTGCGCCGGCACATCAGGTTGCGCCACTCCTGCTCGCTGACCGGCAGGGGCATGACAAAGCCGAGTTGCTCGCTCATGGCCTTCCAGCGCTTGGCTGGCGTATTGCCGAGCGTTGTGTCTTCCCACGCCTGCGCACGCTCAAGGCGTTCTAGGACGGTATGCATCCAGCTGTCGTAGTACCAGCGCACGACCCAGCGTTGCAGTTCTTCTAGGTCCATCAACCGGTCCCCGAGGGCGACGGGGTCTCGCGTTCCGTCTTTGCCATTGAATCGGGTGCACCCCGGCAATGTCTCCAGGGCTTCTTTGAGCGAGCGGTTCAGCCGTTCGATGAAAGGGCGTCGGTGCGGATGACGCGACTTGCCGTGCTCAATGTCCATCCCCAGTAAAGCCAGGCGTTGCATGCGCTCACCCTTGGCCTCCGGCCCGTTGTCGAAAGCGAGCAAGGACGGCGTGCCGTGGATGTCCAGCTTGCACTCCAGCCCCAGCGTTTGCATGGGACCGACCTTGCTGGTCAGTATCGAATACACACATTGAAGCCCGTCAGATTCGCTGGGAGAGCCGACCACGAACTGCCACCCGACAGGCATGCTGGTGGCGCAATCGATGGCGTGCACCACCCACACATTCGAACTCACCCCATGGGGTGTCTGGATGACGAACGGCAGGTGCAGCGCGTCTTGTTCCACGCGCTCGAACAGATGAAAGACAGTGATGCGCTTGCCTCCAACCGAACGCGCCCCTGCGAGCTTCTTGGGGTCCATACGGTCGGCGTCGGGGTCGACACTCAAGCGGGTGCGGATGACTTTTTTGAGGTACTTCTTGCTGACGCACTGGCTCGGCTGCACCAGACCGGCGTCGCGCAAGCGGTCGTTGGCCAGTTCGTGCAAGCGGCTCATCGTCCAGCGCGAACCTTGTCGGAGATAGTGTGACTTGGCGAGGTCGTAGATGAGACCGTCGACATCCTCAACGTAACGTCGCTGCCGTCGCCCCTTGTTTTTTGCACCGACCAGAGGCAGGCGCTCCTGTAGCTTGGCGTCTCGGTATCGATACAGCGTCGCCTGTGACGGAAAGGGCTTTCTGCTGTTGACCACTGAGGTCTGGTGCTCATGACGAACCAGCAGATAGGCTTTGTGAAAGCTGCATTCAAGCTGGCGCACGGCGGTTTCCACCTCGCGCAGGCAGTCCAGTGCGAATTTCAAGTCTTCCGTGTAGTTCGGGTCACGTTGCGCCACAGCGGAAACGACCGGGTCACTGTCGCGCTGATGTCGCCACTGCCCTTTCTGGACTTTGCTGTAGATGTCCTCCATGGACCAGTAACGCTCAGTGTGTTCTGCCCGGTTGAACAGCTTGACATGGCCATCAACCGGTTCGGCGCACAGAACGCGCCAGCCGCCCTCCGGATGGCGCGGGTCCAGCAACAGGTCATTTGGTTTAAGGTGGCGATTCATTGCATCATCCTGCGCATGACACAGAGATGTTCGATGTCGCCCCAGGCCAGATGCACGGGCGTGTGCGCGGCCATGTGCTGGCCGACAAGGTCCATGCCGACGTGGCCGTCCAGCAGCAGCCATGGCGTCTGCTGAAGACTGACACCGAGCGCCGCGCAGGCGCTCGACAGCGTCCATGCTTTTGAGCTGTTGCTCGCCAGGTCATACGCCACCTGACTCACCACCACTCGCGGCCTCTCTCGCCCCATCGCCTGACTCAGCAACGTCAAATTGCGTTTGAGCGGCGCCTGCGGACTACAGGGGATGACCACCTTGCCAAACTCGTAACCAAAAAACTCGAGGATTTCAGCAGCGCGCTCCAGCTTGCGCTCATAGTCGGCATCGCCCTGCCAGGCTTCGTCCTTCACCTCTAGCGCCGTTCTGGTGGTCCGGCCTGACCAGTGGATGAGATGGTCAGGGGTGTAGAACCACGGGCCGGCACGGCCTGCATGCTTGCGACGCGCCTGTGCCACCGCCTCTTTGGAGTAATGCAAGCCGCCGTCTATCAGGTCGACCGTCAGTGGCTGCGGCTCATAGGTCTGCACGGACGGGTCCACGTTCAGAGCACAGCATGTCAGCCGCTCCGCGTGTCCATCCACGGTGATGCTGCTCTGCACTTTGGCATGGCGCGTCTGTATGCGCACCCGTCCAAAGGTGGGCGCCACCCGGCGTATGCCGGCATCGTTGCCGGTTCTGCCTCTCGTACCGAAGTTGTTGCTGCTCATTTCTTGCCTACCCATCCTTCTTGCCAGGGTCCCTGTTCACACAACAACACTGGCAGCTTCGTTGGAAAGTCCGCAAGTGTACGCGATTCGCCTACATTGTTTCCTGATGTCTGTTTTCCAAACTGCGAAAATGCGGCACGAAACACCTGCTTTTCAAAGCATCACTGACTGTGTCTGTCGTCTACCGGAACGACCTGCCGCGCTGGCTCGCGGTGGGCTTGCACCTGCTTGCTCTGCAGCGCTCAGGTGACGCCGCGGCATGGGAAGAAGCCATGCGGACGCAGGCAGACTCCGCGCAGACTCTCAAGCGCTTCATGCGCGTGGCAGCTTTTCTAGAACAGCGCTATGCCGCGTCCATCGTGCCGGGACAGAATTTCCAGGCAGGCTCGGCCGTGATGCTCGAGTTTGTACAGCTGCACGAGGCCTCGGCGCAGGCCGCACAGCAGGCGGCGGCGGGGGTTTTCAGTGGGGAAACGTCGGTTCGTGAGTTACGCAGGTTGTTGGCCACGCTGCGAGAGTCCTCACCCGTGCAAGTCGCCTCACACCACGCGCAACGCTATGCGGACTTTAGCCAGCAGGCCATCGAACTGTTCCTTAAAAAGCCTGAGCTTTTAAATTTAGGACCCGACGTCGTTCTTAAAGTCACGCAGGTGCGCAGCACCTTGATGCCCAAGCTCGTGGCACAGACCCCAGAGGGGGAGGTGGCCATCGACATACGCGCACCTGACGTGAACGCCGCCAGAACGGCGGCAGCGGCAGCAGCGGCGCTGGCGTCGCGGATTGCGGTTTTGAGGCTGCGGTTTTCTAAAGTCGTGGTGGTGCTGCCAGAAAGGTCTGCTGGCTATGCTGATGAGACCTTAAAGCTGCTGCAGGATTGGGCGAATGAGCCGGCCAAGCTACTTGCAAATGTTCGTTTTGCATTACTCAGCCAAGACGGCACAGATAACAGCGAATCGGCCGACGCTTCTCGACCCAGTACTTGTCAATGGTTGTTGAAAGAGTTGTAAGGCGTTTCGAGGCACACAGAAGCATACATCTCAAGCAATGCCTGACGATTCGGGTCCGCCTCACCTACAACCCTGATGTCCATAGTCCTGAGACGGGCCTTTTGGTTATCAAAAATTTCCTTGAAGGAGTCCAGGGACATCAAATGCTTGCGCGACCCTTCCGGCTTGTATGTGGCCTTTAGAGCGCCGGATGCTTCACGCGCCAAAAGAAACGCAAAGGCCGCTTGGTTATCGTTAGAGCTGGGCCGACAGTGGTTCTGGAGTCGTTTTCTGATGCTATTGCTGCGACCAACGTAGAGGTGCTTCTGAGCTTCAGTGAAAAGGTAGATACCAGACACAGGCAAGTCCTTGAGGTCCGAAAGCTGCTCAAATTTGAACGGACGACAAGCGAGTAGGGCCTGATACCTTTGCTCCAACCCATCAAGCAGACTGGAAAATTTGGGATTCATGCGCGAGATTCCATCTGCTTTTGACCGTCCGGGTGAGAGGACACAAAGAACCAGTCGTTTATCAAAGCCTGCAGCCTAGATTGGCCATTACCATCGGGCAGGCACTCGTAGATGACCCCCACACGGTTGGCGGTCAAGTATTGGTCGCTCGCTATCTCTGGCACATCGGATAGTCCTGGTGCCAACAGCAAGCAAAGACCAGGCTGCTTACCCTGAATTCTCAAGGCATCGTGGTAAAGATGCGCCGACTCCATCGCCTCCAGAAGATTCGTACGGCCGCTGCGCCACTTTGCGTCCAGCACCAAGGACCGAGCCGACTCATCATGAATATCCAGCACCAGTATGTCGGGATAGCGTTCGCGCGAGATGCTCCAGCAGGCCTTACCCTTCAGGGGCGAAAGTGCGGGAAACTTAGCCTGAAAATGCACCTGCAAACGGCGGCTTGATGTGACTTCGAACTCATAGCAAACGTCCGATGTGACCCAGGTCGAATGGGTGCGCCTGAATTGCGAGCCGGTTGCCACTCCGCAGGCCGTCAAGACGGCAAACAGGCACCAAGTCTCGTAAATACCCCAGCTGTAGTTGACAGACAAAGCGTCAAGTTGTTCACCTTTTAGACCTGTTGCCAAGGCCAAGCTACCGAGGCGGTAGGCTTGCTGGTAAAGAGGGGAGGCGGCAATTTGTGTAAGCCCTGCAGCACTCGTTTGAACTTGCCCCTTGAACGCATTAAAGGGCTCTTTCAGAGAGATACCCAACAGGCTGCCGGACAGACCCAGAAGTGCCTCTTCACGGCGGGGCTGACGAGCCAAGTTCTCAGTCGGGTCGCCCGGCAAGCCTTGCTGCAGAGACTCGAGCAGCGAATGATTCCTTGCCTTCACGCGGCGCAGTAGGGCTGTCAAAGTCCGGTTGGCCGGTGTGTCGACGCTGCGGACAGGGTTACGGCTACGCACCTGCGTCGATTCCAGCTCCTCCACATCCAGCTGTGACGAGACAAGCAACGCAGCAACCCGTCTGTCCTTCAAGCTGTCAGGACTCAGCTGACGCACACGGGTCAGCGGAACCCATTGGGATTCAGATACAAAGCTTTGATGGGGCGTCTTGGCTAAACGCCTGAGTGCCTGAACAAACTGGGGGCCGTAACGCCGCATGCGCTGTATCTGGACTAGAGCTGCAAATGCATCATGCATTTCTTCCTTGCCAAAGCCCATTTTTCCGGCCGAATCACCCACCAACAAGTTCACATCGAACTCGCGTACAGCCTCCACCATCGCAAGCAGTTGTGCGTCCGTTGCCTTTGATGTGGGGGGTGAGACACTCAGCAAAAACTCAGCTGTATGACTTGCTGCAAGGTCTACCGATACGGTCGCCATCCCCGCAAAAAAGCCTGGCGTCCACTCATAACCTCCGGTTTTGGAAGGAGGAATGAGCACATCGTCAACATAGAGCCGCTGTGGGGATGGGTGACACTGAAGGACATACGTACTGCCTTCATGCAATCCCTTGGCCACCTCGTCAGGGCCCAGCTCCGCCAGGAGCGACTGACCTTGCCCATCTAGGACGCTGAGCCGAGCGGCCATGTCAACGCCAGAATCTGGCCGACCCCGATTCTTTTAGGTCATCCAGCATGTCCGCAGCTTTTGCGGCCGAGCGCTGTAGGCCGTGCTGCTGCAGCACCGCAATCGTTGCTCGTAACGCAGTATCGAAACGAGTCGAACTCTCGCCGCGCAGCTTGGGTAAAACCTTTGCGTAGATGACGTCATCCAACGCTGTCACTGGCGGCTTGCCGTAATCCTTCGTAAAAACCAAAAACTGAATCACGTCGGAAATCGTGCGCCAGCCAAAGTGCATCTTCACCGGTGCCAATATTCGGTTGAGTTCAGCCATGACTTGGAGGGCCGGTTCCTTGAGGTTAGAAGACAAGGCGGGGTTGGACCACCCAGCAAAAGCATTGACATCGATGTCCCAAAATTCCAGCGTGTAAGCACGGTCCAGTACTTTGTCCGAGAGTCCGTGCGTGGTCTCGTCCATGTTGACGGTACCGACAATCGCCAGGTTGGCTGGGTATTTGAGTCGCTGCTGAATTTGGACCTGGCTTTCATCGAGCTGATGCAACTCTATCCACCCGTGGGTCTCCATCGCTGACAGGACAGGAGCCAGATACTGCTCTGGATGCGAAAGATTCATCTCGTCCAGAATGGCGACGTAGGGTTGCCCTGGGTCTTCAACCGCCCGTTGCAGCAGGTCCAAAAAAGGCGTGGTCCTATAAGAGGACTCCTGTAGCGGGTTCACGTATCCCAGCAGGTGCGAGGGGTCGTACCAACCCGGCTGCACTGGGATGACTTGCACCCTGCCGTGCTTGTCGTCAATGTCATCACACAATGCACGTGCGTAGCTCAATGCAAGCTGTGTCTTTCCCGACCCCGATATGCCTGAAAGGACGACAAAGTGACGGACCGGATGCGACCACAACCCGCCATGAAGCTGCTCCACCAGTTCGTCTGCAAAAGCCATCCGACCGGCGACCAGGGTTTTCAAGCGACTCAGAATATCCGCTCTGTGCGGCAGATGCACCCCGACGGCCACTGTTGCCGGCTCGACAGTTGTGCTGCATACAGAGGTTGTGGCTTCAGGCTCCCAGCTGATGCGCTCACACCAGCGTTGACCACGCTCAGTGAGCGCAATCTTTCCATCGGGCATGGTTTTGATGACGTCTAGGCTCATCAGCCACCCCAATAGGGCGCTAGGGGCGTATGTGGAGGTCCATCCAGAATGCACGCCCTGCAACTTCGCGATGAGCTCGCCCTTGGGAGTGGGTTCTTTTGATGCCCACATCAGCACATGGTCTATGCCAAGTATCCTAGTCAACAGGTGGTCGCTGAGCTCATCTGGGTCTTGGGTTTCCAACAGGTTGATGCCCCTTGGCGTCAGCACGTAGGTGTCGCCCTGCCTTCTGCAAAGGTCGAACTCGCGCGCGACCGCGTTGATATTGACACCTATGCTGGCCTTGGATAGGCCCGGGTTTCGCTGAGCAATCAGGTCTTCGAACTCGGTACGCGAAACGCCTTCCTGCAACTCGGGGAGAAGCTCTAGGAGGGCATTGAAGTTCCCTTTGGTGGCTGTCAATCCCTTGCGTCTGAGCACTGCCGGCCATGGCTTGAGCGTATTGTCCGTAGGCTGCTGAACAACTGCAGAATCTTGGTCGAGTTGTCGCATGGCCTTGTCATACAGAAACCACGGCAAGCTCAAGCGTGAGCAATACGCCTGAGAAAACCCATCCTTGGGAACCTTGCCCAGCAGTTTTTCAATGCGGGCCCGGATGGTGCTGTGCATGTGGACGATTTCGTCCTTGCCATTGCCCCCCATTGCCTTGTATAGAAAAGTCAGAGCCCCCTGGTCTGCAATCGTGGTGAAGAAATCGGGGTACAAAGCACAGAAAACTCGATTAACCTTGAGACGTGGCGTTCGGGTGCACAGAACTCTCAGCCGCTCATTGGTCTCACGATGAAACTGAACCAAAAAATTTTGCGCTTCAGCAAAATCTGTCGGAATCGGCTTGCTCGCCATTCCATGAAACCATTCCCGAAACGACTGATTGGCCATTGCCGGCGCAATGATGACGCTGCCGTTGCCTGTAGACGAAACCGTGGTGTCCTCGAAGAGCTCCTTGAGGGTATCTTCTTTCAACAAGTTGCCCGGCAAACCTGCGTGAATCTTGTTCAAGAATGCGGACAGACTTTGCACCCACTTTGCATCCACTTGGCCGCTGTCAGGATTCTGCTTGATGGACTCAATGGCAGAACGCAACTGGTCATCGGTTTCGTACAGCTTGTTCATGTGGCTCCCTTATCGTTTACTGGTTCAAAAACACTCGGCTGCTGCCTGCACCACTAAGACACCGCCCGAGCCCAGATGCAATCCAGCAGCTGCACAATCTGCGTCACCTTCGCCAGCGCAAACACCCCCAGCGGACCCGTGCATTCACTTAGAAAAGCGGTGAGCTGATAAGAATTTAGGGGCACTACGTGTCCTAGTCAATCTTAAATTGCGCCTGAAAATTCAGCTCGCTCAAGTTCTGTGTGCTGGCGTTGCCAGTCAGGCATATGCCGCGCCACCAGCGACCAGAATGCCTTGGTATGACTTTTCTCGACGGTGTGGCATAGCTCATGGACGATGACATAGTCCTGCACGCTGGTCGGCAGCTCCATCACTCGAGGGTGAAACTCTAACACGTTGTGTGAACTGCAACTGGCCCACCGGCTTTGGAACAGGCGAATACGGGCGCCATGGGCCTGCATACCGGTTTGCCGCTCCCAGTGGCGCACACGAACTAGCAGCTTTTCATTGGCGCGTTCACGGTAGAACTGCTCCAACACCGGCGCAAGGTTTTCAGGTTGGATGCTCAAGCCCTGAGGCGACTCAACAATGAAGCGCGATGCTGTAAATGTCAGGCGTGGCATCTCCAAGCCAGGGGTGTGCCGAACTTCAGCGAAGTAGCTGCGGCCGCAATATCGCAAGCGGCTGCCGGTGACAATGTCGTCACTCACCAGTGGCTGGTTGACCAGCACCAGCTTATGGCGAATCCAACGGGCACGGCGACGGACCAGAGCCTCTTGCTCGGTCGAATCGACTGTCGGCCCGCGCAGTAGCACCGGCCGTCCTCTCTCAACGGTCACGTAGTGCCGTTTGAGCTTGGCGTCGGGCTGGAACTGCCACTCGATGGTGGATTGGCCGTATTGGAGCAGCGGCATCGTCAGTTCTTCAACAGGATGTCGATGATGCGTTTGGCGTGCTCCCGCGCCAACGAGCGCTCCCACCCCGCCAGCGGAATCAGCAGCTTGTGCAGCAGTGCCCGCAACTCGGGGTGCAGGTCGTGCATCTGCTTCCAGTTTGTTGCGGCCATGGTGCGGCTCAAGTCGGTATCCTCGAACAGCTTGGTCGTGGCAATGCGGGCTGTCTCTTCACTGAGCAGCGAGGTCAGATAGTGATAGACCGCCGAATGGGCAGGGTGGTCGAAGCCGGTGTTATCCTTGTCCTTGATGCGTTGTCCGAACAGGTCCAGTTGCTCCAAAAACTGTGCCTGACTGACCCGTCCGGCCGCTTCCTCGGCCAGCAGCTTTTCCAACTCCTCGGCCAACTTGTCGAAAAAGGCCGGGTCCTTGTCTCGGCCGGTGACGATGGTGTGCTTCAACTGGTTCTTCATGACCAGCGCCTGGCTACCGGGGTTCGCCAGCTTCTTCAGCCGGGCCATGTCGCTGGCATCCAGAATTGACACCTCTTTGGCAAGCAAGCTCTTGGCCGGGCTGGCGTCGATGTACTCATCCAGCAACTGCTGCAGCAGTGCAGATTCCAGTCGCGTGATGCGCTCGCGGTGGGTGGTGCCGGGCAGCTTGTCGCGCAACATCAGCCTGATTTCAGCGAACAGCGTAAAGTAGGGTTTGAATGGCACACCGCGCACATCCGGCAGAATGATGTCAATACTGCGGTTGAATCGTTTCACCAAGTCTAGGAAGTCCTCTACCGCATCGAGCCGCGTCGCAGGGTCGAGAAAGCGTTCGGCGGCGTCCTTGTAGTCCTCACGCTGGCAAAGCGGGTTGTGCTTTTTGGGCAGCAGGTTCAAGAGGCGGTCCAGGGTGGCCTGAAGCTTAGGCAGTTCGCTTTCCACCCCCTCCCATACTTGGGCTGGTTGAACCTCGCCGCCGTAAATCTTCAGGGCGTGGTCAAGGTGCTCAACCACACCGTGGTAGTCCACGATGTAGCCGGCATTTTTCCCAGCCATCGTCCGGTTCACCCGCGCGATGGCCTGCAGCAGCGTGTGCTCCTTCAACGGTTTGTCGAGGAACATGGTGCCCACGATGGGGGCATCCCACCCCGTGAGCAACATGTCAGACACGATGATGAGCCCCACGTTGTTGGCGTGTGGCTGCCCATCCTTGCCCTTGGCCTCATCGCCATAGGGCAGCGGGAACAGCTTGGAAATGAAGTTGGCAACCTGCTCGGCGGGCAGCGCAACAGGCGGCCTGCCCGCCTTGATGTCCGTTTTGACCCGCTCTTCGATGGTCTGAATGGCTTCTTTGTCCGCCCCTCGTGCAGCGGCCTCTTCCTGTTCGCTGGCGCCCGAGCGTGATACTGTGGCACTGGCCAGCGAGATGACCACGCGGCTCTCAAAGGTCGGCAAACACTTGGCCCTCCGGTCCTGCATCAGCTCATCCAGCAGGTCCTTGTATTTCACCGCCATGTCGCGACCGTCGCACACCAGCATGGCTTTCATGCCCTTGGCCCGTACGTTAGCGCAGAAGTGCTCCACCAAATGCGCCGCCACCTGCTCCATGCGGTCCCCGGCCTGGCGCCACCGTGCCAGCAGTTCCTTCTTCAGGGCTTGCTGCCGGGCTTCGTTTTCTTGTGCAAATTGGTCCTTGAACGCTTGGTCCAGCTTGCTGTTGGGTGCGAGCTTCACCCATGCGTCATGGTACTTGATAGGTAGGGTGGCCCCGTCGGCCACTGCCTCGTGCAGGCGGTACTCGTCGATGTAGGTGTCGCCCCCGAACTCGGCCAACGTGTGTTTGTCGTCGTTCAGCAAGGGGGTGCCGGTGAACGCGATGAACTTGGCATTGGGCAGGCTGGCCCGCGTGAAGGCCGCAAGGAAGTCGTACTGGCTACGGTGCGCTTCGTCCACCAACACATAGAAGTTTGGCTTAGCGCTCAGCACCCTGAAGTTCACCTTCTCCCGGCTGACCTCTTCCCACTTAGCGTCCAGCAGCACGCCGCCCTCATCATACTGGCCGTGGTGGGCATTCCGCTCCTCCAGCATGAAGAAGTCCTTGCCCTCGCGAACCCTCCTGTGCCGGGTGGCTTGCAGGAGGTCATCCTCCGCATCCGCCACGCTGTTGCTGTTGCTGGTACTGGCGTCAGCCGCTTCTTCGTTCCCCTGAAACTTCTGCACCGTGCTGGTGAACACGCTGCCGTAGTCATTGCTAAGCAGCTTGACCAATCCATCGACGGAAACGGCCTGAATGGCCTTGATGCCCACCGCGTGGAAGGTGTCGAAGATTTGCTTGTCCAGGTCCTTGCGGTCGGTCAGCACCAACACAGTCGGGTTGTTCAAGCCCGTGCTGTCGGCCCGCAGCATCCGGGCCAGCAGCGCCATGGTGAGCGACTTGCCGCTGCCCTGCGTGTGCCAAACCACCCCGCCAAGGGGCTGGGCTGCCGTCAGCCGGGCGATGGTCTTGCGCACGGCCCGCCACTGTTGATAGCGCGGCAGCTTCTTGACCGTCTTGCCATCCCGGGTCTCGAACAACACGAAGTGGGTGATGAGTTCCAGAAACCGGCCCGGCTCGAACAAAGCCCACAGCAGTTGGTCCTGCTCACTGGGGTCAGCACCCAGCACGGCAATCACCGCCGCCAGTTCGGCGTCCTGCAGCCGGTAGCGTGCGTAGAAAGCGGGCTTGGTCAGGATGGCGCCATACAAGCCCTGTCTGCGGTTGAGGCCCACGCAGACCTGGTTGAACACGAACTGCGCCGGAAAGCTGGCCTGGTAGCCATCCAGTTGCGCCAGCGCTTCATCCAGCCGGTGGTGGCTGGCCTTGCATTCGATGGTCGCCAGCGGCAGGCCGTTGACGAACAACAGCAGGTCCGGGCGGAACAGGTCACCATCGGCGTTCTTGCCAACGTACTGGTCCACCACATGGAAATCGTTGTGGGCGACCGTGCCCGCGTCGAAGAAGCGCACGCTGCGCGGCTTGCCCTCGGCATCCTTCACCTGGATGTCCGAGCGGTGCACCACCTGCTCCCAAAAGGCCTTGTTGGCGGGCAGCAAGTCGTCGTTGACGCGCTTGCGCAGTTCAATCAAGGCCGCATCCACCCCGCCAGGGGCCGTGGCCAGCCACGGGTTCAGGGCGAGCAACCGGGGCCGCAGCACATCCTCCAGCACCGGGGCGAGGTGGCGGTGCTCCACCTGCACCGCATGGCCGGGCAGATGGGTGTAGCCCAGCTTGAGCAGCGACTTGATGGCAGGCGTTTCCACGCCAGTCTTTTCAGGTGACTGGCTCATGGGCTTTTCTTCCCTTGCATGCTGGCTTCCTCCTGACGGCTGCGATACCAAACCTCGCCGCAGCCTTGTTCTGTGTTCACCGTCCTGCGAACCTCGAATTGCCGAGACTCGTGGATGACGTGACGCCAACTCCCACAGCCGTAGCGTTGGGGATGCTGGTCAGGGTGTTGTGCGCGAATCCAGGTGGTCGCGGTGTTGAGCAGAGTCCAGCCCTCCGTCGCGAAACGGGTCTCGGCTTCGCGCAAGCAGCGTACCGCCCCGCTGGCAGGCCAGTCCACCGTACTGTCTGGTGCAATGCCATTGACCAGCAGGTCTTCAAATGCCGCCGTTTTCATGAACGAGGCCATTGCCTCGTGGGCCTCGTGCATGACCTGTGCCCACCCGCGCAAGGTCAGGTAATGGCCGTCGATGGTCTCGTAGCTGGCGTCCAGATAGGCATCGGCGGCCATGCAACCTTGAGACTCAAAGATGTTGAAGCGCTGCAAGAAGTGGTGAACCAACTCATTGCGCAGGTCCACCAACTCCTTCAATGCCGCCGTGGTGGCTTGATGCTGACTGGCATCCAGCCTCAGCTGAAAGCGGAAGCAGAACCAGGGGCCACCATCGCCCTGCGGCTCGTCGGTGCTGTCATCTTCCTCGGCCGACGTCAGATGGCGCTCGGTCAGCATGCCGACCAAGGTGCCCAAGGTCTTTTTCTGGGCGCTGGCCACCTGCGCGTCTCGCACAGCCACCAACTCAGCCGGCGGGCCGGCGACGTCTCCGTGGGCCACCAATGCCTTGAGCAGGATTTCGTACTGCTGCAGGCGAAGCAGGCACCGCCCCAGCTTGCGCTGCACATCACGCTGCAGTTCAAGCGGTGGGTCCGGGGGAAGCAATGCCTGCGACGCCATGCCTGCCTCTTACGTTCCGGTCGCGCTGGGGTCCACGTTGACCCGCCATTCGCCCGTGAGGAGCTTTTGCATCAGGCCTCGCTTCAGGCTCTGGAACTGCGTTTGCCGCGCCCGCAGCAGCTCAATCTTCGAGTCAACGCCGGAAAGGACGGCAGCGATTCGTCTCTGCTCACAGAGGGGTGGGAGGACCATCGGGTACTTTTCCATACCGGCCTTGGTCAGGTGCATCATCGTCGAGCCGTGCGTTTTCCCTTTCATCGCGGCGGTGAGCCAGACAAGTGAGTAGTACATGAAGCCCTTGTCGAGCCGCTCACCACACTCGACCTTCCAGATGTGGTAGTGGTAGATGGCCTTCTCGCCCCACCAGATGTACGGGCCAAAAGTCGCTGACCACATGTAGAGCAAATCGCCCTTGTGAACATACTGGTGTTCGGGAAGAGCAAGGTTCGAGTAGTAGTACTTGTCGCCGCTCCCCGTCAGGTTTTGCAGCCGAATCACTGGAGTTCCAGACTCCTCCCACTCTGTCAACTTGTAAGCACGGCCGTTGAAAAAGGTCGTCACCGCACCTTGAGGCACGACCTCCCAGCCCACCGGAATCTCGCCCAGCTCACTGCCCTTGAACTCGGCGTGCGGCACCCAGCCGCCATCGGCATCTTGGGTGCCGACACCCCGGCTGAACAGGGTCTGCATCAGGCCCTGCTTGAGGGTCTGGGTGGCTTCAATCTGGCGTGCAATCACGTCCAGCTTGTCGTCCACGGCCGTCAGGATGGCGGCGATTTTTTGTTGTTCGGGGAGCGGTGGGGTTGCCACATCGAGAGCTTCGAGTGACGCCCTGCTCAGACTAGGTACGCCCGACGCCTCATTCAGCTTTCTGAGGTCGAAAGATGAGATGGCGTAGTACAGCCATGACCAGTCGAACTCCCGTTTGGCCGTCGTGTAATACGTGGTGTCAATCGCCCAGAACGGCCCAGCACACCGCTGAACTTTGTCAATCGTGCCCTTGCGGCCCAAGATGACGCTTGGTCCGTCGCAAAGCACCTCACTTGTGTGCCCAACGATTCCACCCGTTCCGAAGATGGGAAATCCGTCATCGACCTTCTCGATTTCGGCCGGAGACTTGCCATAGACGACGTTGACTAGCGTTGCCAGCTTCTCGACGGTCCATCCGTTCATCCCTGAGTCTCCAGCAGCCCCAACTCCGCCAGATAGCCGTTCAGACGCGCATCAATCTGTGCCTCTTCCTCAGCCAGTGCTGCCAGTTGCGACAAGGTGGCCGCCACATCGACGGTCTTTTCGGTCTCACCGTTGTCGATGTAGCGGGCAATGTTGAGGTTGCCGTCGTTGCTGCGGATTTCGTCCAGCGTCACCACCCGGCAGTAGTTCTCCACCTCGGTCTGGTGTTCAAAGGCGGCTTTGTGGGTGCTGGCGATGTGGGCAATGTCCTCGGGGCGCAGGCTGTTCTGGGCTTTGCCCTCCAGGTAGTCGCGGCTGGCGTCGATGATGATGACCTTGCCCTTGAGTGCAGCGGGCTTGCGCTTGTTCAGCACCAGCACACAGGCCGGAATGCCCGTGTTGTAGAACAAGGCGGAAGGCAGACCGATGACCGCCTCGATGAGGTCGCCGGGCTGGTTGCCGCTGGCCGCGTCGGTTCCGAACAGCAGGCCCTCGCGAATCTTGCCCTCCTCTCCGCTGCGGAACAGCACCCCGTGCGGCAGGATGATACCCATGCGGCCATCGGCCTTGAGGCTGGCCAACATGTGCTGGGCGAAGGCGAGGTCGGCATAGCCACGCGGCGGAATGCCGTAAACAAAGCGGCCGTAGGGGTCGCTGACCTGTTTGTAGTTCGGTGCCTTGGGCTTCTTGTCGCCTTCCTGCTCTGCCTCATTGGCCAGTTCCAGCGGCGACCACCATTGCTTGGCAGAAAACGGTGGGTTGGCAATGACCCGGTCAAAGGTCCTCAGGTAGTCGCCATCGAGGTGCTTGGGTTCGACCAAGGTGTCACCGCGCTCAATCTCGGCCCGCATGTTGTGCAGGTAGAGGTTGAGCTTGGCAATGGCCCAGGTGCCGAGGTTCTTCTCTTGCCCGAACAGCAATACATTGGGCTTGTCGCCCAAAAGCAGTCCACCGGGCAGCTTGGCAATGTGGTGGGCGCTTTCCACCAACATGCCGCCGCTGCCGCAGGTGGGGTCGTAGACGCTGTGGCCCGGCTGCGGGTCGATGAGTTCCACCACCAGTTGCACCACCGCCTTGGGCGTGTAGAACTCGCCGCCCTTTTTGCCCGCGTCGTCAGCGAACTGCTTGATGAGGTACTCGTAAGCGTCACCCAGCATGTCGGCCTTGTAAAGGTCGGCATTGCCCAGCTTGTACTGGTTGAAGTGGCGCAGCAGGCGCTGCAGGGTGGCGTCGGACAGCACACGCTTGTCACCGTACTGGGTGGCGGTCAACACGTACTGCAACTCGGGGTTGTTTGCTTCGATGGTGGCGAACGCCTTGTCCAGCGCTTCGCCAATGTTCTCAGCCCTGGTAATGAGCTCAGGCCAGCGGGCCGCGACAGGAAAGTGCCCCCACTTGTCCTCAACCTCTTCTTCGGCTTCAGCCGCGCTCAGGCCCTCTGCCTGCATCAACTGGGCAACGCGCTCCTCGAACACGTCGTTGAAACGCTTGAGGAACAGCAGGCCGAAGATGTAGTTCTTGAAGTCCGACGAGTCGATGGAGCCGCGCAGGATGTTGGCGGACTCCCAGAGCCATGACTCAAGAGTTTCAAGGGTAAGTTGGTTTGCCATAGGTCCCTGATTCTAGGGAACAAGGGAGCCAACCATAAAGACGCCACCCTGCAACAAAAAGGACCCAAAGTTTCTCAACTTATGGGTCCCGTTTCTCAGCTTATGCGTTCACCTACACCACTGCTCAAACGTCGATATTGGCGGCGCGCAGCGCGTTGTGCTCGATGAAGGCGCGCCGCGGTTCGACTTCGTCGCCCATGAGGGTGCTAAAGACGCGGTC
>Ga0136713_1000004_pt1 | contig 25876 bp, 23 predicted proteins | sample JTO22cmmetaG_FD_101393 | JGI IMG/M metagenome (GOLD analysis project Ga0136713, IMG submission 101393) | Freshwater bacterial and archeal communities from Indian Creek, Illinois, USA - JTO22cm metaG | ecosystem: Environmental > Aquatic > Freshwater > Unclassified | place: USA: Indian Creek... | reverse complement strand
GTGGCGGAGTGCGGCCTCGGGCGACGGGGGTTCAGGTCCCACGCATTAGGGTGTACCCCGTGACATCCCCGTTCGAGCGGATCCGGCCCGCGTCCACCGCGCCGCGCCGGGTGCGGGACCTCGCCCGTGCCTTCGACCTGACGGTCGCTTCCGGGAACGACGCCGCAGCGGTGTCGTCCGTCGTCTCCGACAACCGGCTGGCGACCCGTGGCGACCTCTTCGTCGCCCTCCCCGGCGCGACCGTGCACGGTGCGCGCTTCGCCGACGACGCCGTCGCGCGCGGCGCCACCGCCGTGCTCACCGACGAGGACGGCGCCGCGGCCCTCGCGGGAGCGCTCGACGCCGAGGTCCCGGTGCTCGTCGTCGCCGACCCGCGCGCGGTCCTCGGTCACGTCGCGGCGTGGGTCTTCGGCTCGCCGGCCGACCACCTTGCCACCTTCGGTGTGACCGGCACGAACGGCAAGACGACGGTGACCTTCCAACTCGACGCGATGATGCGGGCGCTGGGCTTCACCTCCGGCCTCATCGGCACGGTCGAGATGCGCTCGGGCGACCGCGTGCTGCCCTCGAAGCTCACCACGCCCGAGGCCGCCGACCTCCAGGCCCTCCTCGCCGCGATGCGCGAGGACGGCGTGCGCACGCTGGCCATGGAGGTCAGCTCCCACGCGCTCGCCCTGCACCGGGTCGACGGCGTGCGCTACGGCGTCGCCGGCTTCACCAACCTCAGCACCGACCACCTCGACTTCCACGGCACGATGGAGGCGTACTTCCTCGCGAAGGCGCAGCTGTTCACCCCCGAGCACGCCCGCCGTGCCGTCGTCACCGTCGACGACGAGTGGGGCGAGCGCCTCGCGGCCTGGACCGAGCTCCCCGTCGTCACGGTGCGCACGCTGGCGCTGCGCGACGGCGCCCGCGAGGCCGACTGGGTGGTCTCCGGCGTCGAGCCGCACGGCACCGGCACCGCGTTCACCATCACGCACACGGACGGCCGGAGCCTGCGGACGTCGGTCAACCTGCCGGGCTACTTCAACGTCTCCAACGCGGCCCTCGCGCTCGTCATGGTGCTCGAGGGCGGCGTCAGCCTGGCCGACCTCCAGGAGGCGCTCGACGCCGCGGGCGGCATCGTCCCGCTCGTCCCGGGGCGCATGGAGGTCGTGGACCCGGGCACCCCGGGCAGCGGGCAGCCGCGCGTGATCGTGGACTTCGCCCACAACACCGAGGCGCTCGAACTGGCCCTCGACGCGCTGCGCGGGACGACACGCGGGCGCCTCGTGGTCGTCTTCGGCGCCGCGGGCGACCGCGACAAGGGCAAGCGCCCCCGGATGGGGGCAGCCGCCGTCGGCCGGGCCGACGTCGTGGTCGTGACGGACGACGACCCGCACGGCGAGGACCCCGCGCAGATCCGGGCCGCGGTGCTCGCCGGGGCGCAGGAGGCCGCGCACGGTCGTCGCGTCGTCGTCCGGGAGATCGCCGACCGGGCCGAGGCCATCGCCGCGGCGATCGCCGAGGCCGACGAGGACGACACCATCCTGGTCGCCGGCCGCGGGCACGAGACCGTGCAGGAGGTCGCGGGCGTCGACCACGCGCTCGACGACCGCGTCGAGGCACGGGCAGCGCTCGCCCTGCGGCTGCGCGCCGACCAGGCACCCGACACCGAGTGGACCACCGCATGATCGCGCTTTCCGCCGCCGAGGTCGCGGAGGCGACCGGCGGCCGTCTGGCCGCCGCCCCCGAGGTGCTCGTGACCGGGCCCGTGGTCGCGGACTCCAGCCACGTCGAGGCCGGATCGCTGTTCGTCGCGCTGCCGGGCGAGAAGGTCGACGGTGCCTCGTTCGCCTCCGGTGCCGTGGCCGACGGGGCCGTGCTGGTGCTCGCCGAGCGGGAGCTCGACGGCCTGCCCGTCGTCGTCGTGCCCGACGCCCGCGCGGCGCTGGGCGACCTGGCCCGCAGCGCGCTCCGCGGCCTGCGCTCCAGGCACCACGAGGTCCACGTCTTCGGCATCACCGGCTCCAACGTCAAGACCACGACCAAGGACCTCCTCGCGCGCCTGATGGCCGGCGAGGACGAGGCCGAGACGATCGCCCCCCGCGGCTCGTACAACTCCGACGTCGGCCTGCCCCTGACCGTGCTGCGCGCGACCGACGCGACGCGCCACCTCGTGCTCGAGTTCGGCGCGGACCGGCCCGGCGACATCGGCTACCTGTCGCGGATCTGCGAGCCGCAGATCGCGATCATCCTCAAGGTCGGCACCGCACACATCGAGTTCTTCGGCAGCCAGGACGCGATCGCGGACGCGAAGGCCGAGATCATGGAGGGCATGGCCCCGGGCTCGACCGTGGTGATCAACGCCGACGACGACCGCGTCGTCGGCCTGACGCCGCGTGCCACGGACCGCGGGCTGCGCGTCGTGACGTTCGGCCGGGTGCCGAGCGCCGACGTGCGCGCCGAGGACGTGGAGCTGGACGCCACCGGCCGCGCCTCCTTCACCCTGCGCGTGCGCGGCGCCGTGGCGGCCGCCGGCGAGGTCGCGGACGACGTGCGGGTGCCCGTGCGGCTCCGCCTGGTCGGCGAGCACCACGTGTCGAACGCGCTCGCCGCCGCGACGGCGGCGATCCTCGCGGGCCGGCCGCCGGCGCTGGTCGCCGAACGCCTCGAAGCCGACGCCGCGAGCCCGCACCGCATGGCGGTCACGGAGCGGCCCGACGGCGTCACCGTCATCGACGACGCCTACAACGCGAACCCCGAGTCGATGAAGGCCGCGCTGCGCACCCTCGCGGTCATGGCGGGGCGCGAGCGCCGCTCGGTGGCGGTGCTGGGCGAGATGCGCGAGCTGGGCGACGCGGCGACCGCGGCGCACCTCGAGCTCGGCACCCTCGTGGTGCGGCTCAACATCGACCAGCTGATCGTGGTGGGCCAGGGCGCCTACCAGATCCACGACCGCGCGCAGCAGGAGGGCTCGTGGGGCGAGGAGTCGGTCTTCGCGGCCGACCTCGACGCCGCGCGAGCCGCCCTGGACGAGCACGTGCACCCCGGCGACGTCGTGCTGGTCAAGGCGTCCAACGGCACCGGCCTGTGGCGTCTCGGCGACGAGCTCGCCGCGGGCACGCTCGGCGTCGCCGGCACGCTCGGCGCCGCGGGCGCGACGAACCTGGGAGAGTCCACCTCGTGATCGCCATCCTCGTCGCCTCGGGCGTCTCCCTGCTCGTGGCCCTCCTCGGCACGCCGCTGTTCATCCGGTTCCTCATCCGCAAGAACTACGGCCAGTTCGTCCGCCAGGACGGCCCGACGGCGCACTTCACCAAGCGCGGCACCCCCACCATGGGCGGCGTCGTCATCATCCTCGCGACGATCATCGGCGTCGGCGTCTCGGCGCTCGTCTCGGGGCGCATGCCCACGGCGACGTCGCTGCTGGCGCTCTACCTGATGACGGGCCTCGGCCTGGTCGGGCTCGCCGACGACTTCACCAAGATCCGCAAGCAGCGCTCGCTTGGCCTGACGCCGCGGGCCAAGATCATCGGCCAGGGCTTCGTCGGCATCTCGTTCGCGATCCTGGCGGTGCAGTTCCCCAACGCGAACATGCGCACGCCGGCGTCGATGCGGGTCTCCTTCCTGCGTGACACCAACCTGGACCTGGCGTTCGCGGGCACCACGATCGGCCTGATCCTCTTCGTCATCTGGGCGAACTTCCTGATCACCGCGTGGTCGAACGCGGTCAATCTCACGGACGGCCTCGACGGCCTGGCCACCGGCGTCTCCCTCGTCGTCTTCATCGCCTACGTGCTGCTCGGCATCTGGCAGATGAACCAGTCCTGCCAGCTGCCCGCGGCGGCGATGAACCCCGGCTGCTACGAGGTGCGCGACCCTCGGGACATCGCGATCGTCTCGGCCGCGATCGTCGGCGCCTGCTTCGGCTTCCTGTGGTGGAACGCGAGCCCGGCAAAGATCTTCATGGGCGACACCGGTGCGCTCGCCCTCGGCGGCGCGCTCGCCGCGGTCTCGATCCTGTCCCGCACGCAGATCCTGGCCTCGATCATCGGCGGCATGTTCGTCATCGTCGTCCTGTCCGACGTGATCCAGATCGGCTTCTTCAAGGCGACCCGCAGACGGGTGTTCAAGATGGCGCCGCTCCACCACCACTTCGAGCTGTCCGGGTGGGGAGAGGTGACGATCGTCATCCGTTTCTGGCTCATCGCCGGCCTCTTCGCCGCGCTCGGCATGGGCATCTTCTACGCCGAGTGGTTGGTGTCGTAGTGGCGTGGGTCGACCACGGCCCGGTGGAGCCGGGCCGTGCGCTCGCCGAGGCGCGTATCGCGATCCTCGGCGCCGGCGTGACCGGCACCGCCGTCAAGCGTGCCCTGGTGGCGCACGGCGTCGGCTCGCGCGTGGAGATCCTCGCGCCGAGCGGTGGTGACGCCGTCGTCTCGGACGACGACGCCGCGCTCGCCCGGTGGCTGGGCGGCTTCGACGTGCTGGTCGCCTCCCCGGGCGTCCCGCCGCACGACCGCGTGCTCGTGGCCGCCGCCGCGGCGGGGCTCCCGATCTGGAGCGAGCCGGAGCTGGCGTGGCGGCTGCGGGTGGCCAACCCGCAGACCGGCGAGCCGGCGCCGTGGCTCGCCGTGACCGGTACCAACGGCAAGACGACGACGGTCGAGATGCTGGCGTCCATCCTCGCGGCGGCGGGGCTGCGCACACGCGCGGTCGGCAACGTCGGCACCCCGCTCATCGAGGCGGCGCTCGACCCGGCGCTCGACGTGCTGGCGATCGAGCTCTCGAGCTTCCAGCTGCACTTCACACACACCATGGCCGCGCAGGCGTCGGCGATGCTCAACCTCGCCGACGACCACCTCGACTGGCACGGCACCATGGAGAACTACGGCAACGACAAGGGCCGCATCTTCGAGAACGCCGTCCTCGCCTGCGTCTACAACGCCGCCGACCCGATCACGGAGCGGCAGGTGCGCGAGGCCGAGGTCGAGGAGGGAGCCCGCGCCGTCGGCTTCACCCTCGGCGCCCCCGGGCCCGGCATGCTCGGGCTCATCGAGGACGTGCTGGTCGACCGGGCGTTCCATGCCCCGGCCCACGCCGCGGACCGCCGCACCCACGCCGCCGAGCTCGGCACGCTCGCCGACCTCGCGCAGCTCGCCCCCTCCGGCGGGGAGGCCGGGTCGGTCGCGGGCGTCCCGCCGCACGTCGTCGCCAACGCCCTCGCCGCCGCGGCGCTCGCCCGGGCGCACGGGGTCCCGGCCCGGGCCGTGCGCGACGGCCTGCGCGCCTACCGCCCGGCGGGACACCGGATCCAGCAGGTGGCGCTGGTCGACGCCGTCTCCTACGTCAACGACTCCAAGGCCACGAACGCGCACGCGGCCTCGGCCTCCCTCGCCGGGTTCCCCGCCGGGTCCGTCGTGTGGATCGCGGGCGGCCTGGCCAAGGGCGCGAGCTTCGACGCCCTCGTCGCGGAGCGCGCGGACCGCCTGCGCGCCGCCGTCGTCATCGGCGTGGAGCCGGAGCCGTTCACCGGCCCGCTGGCCCGACACGCGGCCGACGTCCCCGTCGTCGCGATCGACCCCGGTGACACTGGAACCGTGATGCGCCGCGCCGTCGACGCCGCACGATCGCTCGCCCAGCCGGGCGACACCGTGCTGCTGGCACCGGCCGGGGCGTCGCAGGACCAGTTCCGCTCCTACGCGCAGCGGGGCGAGGCCTTCGCCGACGCGGTGAGGGAGATCGCCGGCGACGCGTAGGGCGGAGGATCGTAAGGCAGCACGATGGCGGCACCTACCACGACCCCGACCACCCGCAAAGACACCCAGCCCTGGCTGGGCCAGTGGGACAGCGCCGTCACGAGCTACTACACGCTGCTCGGCGCGACCGGCCTGCTGCTCCTCCTGGGCCTCGTCATGGTGCTGTCCAGCTCCGCGGTCACCTCGATCGCGGCGGGCGAGTCGCCGTACTCGGCGTTCCTGACCCAGGCCCAGTTCGCGATCATCGGCCTGCCCGTCCTCGTCGTGGCGATGCGCCTGCCCGTGCGGGTCTACAAGGCCCTGGCGTGGCCCGCGCTCCTGGCGGCGGTCGTGCTGCTGGTCGCCGTGATGTTCATGGGCGACGCCGTCGGCGGCAACCGGAACTGGATCGCGCTCGGCCCGGTCCGCTTCCAGCCCTCCGAGCTCGCGAAACTCGCCCTGGCGGTGTGGCTCGGTGCCGTGCTCGGCCGCAAGCAGCGCTTGCTCGGCCGCTGGAGCCACGTCATCTGGCCCGCCGTCCCCGGTGCCGTCCTCGTCGTCGGCCTGGTCCTCGCCGGTCACGACCTCGGCACCGCGCTCATCATCATCGTGCTCACGCTCGGGGCCTTCTGGGTCGCGGGGGCGTCGGGAAAGCTCCTGGCGCTCGGCTCGTCGATCGCGGCCGCGATCGTCGGCTACGTCTTCATCGTCGGCCAGTCGAGCGGCGACCGGCTGGGCCGCATCTTCGCCACCTACGGCACCTGCGTCGACCCGCAGGGGGAGTGCTACCAGTCCATCCACGGCCTCTACGCGCTCGGCTCCGGCGGCGTCTTCGGCCTCGGCCTTGGCGCGAGCCGCGAGAAGTGGCGCTATCTGCCCGAGGCGCACAACGACTTCATCTACGCCGTCATCGGTGAGGAGCTTGGGCTGCTCGGCACGCTGATGGTCCTCGGGCTCTTCGTCGCGCTCGGCATCGCCATGAGCCGGGTGGTCCGCCGTCACCCGGACCCGTTCGTCAAGGTGACGACGGCGGCGGTGGCCTGCTGGGTGGTCGGGCAGGCCTTCGTCAACATCGGCGTGGTCATCGGGGTGCTTCCGGTCATCGGGGTCCCGCTCCCGCTGGTCTCCGCCGGAGGCTCCGCCCTCGTGACCACGATGGCCGCCCTCGGCATGGTCATCTCCTTCGCACGCTCGGAACCCGGGGCCGCGGAGGCGCTCGCCGCGCGCGGGAGCGTGGTGCGGAGCACGATCACGGTGCTGGGCCGCGGCCGACGGCGTCGGGGGGCGCGTTCGTCCCGGTAGGGTCGCGCGTGTGAGTGACACGGTGAAGGACAGGGGGACGGCGGAGGCCGTCCGGTCGGTCGTCCTGGCAGGTGGCGGCACCGCCGGCCACGTCAACCCCCTCCTCGCGGTGGCCGACGAGTTGCGCGCGCGCCGGCCCGACGCGAGGCTGCTCGTGCTCGGCACGACGACGGGTCTCGAGGCCGACCTGGTGCCTGCGCGGGGCTACGAGCTGCGCCCGGTCCCGCGCGTGCCGCTGCCGCGCCGCCCCTCGGTGGACCTGCTCCGCCTTCCCGGCCGGCTCGGTGCTGCCGTCAAGGCCGCCGAGGCCGCGATCGACGAGATCGGTGCCGAGGCCGTCGTCGGATTCGGCGGCTACGTCTCGACGCCTGCCTACCTCGCGGCCCGCCGCCGCGGCGTGCCCGTGGTGATCCACGAGCAGAACGCCCGGGCCGGCATCGCCAACCGCCTCGGCGCCCGGTGGGCCTCCCGCGTGGGCCTGACGTTCCCGGGCACGCCCCTGCACCCCGCCGGTGGGAAGGCGGTCGTCACCGGGCTCCCGCTGCGCCGCGAGATCGCCGAGCTCGCGCAGGCGCGCGAGGCCGACGCCGTCGGCACCCGGGTGGCCGCCGCGGACGCGCTCGGCATCGACCCCTCGCTGGCCACGGTCCTCGTCACCGGCGGCTCGTCGGGCGCGCTCAGCGTCAACACGGCCGTGGCCGGCGCCGCCGAGGCGCTGCTGTCCGCCGGGGCCCAGGTGCTGCACCTCACCGGCAGGGGCAAGGACGGTCCGGTGCGCGACGCCGTCCTGCGGCTGCCCCCGCACCTCGTCGACGCCCGGCGCTACCACGTGCGCGAGTACCTGCCCGAGATGCACCTGGCGCTCGCCGTCGCCGACCTGGTCGTCGCGCGCTCGGGCGCGGGCACGGTGTGTGAGCTGGCGGCCCTCGGGCTGCCGGCCGTCTACGTGCCGCTGCCCATCGGCAACGGCGAGCAGCGCCTCAACGCCGCCCCGCTGGTCGCGGCCGGCGGCGGCCTGCTCGTCGACGACGCCGCCCTCACCTCGGAGTGGGTCGCGAGCCAGGTCCCGGCGCTGCTCGCCGACACCGCACGCCTCGACGCCATGTGCGCCGCCGCCGCGAGCACCGGCGTCCGCGACGCCGCCGCCCGGGTGGCCGACCTCGTCGAGCAGGCTGCGGCGGAGCGCCGCGCATGAGCGCGCCGGACCGTCCCGCGGAACAGCCCCTCCCGCTCGCCTCCCTCGGACGCGTCCACCTGATCGGTATCGGCGGGGCGGGGGTCTCCGTCGTCGCGCGCCTGCTGGCCGCCCGGGGCGTCCCGGTCCAGGGCTCCGACGCCGCCGAGAGCCCGGCGCTGGCGGCGCTGCGCGACGACGGCGTGCGGGTGTGGGTCGGTCACGACGCCGCCCACGTCGTCGCCCCCGACGGCGCCACGCTCGCCGACACGGTGGTGGTCTCGACGGCGGTGCGCGAGACCAACCCCGAGCTCGCCGCCGCGCGTGCCGCGGGCCTGCGGGTCCTGCACCGTTCGCAGGCCCTCGCGTCGCTCATGGTCGGGCAGCGGGCGATCGCGGTCGCGGGTGCTCACGGCAAGACCACGACGTCCGCGATGATCGCCACCGTGCTGCGCGCGTCCGGTACCGACCCCTCGTTCGCGATCGGCGGCACCGTGCGCCTGCGCGGTGCGGACGGCGAGGTCACCGCCATCCCGGGCGGGCACCTCGGGGCCTGCGACGTGCTCGTCGCCGAGGCCGACGAGTCCGACGGCTCGTTCCTCAACTACGCGCCCACGGTCGCCGTGGTCACGAACGTCGAGCCCGACCACCTGGACCACTACGGCACGCGCGACGCCTTCGACGCCGCCTTCGTCGGCTTCGCCGCACGCCTGCAGCCGGGCGGCGTGCTGGTGGCCTGCGCGGACGACGAGGGCTCCGCGACCCTCGCGGTGGCGCACCGCGCGGGCGGCGGCACGTCGGTCACCTACGGCGCATCGGCGGACGCCGACGTCGTCGTCGCAGACGTGACCACTACCGCCGACGGCGCCGGTGCGACCCTGAGCGGTGGGCCGCTGGGCGCCGCGCCGCTCCCGCTGCGGCTCTGCGTGCCGGGAGCCCACAACGTCCTCAACGCGACGGCGGCCGTCGTCGTCGCGGCGCTGCTCGGCACCGCCCCCGCCGACGCCGTCGCGGCTGCCCAGGCCTTCGTCGGCACCGGTCGCCGGTTCGAGCCCCGTGGCGCGGCCGGGGGAGTGCGCGTCGTCGACGACTACGCCCACCACCCCACGGAGATCGAGGCGCTGCTCCGGGCCGCACGCCCGGTCGCCGGAGAGGGCCGCCTGCTCGTCCTCTTCCAGCCGCACCTCTACTCGCGCACCCGGATCTTCGCCGACCGGTTCGCGGCCGCGCTGGCGCTCGCGGACGAGGTCGTGGTCACCGGGATCTACCGGGCCCGCGAGGACGTCGACCCCGCGGTCAGCGCGCGGACGATCACCGGCCTGCTCCCGGCCACCCGCTCGGGCGGGCAGGTCCGGGCCATCGAGGACGGGCGCGAGGCCGCGGCGGCGGTCGCGGCGACGGCCCGGCCCGGCGACCTGGTGCTGACGGTCGGCGCGGGGGACGTGACGGAGCTCGCGCCGCAGATCCTGGCGGCTCTGGGAGCCTGACCTCCGCCGCGCTGTCCACCGCGATCACCGTGGTCGGGGATGGCGCGGGTCGGGTATGGCGCGACACGGCGGTGCGTCCGGGGATCGGGAGGGGTCGCGCGGCAGGATGGAGCCGTGCGTCCTCCGGCCAAGCCCCGCGTGCAGGCCCGACCCGTCGTCGCGAAGAGTGCGATGCCGGCACCGGGCGCGCCGCCGGCAGCTCCGCCGGCAGCTCCGCCGGCCGCTCCGCCGCATCGGGCGAGCGCCCCGCGGCCCGCCCGGCAGGCCGGGGCGCCACGCGGGACGTCGGTGGCCGACCGCCGCGACCGCCCGCGGGTCTCGACGGCGATGACCCGCCGGCTCGCGGAGAAGCGGGCAATGCGCCGGCACCGCATGCTGCGGACGGCGGGGCGCTGGACGGCCGGCGGCGTGGCCGTCGCGACGCTGGCATGGCTCGTCCTGTTCTCGCCGGTCCTGGCGCTGGACACCCGCAAGGTCGAGATCACGGGCCAGGGGAGCACGGTCGACGTCGCCCAGGTGCGGGCACTGATCGCCCCGGCCGACGGCGTGCCGCTGCCCCGGCTGGACACGGTGGGCCTGCGCTCGGAGATCCTCGGGCTCGACCCCGTCGGGGACGTGCGCATCAGCCGCGTGTGGCCGCACGGTCTGCACGTTGCGCTGACTGCGCGCGAGCCGGTGGCCGCCGTGCCGGTCGAGGGCGGACTCGCACTGGTCGACCCCGAAGGGGTACGCGTCGGCACGGCCGCCGAGGCACCCGAGGGCATCCCGGTCATCGACGTCGGCCTCGACGACGAGGACGCGGCTGCCCTCCAGGCGGCCCTGCACGTCGTCGCCGGGCTTCCGCCGGAGCTTCTCGCCGAGGTCGCCGAGGTGAGCGCCGCCACCCGCGACGACGTCCGCACCACCCTCGGCTCCGGGCAGGTGGTCAAGTGGGGGAGCGACGCCCGCATCACCCTCAAGGTCGCCGTCGTGCAGACGCTGCGGCAGGCCGCGCCCGACGCCCGGGTGTTCGACGTCAGCTCGCCCCACCTGCCCGTGACGCGATAGTCGTTCAGTCCTGTAGTCGTTCAGTCCTGTCCGGTGGGAGCGACACGCCGGTGCGTCATCCCGCCACCACCACGCCGTGCCGCATACCGTCATCTCAGCAGCACCTGACATAACTCTGACCCTCAAGTCGAACCTTAAGGTTTGGCCTGAACCGGGCCAGGGGGGCCGTCGGGACAAGGATCGACCCGAGAGGCATCGACGTGGCAACTCCGCAGAACTACCTGGCAGTGATCAAGGTGGTGGGCGTCGGCGGCGGCGGCGTGAACGCTGTGAACCGCATGATCGAGGTGGGGCTCAAGGGTGTCGAGTTCATCGCGGTCAACACTGACGCCCAGGCACTGCTCATGTCCGACGCCGACGTCAAGCTCGACGTCGGCCGCGAGCTCACCCGTGGTCTCGGCGCCGGTGCCGACCCCGAGGTGGGGCGCAAGGCCGCCGAGGACCACGCCGAGGAGATCGAGGAGGTCCTGCGCGGGGCCGACATGGTCTTCGTGACGGCGGGTGAGGGTGGCGGGACCGGCACGGGCGGCGCCCCGGTCGTGGCCCGCATCGCCAAGAGCCTCGGCGCCCTGACCGTGGGCGTGGTCACGCGCCCGTTCACCTTCGAGGGCCGCCGCCGCTCGGTGCAGGCCGAGCAGGGTATCGAGATGCTCCGCGAGGAGGTCGACACCCTGATCGTCATCCCGAACGACCGCCTGCTCCAGATGTCGGACCGCAACGTCTCCGCCATCGCGGCCTTCCACGCTGCGGACCAGGTGCTCCACTCGGGGGTCCAGGGCATCACCGACCTGATCACGACGCCGGGCCTGATCAACCTCGACTTCGCCGACGTGAAGTCCGTCATGCAGGGCGCCGGCTCCGCGCTCATGGGCATCGGCTCGGCCCGCGGCGAGGACCGCGCGGTCCAGGCCGCCGAGCTCGCGATCTCGAGCCCGCTGCTCGAGGCGAGCATCGACGGCGCCCACGGCGTGCTCCTCTCCATCCAGGGCGGCTCGGACCTCGGTCTCGTCGAGATCACCGAGGCGGCCCGCCTCGTGCAGGAGGCGGCGCACCCCGAGGCGAACATCATCTTCGGCACCGTCATCGACGACGCCCTCGGCGACGAGGTCCGCGTGACCGTCATCGCCGCCGGCTTCGACGGCGGGGTTCCCCAGTCGCGCAACGACGGTCGCGGCCTGGGCCAGATCGCCGGCCAGACGCAGCGCCAGCCCGTGCCGGCCCCGGCCGTCGCGGGTACGGCGACCGTGCCCACCCCGCCCGTGACCGGCGCGCACACCCTGCCGCGCCCGATCCCGGCGGACCCGGACGACGTCCCGGCGGCCCTGCGGCCGGTGGCCCAGCCCGCCTCCTACCAGCCGGTGCCCCAGCCGGAGCCGGCCGTGGTGGTCTCCCAGGAGCAGCGGCAGCCGGTCGAGGTGCCGCGCGTGCGGGACTCCTACCTGCCCACGGAAGACCTCGACGTTCCCGACTTCCTGAAGTGACCGCAGGGGTGCTCCAGGATCCGGCCGCGGCGGGCTGGTCCATGGAGGCGTTGCTCCCCGACGGCGTCGGCGCCGGTCTGCTGCGCGTGGACCTCGGCGCCGGCGTCGTGGCGGGCTTCACTACGCGCCACGGCGGCGTCTCCCCGGCGCCGTGGTCCGCGCTGAACCTCGGGGCGAACGTCGGCGACGACCCGGCGCGGGTACGCGAGAACCGCACGCGGGTCGGCGAGTGGCTGGGCGCCCCGGTGGCGTTCGCCGCTCAGGTCCACGGCGACGGCGTGCTCCTGCTCGGCGAGGCCGAGCGCGCGGCGTGGGCCTCCGAGGCACCGCCCGTCGCCGGTCGGGAGGCTGACGCCGTCGTCACCGCGGCGGAGGGTCTCGGCGTCGGGGTGCTCGTCGCCGACTGCGTCCCGGTGCTGCTGGCCGACGCGGACGCCCGGGTCGTCGGCATCGCCCACGCCGGCCGGGCGGGGGTGCGCCTCGGCGTCGTGCACCGCGCCGTCGACGCGATGTTCGCCGCCGGCGCGACGCCGACGGGACTGCGCGCCGCCGTCGGCCCCGCAGTCTGCGGGGAGTGCTACGAGGTCCCGGCCGCCATGCATGACGACGTCGCCGCCGTCGTCCCCGCCGCCGCCTCGCGCACCCGGTGGGGCAGCCCTGCGCTGGACCTGCCGGCCGCGGTCCTCGCCCAGCTCGCTGCGAGCGGGGTGGAGCAGGTCCTGCGCGTCGACCGGTGCACCCTCGAGGACCCTGCCCTGTTCTCCCACCGGCGTGCCCGCGCCGCCGGGACGACCACGGGGCGCCAGGCCGGCGTGATCGTCCTGACGTAGTGCGCGTGGCGCGCCTCGGCGTGTCGCCCCGGGGCAATGACACCTGTGTGATTACCGTCAAGAGCCGGTGCAGCGGCACTGGCTGACAGGGGCGACGAACGGAGAGGGAGCGATGGCCGGAGCGCTTCGCAAGACCATGCTTTACCTAGGCCTGGCCGACGATCAGGGACAGCGGGAGGCTGACGCCGACGAGTATGGCGAGGACTTCGGTGACGAGTTTGTGGAGGCACCCGTGCGTGACCGCGACATTGACTACCCCGCCGAAGTGACGCCGCTGCGCCGCCCGCCGCTGCGCGAGGTCACGGCGTCGTCCGACCTGCGGCGGATCACCACGATCCACCCGCGGTCGTACAACGACGCCCGGCTGATCGGCGAGGCGTTCCGCGGGGGCACCCCCGTGATCATGAACCTGTCCGACATGGACGACGCTGACGCGAAGCGGCTGGTCGACTTCTCGGCCGGCCTGATCTTCGGCCTGCACGGCGCCATCGAACGGGTGACCAACAAGGTCTTCCTGCTGTCGCCCGAGCACGTCGAGATCACGGGCGAGGACGAGGTCGAGGGACCCGAGGCCAAGGGCCCCGGGCGCTTCTACAACCAGAGCTGACCGCCGTGGCGCAGCCCTGACCGCTGCCACGTGCTGCGCCGCATAGGGTGGGCCGCGTGAGTGCAGTCCTGAACGTCATCGGCCTGGTCCTGTGGATCTACCTGCTGTGCCTCGTGCTGCGCATAGTGCTGGACTGGGTCCAGCACTTCGCGCGCGACTGGCGGCCGACGGGGGCCGTCCTGGTGATCGCCGAGACCGTATACACGGTCACCGACCCGCCGCTGCGTCTGGTGCGCCGGCTGATCCCGCCGCTCCGCCTCGGGAACGTCGCCCTGGATCTCGGTTTCATGCTGGTGTTCCTGGTCGTCCTGGTGGCGTCGACGGTGCTGCAGAACGCGTGACGGACCCGGCCGGGGCCTGGCGGAGGTGTGATGCACAGGCGGTGAGCGGCAGACGACGCCGCAATGCCCGCTGGGGCACCGTCCGCTACCGTGGGCGGTTGACGACCGGACCGACCAGTCGAGCTATGAGGTGAAGAGATGGCGATGCTGACCGCAGAGGACATCCTCAACAAGAAGTTCGCGGCCACCAAGTTCCGCGAGGGCTACGACGTGGAGGAGGTCGACGACTTCCTCGACGAGGTCGTGCGCACGCTCTCCGCCGTCCAGGAGGAGAACGAGGAGCTGCGGTCCAAGCTCGCTGCGGCCGAGCGGCGCGTGGCTGAACTCTCGCGGTCCGACGCCGCCGCCGCGGCCGCGCCGGCTCCGATGGCTGCTCCGGTCCAGGCCCCGTCGCCCAAGGTGGCCGAGCCCGAGTCGGCGACGGGCATGCTCCAGCTCGCCCAGAAGTTGCACGACGACTACGTCCGCTCCGGCCAGGAGGAGGGCGACCGCCTCATCGCCGAGGCCAAGGCCGAGGGCGCGCGCCTCGTGCGCGAGGCCGAGGAGACGTCGCACCGCACGCTCTCCCAGCTCGAGCAGGAGCGTTCGCTCCTGGAGCGCAAGATCGACGAGCTGCGCCTCTTCGAGCGCGACTACCGCACGCGCCTCAAGAGCTTCCTGCAGAACCTGCTCGGCGACCTCGACGCCCGCGGCTCGGCCCTGCCGGCCCGCAACGCCCAGAGCCAGGGCTCGACCCCGCAGCTCTGACCGACTCCCTCCGGTCGAACGGCCCGCACGAGCTCCCGCGCCTCCGGCGTGGCGCAGGTTGTGCGGGCCGTTGCGCGCCTCTACGCTGCGTGGACTTCGCCCGGAAGCCCGACGGAAGGAATGCGATGAGCGAGGCCACGGCAGAGCGCACCGTCAAGGACGTGCTCCGGAAGACCTTCCCGAACCTCGAGCACGACGTCGATAGTTTCCCTGTGCGTTCTGGGGAGGCCCCGTGGATCCTCGCCGAGATCGAGGAGCTCGCAGCTGGGCTCCTCGCGGACCGCGACCGGCTCGAGCGGGAGCTCGCGGCCGCGGACCGGGACCTGAGCGAGCTGCTGCGCAACTCCGGCGACGGCGCCGGTGACGACCAGGCCGACTACGGCTCCAACGCCCTCGAGCGCGAGCACGAGCTCACCCTCGTGAACAACCTGCGCAACCTCCTGGAGCAGACCAAGCACGCGATCGAGCGCATCAAGGCGGGCACCTACGCCACCTGCGAGGTCTCCGGCGCCCCCATCGGCAAAGCGCGGCTCCAGGCGTTCCCCCGTGCCACGCTGTCTGTCGAGGCCAAGGCGCGCGAGGAGAGGCGCCGATCGGCGCACCGCGCGCGGACGTCCGGCCTAGGATGACCGGCGATGCCTACCGAACCCGACGCCACGCCCGTCGCCCCTGAGCCCGCCACCGAGTCGTCGTCGGCGGGGCCGGCCGCGACCGCCGTTCCCGAGCGACGCCCCGCGCCTCGCCGTCTCCTGGTGCTCGGCGCCTTCCTGCTCGCCGTCGCCGTGCTGGGACTCGACCAGCTCACCAAGTGGTGGGCGCTGAACGAGCTGACGATCGGAGCGCCGCAGCGCCAGGTCATCGGTGACTTCCTCACCCTCCGCCTGGTGCTGAACCCCGGCGCGGCGCTCGGCATCGGCTACGGCTACACGTGGGTGCTGACCATCATCGTGGTGGCCGTGTGCACGGTGATCATCGCCGTGATGTCGCGGATCCGTTCGCGCGCGTGGGCCGTCACGCTCGGCATGCTGCTCGGCGGCGCCGTCGGCAACCTGGCGGACCGGCTGTTCCGCGAGCCAGGCTTCGGCCACGGCCACGTCGTGGACTTCATCGGATACCACAACTGGTTCACGGGCAATGTGGCGGACATCGCCATCGTCGCCGCCGCCGTCATGCTGGCCCTGCTCTCGATCCTCGGCATCGGGCTGGACGGCACGCGGGACTCGAGCACCAAGAAGGTGAAGGCCGAGGCCGCTGCCCACGACGTCCCGGCGAAGAACCCCGGCGAGGAGGCCGGCGCCTGATGGCGTCGCGCACCCTCCCCGTCCCGGACGGGCTCGCGGGCGAGCGGGTCGACGCGGCCCTGGCCCGCATGCTCGGCTTCTCCCGCACGCAGGCGGCCGACCTGGCGGCCGAGGGGGCGGTGAGCGTGGACGGACGCTCGGTCGGCAAGTCCGACCGGCTGACGGCGGGGAGCTGGCTCGAGGTCGAGATCCCGGAGCCCACAGGCCCGGTCGAGGTCGAGCCGGAACCGGTGCCCGGCATGAGCATCGCCTACGAGGACGACGACGTCGTGGTGGTCGACAAGCCCGTCGGCGTCGCCGCGCACCCCTCACCGGGCTGGACCGGGCCCACCGTCGTGGGGGCCCTCGCAGCGGCCGGGTACCGGGTCTCGACGTCGGGGGCAGCGGAACGACAGGGCATCGTGCACCGGCTCGACGTCGGCACCTCCGGTCTGATGGCCGTGGCCAAGTCGGAGCTGGCGTACTCGGGCCTGAAGCGGGCCTTCAAGGAGCGGACGGTCGAGAAGGTCTACCACGCGCTCGCCCAGGGCCACCCCGAGCCCACGGTGGGCACCATCGACGCGCCGATCGGCCGGCACCCCAGCAACGACTGGAAGTTTGCCGTCGTCGCCGACGGCAAACACTCGGTCACCCACTACGAGGTGCTCGAGATGCTGCCCGCCGCCTCGCTCGTCGAGGTGCACCTCGAGACCGGCCGCACCCATCAGATCCGGGTCCACTTCTCCGCCATCCGTCACCCGCTGGTCGGGGACCTCACCTACGGTGCCGACCCCGTGCTCGCCACTCGGGCGGGGCTCACCCGGCAGTGGCTGCACGCCATGCGCCTCGGCTTCGAGCACCCGGTCACGGGGGAGTACATCGGGGTGACCTCGGAGTACCCGGACGACCTTGCCGCTGCGCTCGCGACGATCCGCGGGGAGCACGGTGGCTGACGCAACGGCCACTGACGCAACGGGCGCCGGCGTCGTCGTCGAGCGGGTCGCCACGCCCGAGCAGCTCGCGGAGGCATTCGCGGTGCGGATGGCCGTCTTCGTCGTCGAGCAGCAGGTCCCCGAGGAGCTCGAGCTCGACGACGCCGACCACGCACCCACCACCACGCACGTCGTCGCCCGGCGGACCGACACGGGCGAGGTCGTCGGCACCGCCCGCCTGCTGACGGACCCGGCGCAGCCGGGTGAGGTCCACGCGGGGCGGGTCGCCGTCAGGGCGTCGGTGCGCGGGACGGGGGCTGGAGCGCTGCTCATGCGCGCGGTGGAGGAGATCGCGCTGGCCGAGCACGCCCGCCCGGACGGCACCGTGACGGTGCTGCTCTCCGCCCAGGTGCAGGCGATCGGCTTCTACGAGCGCGTCGGGTACGAGGTCTACGGGCCGCTGTATCTGGACGCGGGGATCGACCACCGGGACGCGCGGAAGGTGCTCACTCCCGCTCGCTGAGAGGCTCGCCGCCCGCGGGCCGGCCAGCCGGCGGCGGCCCGACGGCGGACGTGCGACTCGAGCCGGGCAGCCCACGGTCGTCGGCGCGCGCCCCGGGCCGCACTGTCAGCCACCCGTGGAAGGATCGGACCCGTGCCAGCGAACGACGACTTCGTCCACCTCCACGTCCACTCCGAGTTCTCGATGCTCGACGGTGCGGCGCGTATCGGCGACCTGGTCGACGAGGTGGCGAACCTGGGGCAGAGGGCGGTCGCGATCACCGATCACGGCTACCTCTTCGGTGCCTTCGAGTTCTGGAAGACGGCCAAGGCCAAGGGCGTCAAGCCGATCATCGGCGTCGAGGCCTACGTCACGCCGGGCACCTCCCGCTTCGACCAGACGCGCGTGCGCTACGGCCAGCAGGGTCAGGAGGCCGACGACGTCTCGGCCCGTGGTGCCTACACGCACATGACGATGTGGGCGCGGGACAACGAGGGCATGCACAACCTCTTTCGCGCGTCCTCGCTCGCCTCCCTCGAGGGGCAGATGGGCAAATGGCCCCGCATGGACCGCGAGCTGCTCGAGCGGTACTCCGGGGGCCTGATCGCCACCACGGGCTGCCCGTCCGGAGAGGTACAGACGCGCCTGCGACTGGGCCAGTGGGACGAGGCGCTGCGGGCCGCAGGCGAGATGCAGGACATCTTCGGACGCGAGAACTACTACGTCGAGCTGATGGACCACGGCCTCGACATCGAGACCCGGGTCGTCAAGGACCTGCTGCGCCTCGCGCAGGAACTGGGCGCGCCGCTCGTCGCGACCAACGACCTGCACTACGTCAGGGAGGCGGACGCGACCAGCCAGGAGGCGCTGCTCGCGATCAACTCCGGCTCGACCCTCGACGACCCGAACCGCTTCAAGTTCGACGGCACCGGCTACTACGTGAAGTCGTCGACCGAGATGGCGGACGTCTTCAAGGAGCTCCCCGAGGCCCTCAGCAACACGCTGCTCATCGCCGAGCGGTGCGAGGTCTCCTTCGACGAGGGCGCCAACTACATGCCGCACTTCCCCGTCCCCGCGGGAGAGGACGAGGTCTCCTGGTTCGTCAAGGAGATCGAGCGCGGACTGCACCGCCGCTACCCGGACGGGATCCCCGACGCCGTGCGCGCCCAGGCGAAGTACGAGACCGACGTGATCATCCAGATGGGCTTTCCGGGGTACTTCCTCGTCGTCGCCGACTTCATCGGGTGGGCCCGGGACAACGGCATCCGGGTCGGTCCGGGCCGCGGCTCGGCCGCGGGCTCGATGGTGGCCTACGCGATGGGGATCACCGAGCTCGACCCGCTCGAGCACGGCCTGATCTTCGAGCGCTTCCTCAACCCCGAGCGCGTCTCCATGCCGGATGTCGACATCGACTTCGACGAGCGCCGGCGCGGCGAGGTCATCCGGTACGTCACCGAGAAGTACGGCGACGACCGGGTGGCCCAGATCGTCACGTACGGCACCATCAAGGCCAAGCAGGCCATCAAGGACTCCGCGCGCCTGCTCGGCATGCCGTTCGCCATGGGGGAGAAGCTCACCAAGGCGATGCCGCCCGCCGTCATGGGCAAGGACATCCCGCTCTCGGGCATCTTCGATCCCCGGCACCCGCGCTACGCCGAGGCCGCCGAGTTCCGCCAGGTGCACGACATCGACCCGGAGGCGCAGCGCGTCGTCGAGCTCGCGCGAGGCATCGAGGGGCTGAAGCGGCAGTGGGGCGTCCACGCGGCCGGCGTCATCATGTCGTCCGACCCGCTCATCGACATCATCCCGATCATGAAGCGCCCGCAGGACGGCGCGATCATCACGCAGTTCGACTACCCGACGTCCGAGGGCCTCGGCCTGATCAAGATGGACTTCCTCGGGCTGCGGAACCTCACGATCCTCGACGACGCGCTCGAGAACATCGTCAACAACGGCAAGCCGCCGGTCGAGATCGAGTCCGTCCCGCTCGACGACGGCCCCACGTACGAGCTCCTCGGGCGCGGCGACACCCTCGGCGTCTTCCAGCTCGACGGCGGCCCGATGCGGGCCCTGCTCCGCCAGATGCGGCCCGACAACTTCGAGGACATCTCGGCCGTCATCGCGCTGTACCGGCCCGGCCCGATGGGCATGAACTCGCACACGAACTACGCGCTGCGCAAGAACGGGCTCCAGGAGATCACCCCGATCCACCCGGAGCTGGCCGAGCCGCTCGCCGAGGTCCTCGACACCACGTACGGCCTCATCGTGTACCAGGAGCAGGTGCAGAAGGCCGCACAGATCCTCGCCGGCTACTCGCTCGGCCAGGCCGACCTGCTCCGCCGCGCGATGGGCAAGAAGAAGCAGGAGGTCCTCGACAAGGAGTTCGTGCCCTTCCACGCCGGCGCGCGCGAGCGCGGCTACTCCGACGCGGCGATCCAGGCGGTGTGGGACGTGCTGGTCCCGTTCGCCGGCTACGCCTTCAACAAGGCGCACTCCGCCGCGTACGGCCTCATCTCGTACTGGACCGCCTACCTCAAGGCCAACTACCCGGCCGAATACATGGCGGCGCTCCTCCAGTCCACGCGAGAGGACAAGGACAAGCTGGCGCTCTACCTCAACGAGTGCCGCCGCATGGGCATCACGGTGCTCCCGCCGGACGTCAACGACTCCGCCGCCAAGTTCACCGCCGTCGGCACCGACATCCGTTTCGGCCTCTCGGGCGTGCGCAACGTCGGCAACAACGTCGTCGACGGGATCCTCGCCGCGCGCGAGGACAAAGGCGCGTACATCTCCTTCACCGACTTCCTGGACAAGGTCCCCGCCGTCGTCTGCAACAAGCGCACCATCGAGTCGCTGATCAAGGCGGGTGCCTTCGACTCCCTCGAGACCTCCCGCCGCGCCCTGCTCGTCGTCCACGAGCAGGCCGTCGACTCCGTCATCTCGGTCAAGCGCAAGGAGGCCGAGGGCCAGTTCGACCTCTTCGCCGAGTTCGGCGGGGCCGAGGACGATGCCGGGCTGTCGTTCTCCGTGGACGTGCCGGACCTGCCCGACTGGGACAAGAAGCAGAAGCTCGCCTTCGAGCGCGAGATGCTCGGCCTCTACGTGTCGGACCACCCGCTCTCCGGGCTCGAGCACGTCCTGGCGCGGGCCGCCGACACCTCGATCGCGGCGCTCGTCGGGGACGAGGGACGGGCCGAGAACTCGACCGTCACGGTCGCCGGCCTCATCACCAGCCTGCAGCGCAAGATGAGCAAGAACGGCAACCCGTGGGCCGCCGTCACGGTCGAGGACCTCGAGGGTTCCGTCGAGGTCATGTTCTTCGGCGAGACCTACCTCGCCTACTCGACGGCGCTCGCGGAGGACCAGGTGGTCGCGGTGCGCGGTCGGGTGCGGCGCCGCGACGACCAGCTCTCCCTCCAGGCGATGGAGGTCGCCCTGCCCGACACCTCCGCCATCGCCGACGCGCCCGTGCAGGTTCAGGTGCCGCACACGCGCTGCGTCGAGCCGGTCATGGTCAAGCTGCGCGAGGTGCTGACGTCACACCCCGGGTCTGCCGAGGTGCACGTGGTGGTCTCCGAGCCGGGAAAGCGCACCGTGGTCCGGGCGGGCGACACGCTGCGGGTCGAGAAGTCGCCGGCGCTCTTCGGCGACCTGAAGGCTCTGCTGGGGCCGGCATGCCTGGGCTGAGGCCCGAACCCGGTGCCGGGGTTGCCGCGAGCGACGGGGCCGACGACGGCTCGGCCGACCACCGCTTCCGCGTGGTGCCCGCTGCGTACGTGATCCTGCGGCGCACCTCGGCCGACGGGGTCCCCGAGGTGCTGCTCCAGCTGCGGGAGGGGACGGGCTTCATGGACGGCTTCTGGGCTGCGGGCGCTGCCGGTCACGTCGAGGCGGGGGAGTCGGTGGTCGAGGCCGCGGTCCGGGAGGCCCGCGAGGAGCTCGGCATCGAGATCGACGGCGTGGACCTGGTGCCGCTGACGGCGATGCACCGTGGGCAGCGGCGCGGGCCGGCCATCGAGCAGCGGATCGACATCTTCTTCGAGCTCACGCGGTGGTCCGGGGAGCCCGAGCGCGCTGAGACCGCCAAGTCGGCCGACCTGCGGTGGTTCCCGCTCGACGCCCTCCCCGAAGCGGTCGTCCCTCACGAGCTGCGCGTGCTGCGGGCCCTCGCGGCAGGAGGGGAGGTCCCTCGCCTGATGGTTGAGGGGTTCTGATGCTGCGCCTGAACCCTGAGCAGCTCGTCTTCGTCACCGAGCGGCACCTGGGGACGCTGACCACGCTGCGTGCCGACGGCTCCCCGCACGTCACCCCGATCGCCTTCATGTGGGACCCCGCGACGGGCTCCGCGGTGATGACCACCGAGCGGACGTCGGCGAAGGCGGTCAACGCCCGCCGCCGCGGCTCGGACGGCGGCCCGCCACGTGGTGCGATCTGCCAGGTCGACGGCGGCCGCTGGCTCACCGTCGAGGGCACTCTCGAGGTGCTCGACGACGCCGACGCGGTGGCGGACGCCGTCGCCCGTCACGCCCGCCGCTACCACCCGCTGGAGCCGGACCCGGCCCGAGTCGTCCTGCGTCTGACGGCCGACCGCGTGCTGGCCAGCGACTACATGGCGTAGGTCTTTCAGGCGACGACGACCTGCTGCTCGCACTGCGGGTGCGCGACGCCGACGACGTCGCCCCGGATGAGCTGACGTCCGCGCCGCGTCTCGACCTCGCCGTTGACCGTCACCTCGCCGTCGGCGATCAGGTCGCGCGCCTCGTTGCCCGTGTCGGCGAGGCCGGCGAGCTTCAGGAACTGTCCCAGCCGGATCATGTCGTCGCGGATCGCGACCGGTTCGGGAGTCATGCCCGACATCCTTGCAGGCCGCGACGAGTTCACCGCGCCTAGACTGCGGTGCGTGATCCAGCGCATCGACCTCCGCGGCCGCACCCTGACGCGCCGCGACCTGCTCGCCGTCCTCCCGCGCGCCGAGGTGGGCGTCGACGAGGCCCTCGGTGTCGTCGCCCCGATCGTCGCCGACGTCCGCGCCCGCGGCGCCGCGGCGCTACGGGAGATCGCGGAGCGGTTCGACGGCGTCCGCCCCACCGACCTCCGGGTCCCTACATCCGCGATCCAGGCGGCGCTCGACGGCCTGTCCGCCGAGGTCCGCGCGGGACTCGAGGAGGCGATCGTCCGCGTCCGCACGGTGCACATCGCGCAGGTGCCGCCGGAGCACACCGTCGAACTGGCCGAGGGCGCCGTCGTGCGGCAGCGGTACATCCCGGTCGAGCGCGTGGGCCTGTACGCCCCCGGCGGGCTGGCGGTCTACCCCTCGAGCGTGATCATGAACGTTGTCGCGGCCCAGGCGGCCGGCGTCGAAGGGATCGCCCTGGCGTCGCCGCCCCAGAAGGACTTCAGCGGTCTTCCGCACCCGACCATCTTGGCCGCGTGCGCGCTGCTCGGCGTCGACGAGGTCTACGGCGTCGGCGGCGCGCAGGCCGTCGCGATGCTCGCCTACGGCGCAGCGGGCACCGAGCCGCAGGACGGCGAGACGCTGTGCGAGCCGGTCGATGTCATCACCGGCCCCGGCAACGTCTACGTCGCCGCCGCCAAGCGCCTCGTGCGCGGTGTCGTCGGCATCGACGCGGAGGCCGGCCCGACGGAGATCGCCGTCCTCGCCGACGACACCGCGGACGCCGGTCACGTCGCCCTCGACCTCATCAGCCAGGCCGAGCACGACCCGCTGGCCGCCTCCGTCCTGGTGACGCCGTCGGAGACGCTGGCAGCCGACGTCGAGGCGCGTCTTGCCGAGCTGGTGCGCGCCACCAAGCACGCCGAGCGCGTCGCCGTCGCCCTCGGCGGCCCGCAGTCCGCGATCGTCCTGGTGGACGACCTCGACCAGGGAGTGCAGGTCGTGGACGCGTACGGTGCGGAGCACCTCGAGCTTCAGACGGCGGACGCTGCCGCGCTCGCGGCGCGGATCCGCAATGCCGGTGCGATCTTCGTCGGCCCGTGGGCCCCGGTCTCCCTCGGCGACTACATGGCCGGTTCCAACCACGTCCTCCCGACGGGCGGCACCGCCCGGCACGCCAGCGCGCTGAGCGTCCTGTCGTTCCTGAAGTCGGTGCAGGTCATCGAGTACACCCGTGAGGCCCTCGCCGAGCTCGCCGACAAGATCGTCGCCGTCGCCGACGACGAGGACCTGCCCGCCCACGGCGAGGCCGTGCGAGCCCGCTTCACCGCGTGAGCGCCGACGCGCGCCGCGTCGTCGTCCTGCTGACCGGCATGGCAGGGGTCGGCAAGACGACGGCGCTGCGCGCGCTCGCGGCACGCGGGCACGCGACCCGCGACCTCGACTACGACGGCTACTCCGTGCTCGTGCGGGCGCCGGAGCAGCCGATCGGTTGGGAGATGCTCTGGGACCTCGACAAGACCAGGGCGCTGCTCGACGCGCACCGCGGGGGCGCGCTGTATGTCGCCGGCACGGTGCGCAACCAGGTCGAGCTGTACGACCGCTTCGACGCCATCGTGCTCCTGACCGCCCCACGCGACGTGCTGCTGCCGCGGATCGAGGCGCGCACGGACAACCCGTACGGCAAGGACGCGCCGGGCCGCGCGCAGATCGAGCACGACATCGACGCCGTGGAACCGCTGCTGCGCCGGCGCGCGACGCACGTCCTCAGCACCGTGGCGCCGATCGCGGAGACGGTCGCAGCGCTGGAGGAGATCGCCGACGCATTCGGCACGTCCGGGTGACCGGGTTCGCCGACGTCGTGCAGCCCGGTGGCGTGCAACCTTGGCGGTGGTGGACGGGGCCTGGTGCACCGCGGGGTGGTGGACGGGCCTGGCGTGGGCCGGCGTGGTGGACGGGGCCTGGTGCACCGCGGCGTGGCGAACCCGGCGTGGTGACTCCAGCGCCGTGCCCGCTGCGTGACGGGCGACTGCTTGCCGCGGCTGGCGTGGCGCTGCGGTGCGGTGACCTCCGCCACGTGATCGGCTCGACCGCGTGGAGACGTTCGTGAAGACCCGCCCCGGCACCCCGCCCGGATTCTTCGCCTGCGAGGCGGCGGGGCTGCGCTGGCTCCGGGTCCGCGGAGGACCCCGTGTGGTGACGGTGGTTGACGCCGGGCGCGACGAACTGGTCCTGGAGCGGCTCTCCGAGGTGCGGCCGACGGCCCGGGCCGCGCGCGCCTTCGGGCGGCGCCTCGCGGTGCTGCACGACGCCGGCGCCCCCGCGTGGGGCGCGCTCCCGCCCGGCGTCTCGTCCGGGTTCTTCGGTCCGCTCGACGACCCGCTGCCCATGCCCGGCGGGGCGTGGCTCTCATGGGCCGACTTCTACGGCGAGGCCCGGCTCACACCGATCTGCGATCAGGGCCGCGCGCGGGGGGTGTTCGACCGGGCGGACGCGGAGACATTCCGTGCGGTCGTCTCGCGGCTGGGCGCCCTGCTCGGGGCCGCAGGCGACGACCTCCCCGCACGGCTGCACGGGGACCTGTGGTCGGGCAACGTGCTCTGGGTGCCCGCGACCGGAGGGGAAGCGACCGGAGTGGGAGCGACTGGAGTGGGAGCGACCGGGGGAGCGGACGGTGCGTTGCCGGACGACGACGCCGAGGCGGCGCTCATCGACCCCGCTGCGCACGGTGGGCACCGGGAGGCCGACCTGGCGATGCTCGCGCTCTTCGGCTCGCCGCACCTGGCGGAGACGATCCGCGGGTACGAGGAGGCGCACCCGCTGGCCCCGGGCTGGGAGCGGCGGGTGGGGCTGCACCACCTGTACCCGCTCGCCGTCCACGCGGTGCTCTTCGGGGGCGGCTACGTCGAGCGCACCCGCCGGCTGCTCGCTGCCCTCGCGGGGTGATGGGCGCGCGGGAGCTGCCGATGAAAAAGTGTGCCAAGCGCCGCCGTCAGACCGGCCGGCCCGGTCGGCTACGCCCGGGCAGCAGAGCCGGGAGGTCACGGCTCGCGGATCGCGTCTCCCAGCCGCGCGACCGCATCGGCCACGACGGCGCCGAGCCAGACGCCGTCGTTGTGCCGAGCGCCCTCGATGACCAGTTCCTCGAAGATGTGCTGCGCCGCCTGCGCGACGCGGGCGCTCTGCGCCGCGGGGACCACCTCGTCGGCGCTGCCGGAGATGACGGTCACCGGCACCCCGGCGACCGCGCCCGCCTGCGCGAGCTGATAGGCGATGGGGAAGTGGTTGCGGTCCATGATGAAGCGGACCAGTGGCGGGATCGGGACGATCGTCGCGCCGACGTCGTGCAGCGACGTGAAGGGGGAACGGAGCACCAGCCCGCCGGGCGGCTGGCGGACGGCCAGGCCGGTGACCACGCCGGTGCCGATCGACTCACCGAGGTAGATGGTCCGGCTCGCGGGAAAGCCGCGAGCCTGGAGGTCGCGCTGGGCGGCGAGCGCGTCCTGGACGAGGCCCTCCTCGGACGGCGTCC
>Ga0136713_1000002_pt1 | contig 31028 bp, 38 predicted proteins | sample JTO22cmmetaG_FD_101393 | JGI IMG/M metagenome (GOLD analysis project Ga0136713, IMG submission 101393) | Freshwater bacterial and archeal communities from Indian Creek, Illinois, USA - JTO22cm metaG | ecosystem: Environmental > Aquatic > Freshwater > Unclassified | place: USA: Indian Creek... | reverse complement strand
GTTCGTCCGCTCGAACCAAGGCACGAGCTACAACCAGCGCGTGATCGTGCGCGAGGGTCAGCGGATCGAACCCGGCTCGGTCCTGGCCGACGGCCCCGCGACCGACGAGGGCGAGCTCGCCCTGGGCCGCAACCTCCTCGTCGCGTTCATGTCGTGGGAGGGTCACAACTACGAGGACGCGATCATCCTGTCGCAGCGCCTCATCGAGGACGACGTCCTCTCCTCGATCCACATCGAGGAGCACGAGGTCGACGCCCGCGACACCAAGCTCGGCCCGGAGGAGATCACGCGGGACATCCCGAACGTCTCCGAGGACGTGCTCGCCGACCTCGACGAGCGCGGCATCATCCGCATCGGTGCCGAGGTCGGCGCCGGCGACGTGCTGGTCGGCAAGGTGACCCCGAAGGGTGAGACCGAGCTGACCCCGGAGGAGCGCCTGCTGCGCGCCATCTTCGGTGAGAAGGCCCGCGAGGTCCGCGACACCTCCCTGAAGGTGCCCCACGGCGAGTCCGGCACCGTCATCGGCGTGCGCGAGTTCAACCGCGAGGACGGCGACGAGCTGCCCGCCGGGGTCAACCAGCTGGTCCGCGTGTACATCGCCCAGCGCCGCAAGATCACCGTGGGTGACAAGCTCGCCGGCCGTCACGGCAACAAGGGCGTCATCTCCAAGATCCTGCCGCAGGAGGACATGCCGTTCCTGCCCGACGGCACGCCGGTCGACGTGATTCTCAACCCGCTCGGTGTCCCGGGGCGTATGAACGTCGGCCAGGTCCTCGAGACGCACCTCGGCTGGGTCGCCAGCCGTGGCTGGGACGTGGAGTCCGCCGAGGGCGACACCTCGTGGAAGGAGTCGGTGCCGGCGGTCGCCGCCAAGACGACGCCGTTCACCCCCGTCGCGACCCCGGTCTTCGACGGCCTGGAGGAGAGCGCGCTGCGCGGTCTGCTCGGCTCGACCATCCGCCCCGCGCGTGACCTCGACGTCACCTACGACGAGCAGATGGTGGGCACCGACGGCCGCATGGTCGGCCTCGACGGCAAGGCTCGTCTCTTCGACGGCCGCTCCGGCGAGCCGTTCCCCGAGGCGGTCTCGGTCGGCTACATGTACATCCTCAAGCTCCACCACCTGGTCGACGACAAGATCCACGCCCGCTCGACCGGTCCGTACTCGATGATCACGCAGCAGCCCCTGGGCGGTAAGGCCCAGTTCGGCGGCCAGCGGTTCGGCGAGATGGAGGTGTGGGCGCTCGAGGCGTACGGCGCCGCCTACACCCTCCAGGAGCTGCTCACCATCAAGTCCGACGACGTCCCGGGCCGCGTGAAGGTCTACGAGGCGATCGTCAAGGGCGAGAACATCCCCGACTCGGGCATCCCGGAGTCCTTCAAGGTGCTCCTCAAGGAGATGCAGTCGCTCTGCCTGAACGTGGAGGTGCTGTCCTCGGACGGCTCCTCCATCGAGATGAAGGAGTCCGACGACGAGGTGTACCGCGCCGCGGAGGAGCTCGGCATCGACCTCTCCCGCCGCCCCAACGCCGCGTCCAGCATCGACGAGATCTGATCCGGTCCTCGGACCGCACTTCGACGATCACCTGAGTTTTAGGAAGTAGGACACTTTGCTCGACGTCAACGTCTTCGACGAGCTGCGTATCGGCCTGGCGACCGCGGACGACATCCGCGCGTGGTCGCACGGCGAGGTCAAGAAGCCCGAGACCATCAACTACCGCACCCTCAAGCCCGAGAAGGACGGCCTCTTCTGCGAGAAGATCTTCGGCCCCACCCGGGACTGGGAGTGCTACTGCGGCAAGTACAAGCGCGTGCGCTTCAAGGGCATCGTCTGCGAGCGCTGTGGTGTGGAGGTCACCCGCTCGAAGGTCCGCCGTGAGCGCATGGGCCACATCGAGCTGGCTGCCCCGGTCACGCACATCTGGTTCTTCAAGGGTGTGCCCTCGCGCCTGGGCTACCTGCTCGACCTCGCGCCGAAGGACCTGGAGAAGGTCATCTACTTCGCGGCCTACATGATCACGTGGGTCGACGACGAGGGCCGTCACGAGGACCTGCCGCGTCTCCAGGCGGAGATCGACCTGGAGAAGAAGGAGATCGCGGACCGCCGCGACAACGACATCAACGCTCGTGCCGTCAAGCTCGAGGCCGACCTGACCCAGCTCGAGGCCGAGGGTGCGAAGGCCGACGCGCGCCGCAAGGTGCGTGACGCCGCTGAGCGCGAGATGTCGAACCTGCGCAAGCGGGCGGACCAGGAGATCGAGCGCCTCGAGAACGTCTGGGACCGCTTCAAGAACCTCAAGGTCGCCGACCTCGAGGGTGACGAGATGCTGTACCGCTCGCTGCAGGACCGCTACGGCACCTACTTCGAGGGCTCGATGGGCGCGAACGCGATCCAGAAGCGCCTTGAGTCGTTCGACCTGGAGGCCGAGGCCGAGAACCTGCGCGAGATCATCCGCTCGGGCAAGGGCCAGCGCAAGACCCGCGCCCTCAAGCGCCTCAAGGTCGTCAACGCGTTCCTCACCACCACCAACTCGCCCACGGCGATGGTGCTCGACGCCGTCCCGGTCATCCCGCCGGACCTGCGCCCGATGGTGCAGCTCGACGGTGGCCGCTTCGCGACGTCGGACCTCAACGACCTGTACCGCCGCGTGATCAACCGGAACAACCGCCTCAAGCGCCTGCTCGACCTGGGTGCTCCGGAGATCATCGTCAACAACGAGAAGCGCATGCTCCAGGAGGCCGTGGATTCGCTCTTCGACAACGGTCGCCGCGGCCGCCCGGTCACGGGCCCCGGCAACCGCCCGCTGAAGTCCATCTCGGACATGCTCAAGGGCAAGCAGGGTCGTTTCCGTCAGAACCTGCTCGGCAAGCGTGTCGACTACTCGGGCCGTTCGGTCATCGTGGTCGGCCCGACGCTGAAGCTGCACCAGTGCGGTCTGCCCAAGCAGATGGCGCTCGAGCTGTTCAAGCCGTTCGTGATGAAGCGCCTCGTGGAGCTCAACCACGCGCAGAACATCAAGTCGGCCAAGCGCATGGTCGAGCGCACCCGCTCGGTCGTGTGGGACGTCCTTGAAGAGGTCATCACCGAGCACCCCGTGCTGCTCAACCGTGCCCCCACGCTGCACCGTCTGGGTATCCAGGCCTTCGAGCCGCAGCTCGTCGAGGGCAAGGCCATCCACCTGCACCCGCTCGTCTGCGCCGCCTTCAACGCCGACTTCGACGGTGACCAGATGGCCGTGCACCTGCCGCTGAGCGCGGAGGCGCAGGCCGAGGCGCGGATCTTGATGCTGTCGTCGAACAACATCCTCAAGCCGTCGGACGGCCGCCCGGTGACCATGCCCTCGCAGGACATGATCATCGGTCTGCACCACCTGACGTCGGACCGCGAGGGTGCCAAGGGCGACGGCCGCGTCTTCGCGTCCCAGGCCGAGGCGATCATGGCCTTCGACCGGGGACAGCTCGACCTGAACGCCAAGGTCAAGATCCGCATGGCGGACCTGGTCTTCGAGCCGGGCGAGGAGCCGGAGGGCTGGGAGCCCGACGTGCCGCTGCTCTTCGAGACCACCCTCGGTCGCACGCTGTTCAACGAGGCGCTCCCGGTCGACTACCCGTTCCAGAATGGCGTCGTGGGCAAGAAGGAGCTCTCGACGATCGTCAACGACCTCGCGGAGTCGTACCCGAAGGTCGAGGTCGCCGCGGCGCTCGACGCCCTCAAGGACGCCGGCTACAAGTGGGCCACCCGCTCGGGGGTCACCATCGCGATCTCCGACGTCGCGATGCCGGAGGTCAAGAACGACATCCTCGACGAGCACGAGGGCCGTGCCCTCAAGGTGCAGCAGCAGTTCGACCGCGGTCTGATCACCGACGACGAGCGCCGTCAGGAGCTCATCGAGATCTGGACCCAGGCCACCGACAAGGTCGCCTCGGTCATGCGCGAGAACCTCGAGAACAACTCGCGGAACACCCTGTACCGCATGGTGTCCTCGGGTGCCCGTGGTAACTGGATGCAGGTCCGCCAGATCGCCGGTATGCGCGGGCTCGTGGCGAACCCGAAGGGCGAGATCATCCCGCGCCCGATCAAGTCCAACTACCGCGAGGGCCTCTCCGTCCTCGAGTACTTCATCGCCTCGCACGGTGCCCGTAAGGGTCTGGCCGACACGGCGCTGCGTACGGCGGACTCGGGCTACCTGACCCGTCGTCTGGTCGACGTGTCGCAGGACGTCATCATCCGTGAGGACGACTGCGGCACCGAGCGTGGTCTGGTCCTGCCGGTCGCCGAGCGCATCGGTGACACGCTGGTCCCGCACGCCCGGGTCGAGACCTCGATCTACGCCCGCACGCTGGCCACGGACGTGCACGACGGCGACGGCAGCGTCATCGCCCGCGGTGGCGAGGACGCCGGTGACGCCGAGATCGAGGCACTGCTGGCCGCCGGTATCGAGAACGTCAAGGTGCGCTCGGTCCTCACCTGTGAGTCCCGCGTCGGCACCTGCGCCAAGTGCTACGGCCGCTCGCTGGCCACCGGCAAGCTCGTCGACATCGGGGAGGCCGTGGGCATCATCGCGGCCCAGTCGATCGGTGAGCCCGGCACGCAGCTGACGATGCGGACGTTCCACACCGGTGGCGTCGCCTCGGCCGACGACATCACGCAGGGTCTGCCCCGCGTCACCGAGCTCTTCGAGGCCCGCACCCCCAAGGGTGAGGCCCCGATCGCGGAGTTCACCGGTCGCATCGCGATCGAGGACGCCGAGCGCTCGCGCCAGCTGATCCTCACGCCGGACGACGGCTCCGAGGAGATCCGGTACCAGGTCTCGAAGCGCTCGCGCCTGATGGTGGAGGACGGCGAGCACGTCCAGGTCGGCACCCAGCTGGTCCAGGGTGCCCGCGACCCGAAGAAGGTCCTGCGCATCCTCGGCCCGCGCGCCGCGCAGAAGTTCCTGGTGGACGAGGTCCAGGAGACCTACCGCAGCCAGGGTGTGGACATCCACGACAAGCACATCGAGGTCATCGTGCGGCAGATGCTGCGCCGCGTGACCGTGCTCGACTCGGGTGACACCACGCTCCTGCCGGGCGAGCTCGCCGAGCGTCGCCGCTTCGAGGACGCGAACCGTGGCGCGGTCGCCGAGGGCGGTCAGCCGGCCTCGGGCCGTCCCGAGCTGATGGGCATCACCAAGGCGTCGCTCGCCACCGACTCGTGGCTCTCGGCCGCCTCCTTCCAGGAGACGACCCGCGTGCTCACCGAGGCGGCGATGAGTGGTCGCCGAGACCCGCTGCTGGGCCTCAAGGAGAACGTCATCATCGGTAAGCTCATCCCCGCCGGCACGGGCTTGTCCCGCTACCGCAACGTCGAGGTCGAGCCGACCGAGCAGGCCAAGGCGGAGCTCTACCCGAGCTTCGGCTACGACGAGATCGACTTCCCGACGCTCGGCATGGGCTCGGGCGAGGCGATCCCGCTGGAGGACCTGGACTTCGGCGACTTCCGCTGAGGAGTCGGGCCCCAGCAGGTCTCTGCGGAAGCAGTTCTCCGTGAAGGGCGGGGTGGTCAGTTGACCGCCCCGCCCTTCGGCGTGTACCGTTGGCAGCCGTGCCTGCCCTGTCTCGCAACAGGTGTCATTCGACAGGTGTCATCCGACAGCAGCAGGTCCCGGCGTCCGTGAGGCCCGGGCCATCGAGCCGGTGGTTTGTGGCGTAGCGGTCCCTTCGTGAGACTGCGGGTCCGTCGCTGCTGCCGGCCCGCAAACTCTTTACCATGACGGGGGCCGGCCGGTCTCCGTGAGCTCAAGAAGACGACGGAGACGTAGTGCCTACGATCCAGCAGCTCGTCCGCAAGGGCCGGGCCACGAAGCCGGGGAAGTCGAACACTCCCGCGCTGAAGGGCTCCCCGCAGCGGCGCGGCGTGTGCACCCGTGTGTACACCACCACCCCCAAGAAGCCGAACTCGGCGCTCCGCAAGGTTGCGCGTGTGAAGTTGTCCTCCGGCATCGAGGTCACCGCCTACATCCCCGGCGTCGGCCACAACCTGCAGGAGCACTCGATCGTGCTCGTGCGTGGCGGCCGTGTGAAGGACCTCCCCGGTGTCCGCTACAAGATCGTTCGTGGCGCCCTCGACACCCAGGGTGTGAAGAACCGTAAGCAGGCCCGCAGCCGCTACGGCGCGAAGAAGGAGAAGGCCTGATGCCTCGTAAGGGTCCGGCCCCCAAGCGGCCGCTCGTCGTCGACCCCGTCTACGGGTCCCCCGTCGTCACGCAGCTGATCAACAAGATCCTGCTCGACGGCAAGAAGTCCACCGCCGAGGCGATCGTCTACGAGGCGCTCGAGGGCGTCCGTGCGAAGACCGACCAGGACCCGGTCGTCGTCCTCAAGCGCGCGCTGGAGAACGTCCGCCCGGCCCTCGAGGTCCGCAGCCGCCGCGTCGGTGGCGCGACCTACCAGGTCCCGGTCGAGGTTCGCCCCGTCCGCTCGACGACGCTGGCCCTGCGCTGGCTGACGGACTTCTCGCGCGCCCGCCGCGAGAAGACCATGACCGAGCGTCTGATGAACGAGATCCTCGACGCATCCAACGGCCTCGGTGCCGCGGTCAAGCGCCGCGAGGACATGCACAAGATGGCCGAGTCGAACCGCGCGTTCGCCCACTACCGCTGGTAATCGTCGTCAGCCCCGGGGACCCCGGTCCCCGGGGCCGCAGGCGCGCCGCCCTCACTCTCTCTAAGGGGAACCCACCGTGGCACTTGACGTGCTGACCGACCTGAGCAAGGTCCGGAACATCGGCATCATGGCCCACATCGATGCCGGCAAGACGACGACGACCGAGCGGATCCTGTACTACACGGGCGTCAACTACAAGATGGGCGAGACGCACGACGGTGCCTCGACCACCGACTGGATGGAGCAGGAGCAGGAGCGTGGCATCACGATCACGTCCGCTGCTGTGACCGCCTTCTGGAACAAGGGCAAGCCCAACGAGACGCAGATCAACGTCATCGACACGCCGGGCCACGTCGACTTCACGGTTGAGGTGGAGCGCTCGCTGCGCGTCCTCGACGGTGCCGTGGCCGTCTTCGACGGCAAGGAGGGTGTCGAGCCCCAGTCCGAGACGGTGTGGCGCCAGGCCGACAAGTACGACGTCCCGCGCATCTGCTTCGTCAACAAGATGGACAAGCTGGGTGCGGACTTCTACTTCACGGTCGACACCATCATCAACCGTCTCAAGGCTCGCCCGCTGGTCATCCAGCTCCCGATCGGTGCCGAGAACGACTTCGAAGGCGTCGTCGACCTGGTCGAGATGCGCGCGATCGTCTGGCGCGGCGAGACCAAGATGGGTGCCGAGTACACCGTCGAGGAGATCCCCGCCGACCTCGCCGACAAGGCCGCCGAGTACCGCGAGAAGCTGCTCGAGGCCGTCGCCGAGACGGACGAGGCCCTGATGGAGAAGTTCTTCGAGGACGGCGACCTGTCCGTCGAGGAGATCAAGGGCGGCATCCGCAAGCTCACGATCTCCGGCGAGGCCTTCCCGGTCCTGTGTGGCTCGGCCTTCAAGAACAAGGGCGTCCAGCCCATGCTCGACGCCGTCGTGGACTACCTCCCGTCCCCGCTCGACATCCCGGCCATCACGGGTCACGACCCGAAGAACGCCGAGACCGAGATCGAGCGTCACGCGGACGCCACGGAGCCGTTCGCGGCTCTCGCGTTCAAGATCGCCACGCACCCGTACTTCGGCAAGCTCACCTTCATCCGCGTCTACTCCGGCAAGGTGCCCTCCGGCTCCCAGGTCGTGAACTCGACCAAGGGGAAGAAGGAGCGCGTCGGCAAGATCTTCCAGATGCACGCGAACAAGGAGAACCCGGTCGACGAGGCGTCGGCGGGTCACATCTACGCGTTCATCGGCCTCAAGGACGTCACCACCGGTGACACCCTGTGCGACCCGTCGTCGCAGGTCATCCTCGAGTCGATGAGCTTCCCGGAGCCGGTCATCGACGTGGCCATCGAGCCCAAGACGAAGGCCGACCAGGAGAAGCTCTCGACGGCGATCCAGAAGCTCGCCGAGGAGGACCCGACCTTCCGCGTCAAGCTGGACGAGGAGACCGGCCAGACCGTCATCGGCGGTATGGGCGAGCTCCACCTCGACATCCTCGTCGACCGCATGCGTCGCGAGTTCAAGGTCGAGGCCAACGTCGGCAAGCCGCAGGTCGCGTACCGCGAGACGATCCGCCGCACCGCGGACAAGATCGGCTACACGCACAAGAAGCAGACCGGTGGCTCGGGCCAGTTCGCGAAGGTTCTGGTGACCTTCGAGCCGCTGGACACCAGCGAGGGCGAGCTCTACCAGTTCGAGAACGCCGTCACCGGTGGTCGCGTCCCGCGCGAGTACATCCCGTCGGTCGACGCTGGTATCCAGTCTGCGATGCAGCAGGGTATCCTCGCCGGCTTCCCGATGGTGGGCGTCAAGGCTACGCTGGTCGACGGCGCCTACCACGACGTGGACTCGTCGGAGATGGCATTCAAGATCGCCGGCTCGATGGTCTTCAAGGAGGGCATCAAGCGCGCCGATCCGGTGCTCCTCGAGCCGCTCATGGCGGTCGAGGTGCGCACGCCCGAGGAGTACATGGGCGACGTCATCGGCGACATCAACTCGCGTCGTGGCATGATCCAGTCGATGGAGGACGCGACCGGCGTCAAGGTCGTGCGTGCCCAGGTGCCGCTCAGCGAGATGTTCGGCTACATCGGTGACCTTCGGTCGAAGACCCAGGGCCGCGCGGTGTACTCGATGCAGTTCGACAGCTACGCCGAGGTTCCTCGCAACGTCGCTGACGAGATCATCAAGAAGACCCGGGGCGAGTGAGTCCCCACAGGTCGACCTGCAAGACCATCAACCTGTAGGAAAACCCCGTCGCCCCGCGGGAGGTAGGCTTCTCGCCGAGTCTCGCAACGTTCGGGATCATCTACCGAGTCCCAGGAGGACCCCAGTGGCTAAGGCCAAGTTCGAGCGGACCAAGCCGCACGTCAACATCGGTACCATCGGTCACGTCGACCACGGTAAGACGACGCTGACGGCCGCCATCTCCAAGACCCTCGCCGACAAGTACCCGGCGTCGGAGGGCTACCTCGCCAACCAGGTCGTCGACTTCGACGGCATTGACAAGGCGCCCGAGGAGAAGCAGCGCGGTATCACGATCAACATCTCGCACATCGAGTACGAGACCCCGGCTCGTCACTACGCGCACGTTGACGCTCCCGGTCACGCTGACTACATCAAGAACATGATCACCGGTGCCGCCCAGATGGACGGTGCCATCCTCGTGGTCGCCGCCACCGATGGCCCGATGGCCCAGACGCGTGAGCACGTCCTGCTCGCCCGCCAGGTCGGCGTCCCCTACCTCCTCGTCGCGCTGAACAAGTGTGACGTCGTCGAGGACGAGGAGATCCTCGAGCTCGTCGAGATGGAGGTCCGCGAGCTGCTGTCGTCGCAGGGCTTCGACGGCGACAACGCCCCGGTCGTCCGCGTGTCGGGCTTCCAGGCGCTCCAGGGCGACTCGGCCTGGACCGAGAAGATCGTCGAGCTCATGACCGCCGTCGACGAGAACGTGCCGGAGCCGGTGCGCGACCTCGACAAGCCGTTCCTGATGCCGGTCGAGGACGTCTTCACGATCACCGGTCGTGGCACCGTCGTCACCGGTAAGGTCGAGCGTGGCACGCTCAACATCAACACCGAGGTCGAGATCGTCGGCATCCGCGAGCCGCAGAAGACCACGGTCACGGGCATCGAGACCTTCCACAAGCAGATGGACCAGGCTCAGGCCGGTGACAACACCGGTCTGCTCCTGCGCGGCATCAAGCGCGAGGACGTCGAGCGTGGCCAGGTCGTCGTGAAGCCGGGTTCGATCACCCCGCACACCGACTTCGAGGCGCAGGTCTACATCCTCGGCAAGAACGAGGGCGGCCGTCACAACCCGTTCTACTCGAACTACCGCCCGCAGTTCTACTTCCGCACCACGGACGTCACCGGCGTCATCACGCTGCCCGAGGGCACCGAGATGGTCATGCCCGGCGACAACACCGAGATGACGGTCAACCTCATCCAGCCCATCGCCATGGAGGAGGGCCTCGGCTTCGCCATCCGTGAGGGTGGTCGCACGGTCGGTTCCGGCCGTGTCACCAAGATCCTCAAGTGATCTTGCCGAGCTGAGCTCCTTCGGCCGCGCCGGCTCGTCGGCAGGCTGATCGCCGGGCCCGGGTTCCCTCAAGGGAGCCCGGGCCTTCGGCGTGCCGGGCGCCGCTGCCTTGTCCCGCCACCGCCCTGTCCCGCCACCGCCGGTGCACGGTTGGTGACCGTCGGGTCACTGCCGTGTCACTGCCGTGTCGCTGGGTGCAGCGTCACACCGGCCCCGGCTTGGGATCCGGTGGTTGGTGTGGCACACTAGGGAAGTTGCCTGTCACGGGCGTGTTCTTTCTCGTGTCGAACAGTGTGTCTCACCGCAGCCGCGCGGAACCTCGGGAGCTTCCCGGCGTTCGGCGAGTCGGCTGGACGTCCTCCTCCAGGCGAGGGGTTCGCGGGGTCGCAGTCTGTTCGCACGACGAGCGCCCGCACGACCGATTCGGTGGACGCACGTCCTCAAGGAGAGGGTTCGACAGGCCCGACAACGTCGTGGTCGGCCCCGCGTGGGCTGATCACCATCCAACGGCCTCCAGGCCTCGTGCGGATCGCGCAAGCGACACGCCCGAGCGCGGGGGTCGGACAGTAGCGGTTCGAGAGAGAGAGTCAGACGACGCCATGGCGGGACAGAAGATCCGCATCCGGCTCAAGTCCTATGACCACGAGGTCATTGACAGCTCCGCGCGCAAGATCGTTGACACGGTCACCCGCGCCGGCGCGACTGTTGTGGGCCCGGTGCCGCTCCCGACGGAGAAGAACGTCTTCGTCGTGATCCGGTCGCCTCACAAGTACAAGGACAGCCGCGAGCACTTCGAGATGCGCACGCACAAGCGGCTCATCGACATCATCGATCCCACGCCGAAGGCCGTCGACTCGCTCATGCGTATCGACCTGCCTGCCGACGTGAACATCGAGATCAAGCTCTGAGGCAGGTGACTGACAGATGAGCAACCTTCAGAAGAACGTCACCGCCGTGCTGGGCACCAAGCTCGGGATGACGCAGCTGTGGGACGAGGCCGGTCGCCTCGTGCCCGTCACCGTCGTCGCGGTCGACACCAATGTCGTGACGCAGGTTCGCAGCACCGAGAACGACGGCTACTCCGCCGTCCAGCTCGCTGCCGGCCAGATCGACCCGCGCAAGGTCACCAAGCCGCTCAAGGGCCACTTCGAGAAGGCCGGCGTGACGCCGCGCCGCCACGTGGCCGAGATCCGTACCGCCGACGCCGCCGAGTACTCGGTCGGTCAGGAGATCACCGCCGCTGCCTTCGAGGCCGGCGCCGTGGTCGACGTCGTGGGTACGACCAAGGGCAAGGGCACCGCCGGTGTCATGAAGCGCCACGGCTTCGCCGGTGTGGGCGCATCGCACGGTTCGCACCGAAACCACCGCAAGCCGGGCTCGATCGGTGGCGCCTCGACGCCGTCGCGCGTGTTCAAGGGCCTGCGCATGGCTGGTCGGATGGGCGCTGTCCGCCAGACCACCCAGAACCTGACCGTCCACGCGGTCGACGCCGAGAAGGGTCTGCTGCTCGTCAAGGGCGCGGTTCCCGGCCCCAAGGGCGGCGTCGTCGTTGTGAAGACCGCTGCGAAGGGTGCGTGAGCACAATGACTGAGCAGACCGCCCAGACCGTGACCGTCCTCGACGCCCAGGGCAAGAAGGCCGGCACCGCCGACCTGCCCGCCGAGGTCTTCGACGTCGTCACCAACGTCCCGCTGATCCACCAGGTCGTCGTCGCCCAGCGTGCCGCTGCTCGCCAGGGCACCCACTCGACCAAGACCCGCGGCGAGGTCCGCGGTGGTGGCAAGAAGCCGTACAAGCAAAAGGGCACCGGCCGCGCCCGCCAGGGTTCGATCCGCGCTCCGCAGTTCGCCGGTGGTGGCACCGTCCACGGCCCGCAGCCGCGCTCGTACGACCAGCGCACCCCCAAGAAGATGAAGGCCGCCGCCCTGCGCGGTGCCCTGTCCGACCGCGCTCGCGCCGGTCGTGTCCACGTCGTCACCGGTTTCGGTGTCGAGGGCACGCCGTCGACCAAGACCGCGATGAAGACCCTGGCGGCTCTGACCGAGCGTCCCCACATCCTCGTGGTGACCGAGCGTTCGGACGAGGCGACGATCCTGTCGCTGCGCAACGTCCCGACCCTTCACGTGCTCACGGCCGACCAGCTCAACACGTACGACGTGCTCGTCTCGGACGACGTCGTCTTCACCGAGGGCGCGCTCGCCGCGTTCCTCGAGGGCCCCGCCAAGGGCGCGAAGGCGATCGCGACCGAGTCGGATGTGGCGGCCGAGGCCGCAGTCGAGGAGGCCACCAAGTGACCACCGTGCAGAAGGACCCGCGCGACATCCTGCTCGCGCCGGTCGTCTCCGAGAAGAGCTACGGCCTCCTCGACGAGGGCAAGTACACCTTCGTCGTGGACCCGCGGGCCAACAAGACCGAGATCAAGATCGCGGTCGAGCAGGTCTTCGGCGTCAAGGTCGGCTCGGTGAACACCATCAACCGCAAGGGCAAGACGCGTCGCACGCGTTTCGGCCTGGGTAAGCGCAAGGACACGAAGCGTGCGATCGTCACCCTCCGCGAGGGCTCGATCGACATCTTCGGCGGTCCGGTGAGCTGAGGAACTGACAATGGGTATCCGTAAGTACAAGCCGACTACCCCGGGTCGTCGCGGGTCGTCCGTTGCCGACTTTGTCGAGGTCACGCGCTCCACGCCGGAGAAGTCGCTGGTCCGCCCCCTGTCAAAGACGGGTGGCCGCAACAACTCCGGTCGCATCACCACCCGCCACAAGGGTGGTGGCCACAAGCGTCAGTACCGCGTGATCGACTTCCGTCGTCACGACAAGGACGGCGTGCCGGCCAAGGTCGCTCACATCGAGTACGACCCCAACCGCACCGCGCGCATCGCGCTCCTGCACTACGCGGACGGCGAGAAGCGCTACATCATCGCCCCGAACAAGCTTGCTCAGGGTGACGTCGTCGAGGCCGGTGCCGGTGCCGACATCAAGCCCGGTAACAACCTGCCGCTGCGCAACATCCCGACCGGTACGGTCATCCACGCCATCGAGCTGCGTCCCGGTGGCGGCGCGAAGATCGCCCGCTCGGCCGGTGCCTCGGTCCAGCTCGTCGCCAAGGACGGCCCCTACGCCCAGTTGCGTATGCCGTCCGGTGAGATCCGCAACGTCGACCTGCGCTGCCGCGCGACGGTCGGCGAGGTCGGCAACGCCGAGCAGTCGAACATCAACTGGGGCAAGGCCGGCCGCATGCGCTGGAAGGGCGTCCGCCCGACCGTGCGTGGTGTCGCCATGAACCCGATCGACCACCCGCACGGTGGTGGAGAGGGCAAGACCTCCGGTGGTCGCCACCCGGTGAGCCCGTGGGGCCAGCCGGAGGGTCGTACCCGCCGTCCGAACAAGCCGAGCGACAAGCTGATCGTCCGCCGTCGCCGCACCGGCAAGAAGCGCTGATAGGAGCCTGGAACATGCCTCGCAGCCTGAAGAAGGGCCCCTTCGTCGACGGTCACCTTCAGAAGAAGGTCGACCTGCAGAACGAGAAGGGGACCAAGAATGTCATCAAGACCTGGTCCCGTCGGTCGGTCATCACGCCCGACTTCCTCGGTCACACGTTCGCCGTGCACGACGGTCGCAAGCACACGCCGGTCTTCGTGACCGAGTCGATGGTCGGCCACAAGCTCGGCGAGTTCGCCCCCACGCGGACCTTCCGCGGCCACGTGAAGGATGACAAGAAGGGTCGTCGTCGCTGAGCGCAAGCTCAGAGATGACGATCTGGACTGTCTGAGAAAAGGAAGCAGGACAGCAATGGAAGCCAAGGCGCAGGCGCGGTTCGTCCGCGTTACGCCGATGAAGGCCCGGCGCGTCGTGGACCTCATCCGTGGCAAGCAGGCCGGCGAGGCCGTCGCGGTGCTGAAGTTCGCACCCCAGGCCGCCGCCGAGCCGGTGCTGAAGGTCGTGGAGTCCGCGATCGCCAACGCCCGGGTGAAGGCCGACCGAGCGAGCGAGCGCTTCGACGAGCAGGAGCTCGTCGTCGCCGCCGCGTTCGTCGACGAGGGCCCGACTCTCAAGCGGTTCCGTCCGCGTGCCCAGGGCCGCGCGAGCCGCATCCTCAAGCGCACGAGCCACATCACCGTGGTCGTCGCGCCGCGTGAGAAGAAGGAAGGGGCCCGATAGTGGGGCAGAAGGTTCACCCGCACGGGTACCGCCTCGGCATCACCACCGACCACCGGTCGCGCTGGTTTGCCGACAGCACGAAGCCTGGCCAGCGGTACCGCGACTACGTCCGTGAGGACGTTCAGATCCGCAAGCTCATGAGCACCGGTCTCGAGCGTGCCGGCATCGCCAAGGTCGAGATCGAGCGCACCCGCGACCGCGTCCGCGTGGACATCCACACGGCGCGCCCGGGCATCGTGATCGGCCGCCGTGGTGCCGAGGCCGACCGCATCCGCGGCGAGCTCGAGAAGCTCACGGGCAAGCAGGTCCAGCTGAACATCCTTGAGGTCAAGAACGCCGAGATCGAGGCTCAGCTCGTTGCCCAGGGCATCGCCGAGCAGCTCGCGAGCCGCGTGTCGTTCCGCCGTGCGATGCGCAAGGGCATGCAGTCCGCGCAGCGCGCCGGTGCCAAGGGCATCCGAGTTCAGGTCTCGGGTCGTCTCGGCGGCGCCGAGATGAGCCGTTCGGAGTTCTACCGCGAGGGTCGTGTGCCGCTGCACACGCTCCGCGCGAACATCGACTTCGGCTTCTTCGAGGCCCGCACCACCTTCGGCCGCATCGGCGTGAAGGTGTGGATCTACAAGGGCGACATCACCGAGAAGGAGTTCGCCGCCCAGCAGGCCGCCTCCGCTCCGCGTCAGGGCCGTGGCCCGCGCGCTGAGCGCGACGGTCGTGGCGAGCGCGGCGAGCGTCGTGGTGGCGGTCGCCGCAACGACCGTTCGGCTGCCCCGACCGGTGAGGCGACCGAGGCCGCGTCCTCGTCCGCCCCCGCCGTCGAGGCGCCGGCTGAGACCGGAACGGAGGCCTGAGCATGCTGATCCCCCGCAGGCTCAAGCACCGCAAGCAGCACCACCCGGGCCGCTCCGGCGCCTCGAAGGGTGGCAACACGATCGCGTTCGGCGAGTACGGCATTCAGGCTCTCGAGCCCGCCTACGTCACCAACCGTCAGATCGAGGCTGCTCGTATCGCGATGACCCGCCACATCAAGCGTGGCGGAAAGGTCTGGATCAACATCTACCCGGACCGTCCCCTGACCAAGAAGCCCGCCGAGACCCGCATGGGTTCCGGTAAGGGTTCGCCCGAGTGGTGGGTCGCCAACGTCAAGCCCGGCCGCATCGTCTTCGAGCTGGCCGGTGTCCCGGAGCCCCTGGCTCGTGAGGCCATGCGCCGCGCGATCCACAAGCTCCCGATGAAGTGCCGTTTCGTGGTGCGCGAGGGTGGTGCGATCTGATGGCTATCGGTACCAAGGGCATGGCCCCGGCCGACCTTGACGGCTTCACCGACGAGAAGCTCGTCGCGGAGCTGAAGAAGGCCAAGGAGGAGCTGTTCAACCTGCGCTTCCAGTCGGCCACCGGTCAGCTCGAGTCGCACGGCCGCATCAAGGCCGTCAAGCGCGACATCTCGCGGATCTACACGATCCTGCGCGAGCGCGAGCTCGGCATCCGTACGGCTCCGAGCGCTGAGTGAGGCAGGAATGAGCAACGAGACGACTGAGGCGACGCCCGTCGCCGACCGTGGCACCCGCAAGGTTCGCCGCGGCTACGTGGTCAGCGACAAGATGGACAAGACCATCGTGGTCGAGGTCGAGGACCGGGTGAAGCACCCGCTCTACGGCAAGGTCATGCGTCGCACGACCAAGGTCAAGGCCCACGACGAGCAGAACAGCGCCGGCATCGGCGACCTGGTCGTCATCATGGAGACTCGCCCGCTGTCCGCCACCAAGCGGTGGCGTCTGGTCGAGATCGCCGAGAAGGCCAAGTGACCCCACTTTCGGAGTGATCTACGTCGCTCGGGCTTCCTTCGGGTAGCCCGGGCAACGTAGACTCTTCGATCGGCCACCCTGCGACGTGACACACGTATGCGTGCAGGGGGGCATTCACCCACAATCCGTTCGGCCAGGCTCCGTGCCGACGCGCGTGCCCGCACGCTCGTCCTACGAGAGAACCAGCTCGACGACAGGAGCATTTGAATGATCCAGCAGGAGTCGCGACTCCGGATCGCCGACAACACGGGTGCGAAGGAAGTCCTCTGCATCCGCGTTCTCGGTGGTTCCGGCCGTCGCTACGCCGGTATTGGCGACGTGATCGTCGCCACCGTCAAGGACGCGATCCCCGGCGGCAACGTGAAGAAGGGTGATGTGGTCAAGGCCGTCATCGTCCGGACCGCCAAGGAGCGCCGTCGCCCGGACGGTTCCTACATCAAGTTCGACGAGAACGCTGCCGTCATCCTCAAGGGCGACGGTGAGCCCCGTGGTACCCGCATCTTCGGCCCGGTCGGTCGCGAGCTTCGCGACAAGAAGTTCATGAAGATCATCTCGCTTGCGCCGGAGGTGCTCTGACCATGGCCAAGATCAAGAAGGGCGACCAGGTCGTTGTCATCGCCGGTCGCGACAAGGGCAAGGCGGGCCGCGTGCTCGAGGTCCTCAAGGACTCGGACCGCATCATCGTCGAGGGCGTCCAGCGTGTGACCAAGCACGTCAAGGCCGGCCAGACCTCGCGCGGTACCCGCACCGGTGGCATCGAGACCATCGAGGCCCCGATCCACGTCTCCAACGTCATGCTCGTCGATCCGGAGACCAAGAAGGGCTCCCGTGTCGGCTTCCGCCTCGAGCAGGTGGAGCGCGACGGTAAGACCAAGACGGTTCGCGTCCGCATCGCGAAGCGCTCCGGGAAGGACGTGTGAGGACTGTGACGACTCAGGAGAACACCCTGGTGGCCCCGGCCTTGCCGCGCCTCAAGCAGAAGTACCGCGAGGAGATCCTGCCCGGCCTCCGCGAGGAGTTCGGCTACCCGAACGTCACCCTGGTTCCCGGTCTGACCAAGATCGTCGTGAACATGGGTGTCGGCGACGCCGCCAAGGACTCGAAGCTGATCGAGGGCGCCATCCGCGACCTCACCGCGATCACGGGCCAGAAGCCGCAGGTCACGAAGGCGCGCAAGTCCATTGCCCAGTTCAAGCTGCGCGAGGGTATGCCGATCGGCGCCCACGTGACGCTGCGCGGTGACCGCATGTGGGAGTTCCTCGACCGTCTGCTGTCGGTCGCCCTCCCGCGTATCCGCGACTTCCGTGGCCTGTCGCCCAAGCAGTTCGACGGCCACGGCAACTACACCTTCGGTCTCACCGAGCAGTCGATGTTCCACGAGATCGACCAGGACAGGATCGACCGCGTCCGCGGCATGGACATCACGGTCGTGACGACGGCTAACACCGACGACGAGGGCCGCTCCCTGCTCCGCCGTCTCGGCTTCCCCTTCAAGGAGGAGAACTGACATGGCGAAGAAGGCCCTGATCAACAAGGCCGCCGCGAAGCCCAAGTTCGCGGTCCGCGCCTACACCCGGTGCCAGCGCTGCGGCCGACCGCACTCGGTCTACCGCAAGTTCGGCCTGTGCCGCATCTGCGTCCGGGAGATGGCCCACCGTGGCGAGCTCCCCGGCGTCACCAAGAGCAGCTGGTAACACCTAGGACGTCGCAGGTCCGCCCGGGACCTCATGGCCTGTCCATGAAGAGCCGGGCGGAAACCACGGCGAGGAAGGGCAAAGAGCCCAGATGACGATGACCGACCCGATCGCAGACATGCTCACGCGTCTGCGGAACGCCAACTCGGCTCACCACGACACCGTGACGATGCCGTCCTCGAAGCTGAAGCTCCACATCGCGGAGATTCTCAAGGCCGAGGGCTACATCTCCGGTTTCGTCGTCGAGGACGCGAAGGTGGGCAAGAGCCTCACCATCACCCTGAAGTACGGCCCGAACCGCGAGCGTGCCCTGTCGGGCGTCCGCCGCGTCTCGAAGCCGGGACTTCGCAAGTACGCGAAGTCGACGGAGCTCCCCAAGGTCCTCGGTGGCCTTGGTGTTGCGATCCTCTCGACCTCCTCCGGCCTCCTCACCGACCGCCAGGCTCAGGCCAAGGGCGTCGGTGGCGAGGTCCTCGCCTACGTCTGGTAATCAGGAAGGGAGATACAAGCCATGTCTCGAATCGGCAAGATCCCCGTCCAGGTTCCCGCTGGCGTGGACGTCACCATCTCGGGCTCGCTCGTGACCATCAAGGGCCCCAAGGGCACCCTTGAGCACACCGTGCCCGCCCCCATCACGGTCGCCTCGGAGGACAGCACGCTGGTCGTGTCGCGTCCCAACGACGAGCGTGACTCCCGTGCGCTGCACGGCCTCACCCGCACGCTGCTGGCCAACATCGTCACCGGTGTCACCCAGGGCTACGAGAAGAAGCTCGAGATCGTCGGCACGGGTTACCGCGTCGCCGCCAAGGGCAACACGCTCGAGTTCGCGCTCGGCTTCAGCCACCCCGTGACGGTGGAGGCCCCTGCGGGCATCACCTTCGCGGTCGAGTCGCCCACCAAGTTCTCGGTGGCCGGTATCGACAAGCAGCAGGTCGGCGAGGTCGCGGCGAACATTCGCAAGATCCGCAAGCCCGAGCCGTACAAGGGCAAGGGTGTGCGCTACGCCGGCGAGGTCGTCCGCCGCAAGGTCGGAAAGGCTGGTAAGTGATGGCTATCAAGATCCTGGGCAAGGGCAAGGCCGTCGCGCGCCAGCGCCGCCACCTCCGCTTGCGCAAGAAGATCAAGGGCAGCGCTGCTCGCCCCCGTCTCGTCGTGACGCGCTCGAACCGCCACATGGTGGCTCAGATCGTCGACGACACCGCGGGCAAGACGGTTGCCTCCGCCACGACCCTCGAGGCCGACCTTCGTGCCTTCGACGGCGACAAGGTCGCCAAGGCCCGCAAGGTGGGCGAGCTCGTCGCCGCGCGCGCCAAGGCTGCCGGCGTGGAGGCCGTGGTCTTCGACCGCGGTGGCAACAAGTACCACGGTCGTGTCGCCGCCGTCGCCGACGGTGCTCGCGAGGCAGGTCTGGCGCTGTGATGACGACCAACGCACGGAAGATGAGGAACCTCTGATGGCTGCAGGGCAGCGCACCGGCGCCCCTCAGGGCGCCAACGATTCCAACAACGACGGCCGTCGGAGCAACCGCCGCGACGACCGCCGCAACGACCGCCGCGAGGCGGAGAAGAGCGCCTTTGTCGAGCGCGTCGTGACGATCAACCGCGTCGCGAAGGTCGTCAAGGGTGGTCGCCGCTTCAGCTTCACCGCGCTCGTCGTGGTGGGCGACGGTGACGGCACCGTGGGTGTCGGCTACGGCAAGGCCAAGGAGGTGCCCGCGGCGATCGCCAAGGGTGTCGAGGAGGCGAAGAAGAACTTCTTCCGCGTCCCCCGCATCCAGGGCACCATCCCGCACCCCGTTCAGGGTGAGGCTGCCGCCGGCGTCGTGTTCCTGCGTCCGGCCTCGCCGGGTACCGGCGTCATCGCCGGTGGTCCGGTGCGTGCCGTGCTGGACTGTGCGGGCGTCCACGACATCCTGAGCAAGTCGCTCGGCTCGTCCAACTCGATCAACATCGTGCACGCGACGATCGCGGCCCTCAAGCAGCTCGAGGAGCCGGCCGCCGTGGCCGCGCGCCGTGGGCTCGCGCTCGAGGACGTTGCTCCGGCCGCCCTGCTCCGCGCCCAGGCCGCCGGCCTGGCCGCGAAGAAGGACGCTGCGGAGAAGGTGGGTGCGTGATGGTGCGTCTCAAGGTGACCCAGACCAAGTCCGCCATCGGCGGCAAGAAGAACCAGCGCGAGACGCTGCGGACCCTGGGCCTCAAGAAGATCGGCGACACCGCCGTCAAGGAGGACCGTCCCGAGATCCGCGGCATGGTCAACACGGTCTCGCACCTGGTGACCGTCGAGGAGGTCGACTGAGCATGGCTGAGGCCAAGAAGGCTGAGCGAGCGGCAGACGCCGAGACCACTGTGGTCGACGCCGTGAAGCCGCTCAAGATTCACCACCTGCGTCCGGCCCCCGGCGCCAAGACCGCCAAGACCCGCGTGGGTCGTGGTGAGGCGTCGAAGGGTAAGACGGCGGGCCGCGGTACCAAGGGTACGAAGGCTCGTTCCCAGGTTCCCCAGCGCTTCGAGGGTGGGCAGATGCCGCTGCACATGCGCCTCCCGAAGCTCCGCGGGTTCAAGAACCCGTTCCGTGTCGAATTCCAGGTCGTGAACCTGGACAAGCTCGCCGCGCTGTACCCCGAGGGTGGCTCCGTCACCGTCGAGGACCTCGTCGCCAAGGGCGCGGTCCGCAAGGGTCAGCCGGTGAAGCTTCTCGGCACCGGCGAGATCAACGTCAAGCTGGACGTCCAGGTCGACAAGCTGTCGGGCTCGGCCAAGGAGAAGATCCTGGCTGCCGGCGGTTCGGTCTCGGAGGACTGACAATCACCACGCAGGGCCGGAGGCGCAGATGGCGCCCCCGGCCCTGCGTGCTGTCATCGGCCGTGCACTGAGGGCGGCGCATCCCTCGGGTGCCCGTAGAATCCGAGACGGTCAGGCCACGCTAGGACGCGTGGCCCCTGAAGCCCCGCCGGCAGAGTCGGCAACACACGGAACCCGCACGTGGCGGGCTTGGAGGATAGGTGCTTACCGCATTCGCACGGGCTTTCCGCACGCCCGATCTGCGGCGCAAGCTGCTGTTCACGATCGCGGTGATGGCGATCTTCCGCCTCGGATCGTTCATCCCCACGCCGGGAGTGGACTACCGCGCCGTCCGGTCGGCGGTGGACTTGATGCAGGGCGACACCGGCCTGCTCGGCATCGTCAACATCTTCAGCGGCGGCGCGCTGCTGCAGCTGTCGATCTTCGCGCTGGGGATCATGCCGTACATCACGGCCTCGATCATCATCCAGCTGCTGCGCGTCGTCATCCCTCGTTTCGAGGCCCTCCACAAGGAGGGGCAGGCCGGCCAGGCCAAGATGACGCAGTACACGCGCTACCTGAGCATCGCGCTCGCGATCCTGCAGTCGACGACGATCATCGTGACCGCGCGGCAGGGCCTGCTCTTTGGCTTCAACGTCCTGATCGACGACTCGATCATCACGATGCTGCTCATGGTGATCACCATGACCGCCGGTACCGGTCTGATCATGTGGCTGGGCGAGCTCATCACCGAGCGCGGCGTCGGCAACGGCATGTCGCTGCTGATCTTCACCTCGATCGTCGCCGGCTTCCCGGCCGGTCTCAACAGCGTCTGGCAGGGCGCCAACGGCATCCGCAACATCATCGTGCTGGTCGCCGTGATCGTCCTCGTCGTCGGCCTGGTGGTTTACGTCGAGCAGTCCCAGCGCCGCGTGCCCGTCCAGTACGCCAAGCGCATGGTGGGCCGGCGCATGTACGGCGGCACCAGCACCTACATCCCGATCAAGATCAACATGGCGGGCGTGATCCCCGTGATCTTCGCGTCGTCGATCCTCGCGGTCCCGACGCTGATCGCCCAGTTCGGTAACCAGGGCTCCGGCTGGGTGCAGTGGGTGGAGAGCAACCTGGCCCGTCAGGACGCGGCCCTGTACATCACCCTGTACGCGCTCCTGATCCTGTTCTTCTGCTTCTTCTACACCTCGATCACGTTCAACCCGGACGAGGTCGCGGACAACATGAAGAAGTACGGCGGCTTCATCCCCGGCATCCGCGCCGGCCGAACGACCGCGGAGTACCTGGACTACGTGATCACCCGTATCACGTCGGCGGGCGCGCTCTACCTCGTGGTCATCGCACTCATCCCGACGCTGATCGTCGTCCTCATGGGCATGTCCGCCAACCTGCCGTTCGGCGGTACGTCGATCCTCATCATGGTGGGTGTCGGCCTGGAGACGGTGAAGCAGATCGACTCGCAGCTGCAGCAGCGTCACTACGAAGGGTTCCTCCGTTGACCGAGAGCACCACCCCGTCGCGCCATGACCTGCACCCGGCTCCCGGTCCGGAGAGTCGCGTGACCCGCCTGCTGATCATGGGCCCCCAGGGTTCCGGCAAGGGCACGCAGGCCGCTCGCCTTGCCGAGGTCTTCGGCATCCCCGCGATCTCGACCGGTGACATCTTCCGGGCGAACATCAAGGGCGGCACCGAGCTCGGCCGGCTGGCGCAGGAGTACACGAACAAGGGCGAGCTCGTGCCCGACGAAGTCACGGACCGCATGGTCCGGGACCGGCTCGGCCAGGAAGACGCCCAGGCGGGCTTCATCCTCGACGGCTACCCGCGCAACGCGGCTCAGGTGGCGGCGCTCGACGGCATCCTGACCGACCTCGGCTGGCACCTGGACGGCGTCATCGAGCTCACCGCCGACCGCGACGAACTGCTGGCTAGGATCGCCAAGCGAGCCGAGCTCGAGGGCCGGGCCGACGACACCCCGGAGTCGATCGCCCGCCGTCTGGACATCTACGAGGAGCAGACCGCGCCGCTGACGTCCGCCTACGCGGAGCGCAAGCTGCTCGTCCGCGTGGACGGCCTCGGCGAGATCTCCGAGGTGACGGACAGCATCGTCGCCGGCCTGGCTGCCCAGTTCGGCTGAAGCCGCAGTGACCATCGCTGACGCCGTCACGCTTCAGCACCACACCAGAGGGTGAGCGCCCGGCACGCACCGGGTGCTCACCCTCTGGCACGATCGCGAGGCAGCCGTGGACGCGGCGGCCAGGACCACGAGGGAGCACCATGGGTTGGCGCCGGGAGCGGGTCGACCTCAAGACCCGTGAGCAGGTGCGCGTGATGCGGCGCGCCGGGCTGGTCGTCGCGGATATCCACCGGGCGATCCGCGCCGCGGTGCGCCCAGGCATGACGACCGCTGACCTCGACGCCGTCGCTCGTGACGTGATCGCCGGTGCGGGTGCGACGTCGAACTTCCTCGGCTACCACGGCTTCCCGGCGGCGATCTGCACGTCGGTCAACGACGAGGTCATCCACGGCATCCCCGGAGCCCGCATGCTGCAGGCCGGCGACGTCGTCTCGGTCGACGCCGGCGCAGTCGTCGAGGGCTGGCACGGCGATGCGGCAGCCACGTTCATCCTCGGCGTGGACGGCGCCCTTCCGCTCGGCTCGCCCGACGCCGACACCGGCGACGACGCCCTCGTCCGGGCGACGGAGGCCGCGATGTGGGCCGGCATCGCCGCGCTCGCCCAGCGCGGCCGGCTCGGCGACGTCGGCCGGGCGGTCGAGACTGCCATCGACGTCGCCGCGTCGGGGACCGGCATCGTGCTCGGCATCGTCGAGGAGTACGTCGGTCACGGGATCGGCACCGCCATGCACCAGCCACCGGACGTCCTCAACTACGCGACCAGCTCCCGGGGGATCCCGCTCCGGGCAGGGATGTGCCTCGCGGTGGAGCCGATGGTCACGCGGGGGAGCGGGCAGACCCGTGAGCTGGCGGACGGCTGGACCGTCGTGACGGCCGATGGTGTCCGCGCCGCGCACTGGGAGCACAGCATCGCGATCCTCGAGGACGGGATCTCGGTGCTCACCGCCCCCGACGCCGGGGCCGAGCGCCTGGGCGCGCTGGGCGTCGACGTCGTCGTCCTCGACTGAGCTCGACACGGAGCCAGGCATGGAGTCGAGAGTGGCGCCGGGACGGGAGCCGGGCGGCTGAGCCGGCCAGCGGCCCCGTGCGCGGGGTGAGCCACCGCACTGCGGTCGCGCTTCTCGATCCTGGCGGCATCGGGTACTCTGACCCGTTGGGTGTAGTCCGCTCACGCCTGCCTCCGGTCACCCTTGGGTTGACCGGGACGACGAGCGGGTGCACGCGACTTCCCACGTCCCACCAGCTGGTGCCACGCCGTCGGTCCTATGCCGCGCGGTGCGGTCGGGCTTGCCCGGGGGCGTCGGGCCCCAGGACGACGAGATAACGGAGGAACATGGCTAAGAAGGACGGTGTCATCGAGATCGAGGGCAGCGTGGTCGAGGCTCTGCCCAACGCGATGTTCCGCGTGGAGCTGGCCAACGGGCACAAGGTGCTCGCCCACATCTCGGGCAAGATGCGTCAGCACTACATCCGGATTCTCCCCGAGGACCGGGTCGTGGTCGAGCTCAGCCCGTACGACCTGTCCCGCGGCCGGATCGTCTACCGCTACAAGTAGTCCGTCACGTCACGTCGCGCCGGAGCCCCGGGGCGATCCACACCACCACCACGCCGACACCCGCACCCGTGCGGGGTCCTCGCCAGCGGTGACGGCTGAGCGAGGCCGAGGCGGCGAAGGAAAGATCATGAAGGTCAAGCCCAGCGTCAAGAAGATCTGCGACAAGTGCAAGGTGATCCGCCGGCACGGTCGCGTCATGGTGATCTGCGAGAACCTGCGCCACAAGCAGCGCCAGGGCTGAGCAGCCACCCCCGGTGACGACGTCGTCGTCACCACCAGCGCATCACGACGAAGCACGCCCCTCGGGCGTGTGGAACCCCCGGCCCGGAGGCCGGGGCCCGCAGCTCCGCGGGACGGTGGTGCGAAAGACCTCCGGAAGAAGTACAGGAGCCGTCAGGCACATGGCACGTCTTATCGGCGTCGACCTCCCCCGTGAGAAGCGGGTCGAGATCGCGCTCACCTACATCTACGGCGTCGGCCGTACCCGCGCTGTCGAGACCCTCGCGGCGACCGGTGTCGCCCCGGACACCCGCGTCAAGGACCTCGACGACGCCCAGCTCGTCGCTCTCCGTGACCACCTCGAGGGCAGCTTCAAGCTCGAGGGTGACCTCCGCCGTGAGGTCGCCGCCGACATCCGCCGCAAGGTCGAGATCGGCACCTACCAGGGTCTGCGCCACCGTCGCGGGCTGCCGGTGCGCGGTCAGCGCACCAAGACCAACGCGCGTACCCGCAAGGGTCCGAAGCGCACCGTCGCGGGCAAGAAGAAGGCCCGCTGATAGCCGTCTGGCAGTCAGTCACCCAGGTTTAGGAAAGAGCGAACATGCCTCCCAAGACTCGTGCCGCAGCAGGCACGCGCAAGCCGCGCCGCAAGGACAAGAAGAACGTCCCGCTCGGCCAGGCGCACATCAAGTCCACCTTCAACAACACCATCGTGTCCATCACGGACCCGAGCGGCGCCGTGATCGCGTGGGCCTCTGCCGGCCACGTCGGCTTCAAGGGCTCGCGCAAGTCGACCCCGTTCGCCGCGCAGCTGGCTGCCGAGTCGGCCGCCCGCCGCGCTCAGGAGCACGGCGTCAAGAAGGTCGACGTCTTCGTCAAGGGCCCGGGTTCCGGTCGCGAGACCGCCATCCGCTCCCTCCAGGCGACCGGCCTCGAGGTGGGCTCCATCCAGGACGTGACGCCCCAGGCGCACAACGGCGTTCGCCTGCCGAAGCGTCGGCGCGTCTGACCTTGCTCCGACACGTCAGCCACGTCTGACCACGGACACTCTGGCTGGCTGGGCCCCACGGGCCCAGCTGGCCGGGACCCCGGCCGGGACCGACAGACCGAGTCACCCGGCCTGCGAGTGATCGCGTACCTGTGATGCGTCATATAGCGGACGCACCTCGAAAGGAAAAGCCACAGTGCTTATCGCACAGCGACCCACGCTGACCGAAGAGGTCATCTCGGAGCACCGCACCCGTTTTGCCATCGAGCCGCTGGAGCCTGGCTTCGGCTACACGCTCGGCAACTCGCTGCGCCGCACCCTGCTGTCGTCCATCCCGGGCGCGGCCGTCACCTCCATCCGTATCGACGGTGTGCTCCACGAGTTCACCACCGTGCCGGGTGTCAAGGAGGACGTCACCGAGATCATCCTCAACATCAAGAACCTCGTGGTCTCCTCGGAGAACGACGAGCCGGTCGTGATGTACCTGCGCAAGCAGGGTTCCGGGGCCGTCACCGCCGCGGACATCGTGCCGCCGGCCGGTGTCGAGGTGCACAACCCCGACCTGCACATCGCCACGCTGAACGACAAGGGCAAGCTGGAGATCGAGCTGACCGTCGAGCGCGGTCGCGGCTACGTCTCCGCCGCGCAGAACAAGTCGCTGGACGCCGAGATCGGTCGTATCCCGGTCGACTCGATCTACTCGCCGGTCCTCAAGGTCACCTACAAGGTCGAGGCCACCCGTGTCGAGCAGCGCACGGACTTCGACAAGCTGATCGTCGACGTCGAGACGAAGCCGGCCATCACGCCGCGCGACGCTCTCGCCTCCGCCGGCAAGACGCTCGTCGAACTGTTCGGTCTTGCCCGCGAGCTGAACGTCGAGGCCGAGGGCATCGAGATCGGCCCGTCGCCGACGGACTCCGCGCTGGCCGCGGACCTGGCGCTGCCGATCGAGGAGCTCAACCTCACGATCCGTTCGTACAACTGCCTCAAGCGCGAGGGCATCCACCAGGTGGGTGAGCTCGTCGCGCGCTCCGAGGCCGACCTGCTCGACATCCGCAACTTCGGCGCCAAGTCGATCAACGAGGTCAAGGAGAAGCTGGCCGAGCTCGGCCTGTCGCTCAAGGACTCGCCCATCGACTTCGACCCGTCGGCCGCGTTCTACGACGGCGACGACTCGGCGTACGACGAGCAGCCGTACTGACGATTCCCTGCTTCTAGCAGCCCTCGGGGTCCGTGACGGCGACGTCGCACCCCGGGGGTCCCCCCTCAAGGAGAACCCAGAAATGCCTACCCCCACCAAGGGTCCGCGGCTCGGCGGTGGCCCGGCTCACGAGCGCCTCATGCTCGCGAACCTCGCCACGGCGCTCTTCGAGCACGGCCGCATCACCACCACCGTGACCAAGGCGAAGCGCCTCCAGCCGCTGGCCGAGCGTCTCATCACGTTCGCCAAGCGTGGCGACCTGCACGCGCGTCGTCGCGTCCTCACGGTCGTGCGCGACAAGGGCGTGGTGCACACGCTGTTCACCGAGATCGCCCCGTCTGTGGCCGAGCGCAACGGTGGCTACACCCGCGTCACCAAGGTCGGCAACCGCAAGGGCGACAACGCCCCCATGGCGGTCATCGAGCTGGTGACCGAGCCCGTCAGCCCCAAGCAGGCCGTCGTCAAGGAGGCCCAGAAGGCCACCGAGAAGGCCGCGCCGAAGAAGGCCGAGGAGGCCCCCCCCGTGGTCGATGAGACCACCGAGGCTCCCGCCGCCGAGGCCGCCGAGGAGACCAAGGAGGCCTGAGCCTCCCGTCGTTCTCCGAGAGCCCCGCACCTTCCGAGGTGCGGGGCTCTCGCCGTCCCCGGCCAGGGGGACATGCATGGGCCGCGGTGCGTCCGCACACCCGGTGCCAGCGCCGTCGCCCGCGACGCCAGGTCGCCGCCCCGGTGGCAGAGTGATGTCCCACCACCTCGCGCAGCGAGGTGGTGCGCCGAGGACGGAGGCAGGATGGACGGCGGACGGGGCGCGGTGCCGGTGCTCCTCGCCCACGGAGCGCGCACCTCCCGGACCATGTGGCGCCGCCAGGTCGGGGTGCTCGAGGGCGCCGGGATCGCCACGCTCGCCGTCGACCTGCCCGGCCACGGCGCGCGCACGGGAGAGCGGTTCACGCTCGACGCCGGAGTGGCTGCGATCCACGACGGCGTCGAGGCGTTGGGCGGACAGGCCCTGGTGGTCGGGCTCTCGCTGGGCGGCTACCTCGGCGTCGAGCACCGCGCACGGTACCCGGAGCAGTCGCTCGGGCTCCTCGCGGCGTCCTGCTGCACGGCCCCGCAGACGCGGGTGCGCGCCGCCTGGCTCGGGCTGAGCCGCCTGCTGATGGCGAGCCCCGACCACGGTGCCCGGCTCAACAACCTCCTCGTCGGCCTGACGCTCGACGCCGAGGCCGCCAAGGACGTGGGCGACGGCGGCTTCGCGTTCGAGGCGATGTGCGACGTGCTTCGCGCGATGGGCGAGAGCGACACACTGGGGGCGCTGGCCGCCGGCCGGAGCCCGGTGTGGCTGGTCAACGGCCGCTGGGACCACTTCCGCGGCGGGGAGCGCGCCATGCTGGCCGCCGCACGCTCGAGCGGGGCGCCGGCGTCGCTGCGGATCATCCCCGGAGCCACGCACCTGGTCAGCCTGGACGCGCCGGTCGCCTTCGCTCGCACGGTCCTGGAGGCGGTCTCCGCGCTCCGGGCCGGTCTTCTCCGCGAGCCTGCGGAGGAGGCGGCGTCGCGCTGACGCTCAGGCCCAGGTCTCGCCCGGCAGCTCCCACACCCGCGCGCCGCCGACCAGTGCCGCGGAGTTCGGCACGACGACGACGTCGTCACCGAGCTTGGCGAGGACCGCCGGGACGATGCAGCGCGAGTTGCCGCCGCCGACATAGACGCGGTCCCACCAGAAGACCGGCCGCAGCCCCTCGACCACGGTCAGCACGCGCCTCGACCACAGGCCGTCGCCGAGGCGCCGCCGCTCGGGTTCGCCGATGAACTCGTCGTAGGTGGTGCCGCGCCGCACGGGAGCCCGGGACCACTCGATGTGCGGTGCGAGCCGTCCGCCGTCGAACATCGCCGTGCCGAGACCGGTGCCGAGCGTCAGGACCAGCTCCAGCCCGGAGCCCGCGATGACGCCGGCCCCGTGGACCTCCGCGTCGTTGAGGACCATGGCCGGCACCCCGAGCCGGGCGCTCACCGCCGCGCGCATGTCGAAGCGCGACCAGGCGGCCGCGAGGCGCGGCTCCACCCGGGAGCGCGGGCCGGAGCGGGTGATGTAGTGCGGCGTGTGGACGACGACGCCGTGGCGGATCATCCCCGGCATGCCGACGGTGACCCGGTCGGCGCGGGGGAGGGAGGCGGCGATGTCGGAGATCGTGTCGACGAGGAGCGTCGGCGGCAGCGGGTACGGCGTGTCCACCCGGACCGGGGCGGCGTGCGCCGTGCCGGCCTGGTCGAGCACCGCCGCCTTGATACCGCCGCCACCGCAGTCGACGGCGAGCGTGAGCGTGTCTGACACCGAGCCATCATCGCCCGTCCCGGCGGCGTCGTCGTGAAGAATGGGGCGGTGAACGACGACGAGGCTCCCGCCGTGGCCGCTGCTGAGCCTGCGCGCACCCCGGTCGAGCAGGCGACCGTCCGCATCCGCCTCGACCTTGCCTACGACGGCACGAACTTCGCCGGCTGGGCGCGACAGCCCGCCCTGCGCACCGTGCAGGGCACGATCGAGGAGGGCCTCGAGCGCGTGCTGCGGATGGGAGCCCTCGGCCTGCCCACCCCGCGCCTCACCGTCGCGGGGCGTACCGACGCCGGCGTCCACGCGCGGGGCCAGGTCGCCCACGCGGACGTGGCGGTCGAACGGTGGGAGGGCCTGCCCGGCCGGTCGGACCGCGAGCCGGGGGAGTCGCTCGTCGCGCGGCTCGCGGGCGTGTTGCCGCCCGACGTCGTGGTGTTCCGCGCCGGGATCGCCCCCGCCGGGTTCGACGCCCGGTTCAGCGCCCTGTCGCGGCGCTACGCCTTCCGGATCGCCGACCACCCCGACCTGCGCGACCCGCTGCGCCGCACCCACGTGCTCTGGCACCGGCGACCGCTCGATGCCGAGCGCATGAACGCCGCCGTCCAGCCGCTGTGCGGGGTCCGGGACTTTGCCGCCTTCTGCAAGCCGCGCCCCGGCTCGACGACGATCCGTGAGCTCCAGGAGCTCACGTGGACGCGGCCCACCGAGGGTCCCGACGCGGGACTGGTCGTCGCGCGCGTGAAGGCCGACGCCTTCTGCCACAACATGGTGCGGGCGCTGGTCGGCGCCTCGATCGCCGTCGGCGAGGGCCGCAAGCACGTCGACTGGCCGGCGACCGTCCTGGCCTCCAAGCAGCGCGAGCTCAACGCCGCCGTCGTCCCCGCCCACGGGCTCACCCTCGAAGAGGTCTGCTACCCCGCCGACGACGAGCTCGCCGAGCGCGCCGGACGCATCCGGGCGCTACGCATGGACGAGGACGCCTGGGAGGAGCCTCCGGCTCAGGGGCGCGGTGTTCTCTGGTCGCCCTGAGCCTGCGTTTCGCGTCCGGCGGATGCCTCGTGCCTCGGCCTCCACCGTGCGCTGCACTCCGGCGCAGGGGCGCGGTGTTCTCTGGTCGCCCTGAGCCTGCGTTTCGCGTCCGGCGGATGCCTCGTGCCTCGGCCTCCACCGTGCGCTGCACTCCGGCTCAGGGCTCGGTGACCCAGTGGACCGCGGCCTCCTCCGCCGACGCCGCCGCACCGTCGATCCCGGCGTCGTCGCCGTAGACGTCGTTCGAGCGCCGCCCGTCCGGGCCGGGGTCGGCGTCGTCGTCCTCGACCAGCCGGCCCGCGCGGTGGGGGTCCGCCGGACGGTGGCGGTCCTCCTCCCACCAGTCCGGCTCCTCGGCGGCGAGGCGCTGGTCCAGGGGCTCGTCGTGCGCCTGCTCCCACGGCGTCTCGCCCCAGTGGTTGCCGCGAGGCCGCTCAGGCGGCGAGACGCCCTCGTCGAGCGGGTCGTAGTCACCCCGGTCGAACAACGTGTCGTCGGCCGTCAGCTGGTCGGTGTCGCCCTCGGCGATCAGCTCGGGGTCGGGAGTGGTGGCCGGTGTGTCCTCGCTCATGGACCCACGATCCCCCCGCGCGTCTGGCCACGCAGCCCGAGCGGCGTTGCCGGCGGCGGCACGGGCGCAGATCACACCCGCCCTGCCCGACCCTGCCGCGCGGAGCCCTCAGGCGGGCGATACGGTCGTTCGGAGGCGCGCCGGCGGAAGGTGCGCACAGGACGATGGAGCCCCCACCATGGCTGGACTGGACGACCTGCTCAACTCGCTGCCCCTCGACCAGATCGCGGGAAGGCTCGGCGTCGACCCGGGCGAGGCGCAGGCGGCGGCGAGCGGCCTGCTGCCCGCGATCTTCGGCGGCCTCCAGGCCAACGCGAACGACCCCGCGGGCGCCGCGTCGTTGCAGGAGGCGCTGACCCAGCACGGCCCGCGCCTCGTCGAGG
>Ga0136713_1000001_pt1 | contig 31445 bp, 26 predicted proteins | sample JTO22cmmetaG_FD_101393 | JGI IMG/M metagenome (GOLD analysis project Ga0136713, IMG submission 101393) | Freshwater bacterial and archeal communities from Indian Creek, Illinois, USA - JTO22cm metaG | ecosystem: Environmental > Aquatic > Freshwater > Unclassified | place: USA: Indian Creek... | reverse complement strand
GGCCCCGGCGTCATCGCTGACCGTCTGCAAAGCCACCCGGCCACGTTCAACGTGCCACCGCGTCGCGAGCTTGAGCGGGCGCTCAAACACTTCCGCCACAGCCTGGACGCATCGGGCGGCAAAGGCGGCCACCAGAAGTGGACGGGGCCGGATCAACGTGCCTTCATTCTCCCCACGCGAGACCCGGTGAGCCCGGGCGTCTTCAAGACGTTCCTGCACCACGTGGGCATCGACAAAGCTACCTATGTGCGCCAGGTGCGCCCGAATCTCTGATCTTGGACAGAACCCATGAACGACCTTTACAAAGACCAAAAACAAATAGACGGCCCTGTCGAATGCCTGGGTCTCAAGTTCCCAAGCGAACAAGCTCGGCGAGATCACTTTCTCAAACTACTGGCAGAGAAACTCAGAGATCCTGCGTTCCGCAAGACCGACGGTTTCACGGCTGGTACCGACGACGCTATTTTGGCGATGTCCGATCCGCCTTACTACACGGCGTGTCCGAATCCATTCCTTGAAGAGTTCATATCGCACTACAGCACCAAGTACGAGCCGGCCTCAAATACGAGACATGTTGAGCCCTTTACTGCTGATGTAAGCGAAGGGAAGAACGATCCTATTTACAACGCACACAGCTACCACACGAAAGTCCCGCATAAGGCGATCATGAGATATCTGCTGCATTACACGCAGCCCGGCGATATCGTGCTTGACTCATTTTGTGGCACAGGAATGATGGGTGTCGCAGCGCAGCTCTGTGGCGATCGAAGAGTCGTCGAGTCGATGGGCTACAGAGTAGATGCTGCAGGGATGATCTTCGAGCGTGTCGACGACGGAGCAAAGTCCGATTGGCGCCGTGTGTCCAAGCTCGGGGCGCGCCGTCCCGTTCTTAATGATCTTTCCGCCATTGGCGGATTCATTGCATATAACTTCAACGCGTCCACCAATGTACACGCACTAGAACATGAGACAGAAAAGGTATCCAAACGTCTTGAATCAAACCATGGCTGGATGTATCAGACACTGCATCTTCCTACTGAAGAACAAATCAGACGCGGCATCAAGTTAGTTTCTGAAAGCGAAAAGCCGAATCTTTCGGAGGTCGGGCAGTCGGCTCGGATCAATTACACCGTTTGGTCCGATGTGTTTTCCTGCCCCGAGTGCGCTCATGAGATAGTTTTCTTTGACGTTGCCCTTGATCACGACAAGGGCGGAGTTCGTGATGACTTAACTTGTCCGAGTTGTAAGGCCAAATTCGGAAAGAAGGAAATGGGAAGGTTTTGGTCTTCAAAAATCGACCCGGCGCTGAAGGAGCAAATAAAGCAAGCCAAGCAAGTGCCGGTGCTGATTAACTATACCGTCGGTCGTCAAAGGTTCGAAAAACGTCCAGACGACGTTGATCTTGCGCTTTTGCGAAAAGTCGAGGCAATCGACATTCGTGACAGATATCCGTCGATTCGCATGGCCGAGGGGGCGGAGACCCGAAGGAATGATCCCATCGGGGTCACCCATACTCATCACTTCTATACGCATCGCAATTTGATATGCCTGTCCGCTTTGCGTGCGCAGTGCGTTGGTGACCTAGGCCGCCAGCTCTTGTTCGGCTTTACATCTACCCATCAGTTTGTCAATCGCCTCTGTAGACTGAACGTATCGAACTTTTTTAGCGGAAAGGGAGGAAAAGTAGATAAGCCACTCGACGGCACGCTCTACGCACCATCCATTTCTCTTGAGCTAAATGTCATTGACAAATGGAGCCTGCGCTCTGACCTGGAAAAAGTCCTTCGCGAGCATTGTAACGATTTCATCATCTCGACTGGCTCCGCGACCAAGCTAACACTGCCCTCAAACTCGATGGATTACATATTCATTGATCCGCCATTCGGCGGCAATCTTATGTACTCAGAGCTGAACTTCCTGTGGGAGAGTTGGCTAGGCGTGTTCACTAACAATCTAAGTGAAGCCGTCGAAAGCAGAGATCAAGGAAAAACAATAGACGACTACCGAAAACTAATGACCGCCAGCTTTACCGAGGCTTGCAGAGTACTCAAGCCAGGAAGGTGGATGACTGTCGAGTTTTCTAATACGCAGGCTGCAGTTTGGAATGCGATACAAACCGCGCTCCAAGAAGCTGGTTTTGTCGTGGCCAACGTCTCCGCAATCGACAAGAAGAAGGGCAGCTTTAAGGCCGTAACCACCACTACTGCGGTTAAGCAGGACTTGATAATCAGCGCATACAAGCCAAATGGTGGTCTTGAAGAGCGATTTACAAGCAATCCACACAGCGAAGATTCGGCGTGGGACTTTGTACGCACACACCTTGGATATCTTCCATCAGTCAAATCCCGCAACGGCGAACTGGAATTTATTGCCGAACGCGATCCGCGCATTATTTTCGACCGAATGATTGCCTGGTTTGTGCGCCATAACACGCCGGTACCAATGTCCACGCATGAATTTCAGGCAGGCCTTCAGCAACGCTTTGTCGAGCGCGATGGAATGGTTTTCCTTAGCGACCAGGTCGCGGAGTACGACAAACGTCGATTGCAGGTGTCTGTTGCGCCGCAGATGGAGATGTTCGTATCCGATGAGCGTAGTGCAATTGACTGGTTGACCGATTTCCTGAAGCGCCGACCATCCACCTATCAAGAAGTACACCCCGAGTTCATCAGTCAGCTTGGTGCAGGCTGGAAGAAGCACGAGGCCAAGCCAGAGCTTTCCAGCTTGCTGGAAGCAAATTTCATTCAGTACGACGGTGTGGGTGAGGTTCCCAGCCAAATACATAGCTATTTGTCCACTAACCACAAAGATCTTCGGAGCCTCGACAAGAGCAGCCCACAACTCGTGGCCAAGGCAAAGGACCGGTGGTATGTGCCAGATCCGAACAAGGCACAGGACTTGGAGAAGAAGCGCGACAAGGCGCTGCTGAAGGAGTTCGAGGGGTACCAATCAGCTACCGGTCGCAAGCTGAAAGAATTCCGCCTGGAGGTGCTTCGCGCCGGGTTCAAGGCTGCATGGTCGGCTAAGAACTACAAGGCCATCATCGCGATCGCCCAGAAGATCCCTGAAGAGGCGCTGCAAGAAGACGAGAAACTGCTGCTCTGGTACGACCAGGCGCTCACGCGAACGGAGGCTGGGGCCTGATGGCGAAGAGCGGCCAAACCGCAGATGGGCACGCCGTCGGCGCGTGGTGCTGGCACGCGCGCCACGCAGCGCCTTGCCGCGTGGTGGACAGGCAGGACATGTGGGGGGAAACCGCCTACCGCGTGTGGCTGCCCACCAAAGACGCGGTGGTGCGCGCGCGCTCGCAGGACCTGGCCCAGCTCGACAGCATCCAGCCGACGGTCGAGTACATCCTCCACACCGCAGCGGCGGCCAAGCTGCTGGATGCCCTGGAGGACAACCTGCTGCTGGCCCCTATCCAGTCCAGCGTGGTCCCGTTGCCGCACCAGCTCTATGCGCTGAACCGCGCGATGAGCCAGCACCGCATTCGGTACCTGTTGGCGGACGAGGTAGGCCTGGGCAAGACCATTGAGGCCGGACTGATCCTGCGCGAACTGAAGTTGCGCGGCATGGCCAAGCGGGTGCTGGTGGTGGCGCCCAAGGGGCTGGTGCGCCAGTGGCAGGCCGAGATGCGCCTGCACTTCGGGGAGAAGTTGCAGTTCGTCGACCCGGCCGAACTGGCCGCCTTCCGGCAGTGGCGCAACGACGAAGAAAACCTCTGGCGGCTGCACGACCAGGTGATCTGCTCACTGGACTCGGTCAAGCCGATCGAGGGCCGCAAGGGTTGGAGCCTGGAGCAGCTGAACAACTACAACCGCGAACGCTTCGAGGACTTGATTTCGGCGTCTTGGGATCTGGTGATCATCGACGAGTCGCACCGCATGGGTGGCAGCACCGACCAGGTGGCACGCTACAAGCTGGGCGCAGCGTTGGCCGAAGCGGCGCCCTACCTGCTGCTGCTGTCGGCCACGCCGCACCAGGGCAAGACCGACCAGTTCCTGCGCCTGATGCAGTTGATTGACCGGGAATCGTTCCCGGATGAAGGCAGCGTCAGCCGAGATCGCGTGCGGCCGTTCGTCATTCGCACCGAGAAGCGCAATGCGATCGATGCGGAGGGCCAGCCGCTGTTCAAGCCTCGCGTCACCCGTCTCCAGGCTGTGGCGTGGCAAGACCGGCACGGAGCGCAGCAGCGCCTGTACGAGGCGGTCACCGACTACGTTCGCCATGGCTACAACCAGGCACTGGCGGCTAAGCAGCGGCACATCGGGTTCTTGATGATCTTGATGCAGCGGCTGGTGACGTCCAGCACAGCGGCGATTCGCACCACGCTGGAGAAGCGGCAGGCGTTGCTCAATGAACCCCAACCGCAGGCATCGCTGTTCGATTCGACCGAGGTGGACGAGTGGGCCGAGCTGGACGGTCAAAGCCAGGTCGACATCGCGGTGCAGACCTCGGGCTGGGTGCAGGAGAAGGCCGAGGTTGACCTCCTGCTGACCCTGGCCCGGGAAACCGAGGCCCAGGGCACCGACGCAAAGGCCGAGGCCCTGTTGGAGTTGATCTACAAGCTGCAGCAGGAAGAGAACGATCCGACCATGAAGGTCTTGATCTTCACGGAGTTCGTGCCGACACAGGCCATGCTCGCGGGCTTCCTGGAAAGCCGTGGCTTCTCTGTGGCTCTGCTCAACGGCAGCATGGACCTGGATACCCGCACCAAGGCGCAGCAGGTCTTCTCGCAAGACGTTCGGGTTCTGGTCTCGACCGACGCTGGCGGCGAGGGTCTGAACCTTCAGTTCTGCCACGTCATCGTCAACTTCGACATGCCTTGGAACCCGATGCGCATCGAACAGCGCATTGGCCGCGTGGACCGTATCGGCCAGCGCCATGTGGTGCGAGCCATCAACTTCGTTCTCGAAGACACGGTGGAGCACCGCGTCCGCCAGGTGCTGGAGACCAAGCTCGAAGTCATCGCCCAGGAATTCGGCGTGGACAAGGCCTCGGACGTGATGGACTCGGTCGAGGCGGAAGCAATGTTCGACGAGGTGTTCGTGCAGGGCCTGCAAGACCCTGGCTCGATCGACAAGGCGTGCGACGCCGTGATCAATCAGGTTCGCGACAAGGTCGCCGACGAGCGCAAGAACAGCGACCTGCTGGCGGATGCCCACGCGCTGGATGCCATTGAGGCTCGCAAATGGCGCGACCACCCGGCGCAGTTTTGGCTTGAGCGCGCCATTACATCCGGTTTGCCAGCGCGTGGCGGCAGCGCCCTGAAAACCGGTGACGCATGGCGCGTGAAATGGGTGGACGGCAGCGAGTCCACGAAAGTCTGCTTTGACGCCAGGACGGCGGAACAGAACCCGGACCTGGAGTGGGTCACGTTGGAGGACCCACGCGCCAGAGCGGTAATCAGCGAGCTGTCACGTTGCGTTGCTGGGCAGCCCTTGCCGGTGGTCAAGATCGCCGGCCTGCCTGAAGCCGTGCAGGGTGTCTGGTCACTGTGGGAGATCAGCCTGTCCGCTGAAGGCCTCAACCGAAAGCGCTTCCTGCCGGTCTTCGCTACAGACGACGGGCGGACCTTTGTGCCCACGGCCAAGCGCATCTGGGACCTGCTGTTGACGGAAACCATCGTGATCACCGGCGCCACCACCACCGAGCAAGCGGTGCTGTGGTTCGATGCCTCCATGACGGCGGCCAAGGCGCAAGGTGAACGCCTGTTTTCGGAACTGCTCGGGGAGCACCGTTCACGGCTGAAGGAAGAGCGGGAGCGGGCCAAGTACGCCTACGACGCCCGCTATCAGGCCATCGGCAGAATTGGCTTGCCTGCTGTTCGCGAGCATCGCCGCAAGCGGCTGAATGCCGAGCACCAGGCACGGATGGCAGCTTTGGATGACGCCGAGGCCAGCGTGCCGGATCTCAACGCCGTGATGATGCTTCGGGTGGGGCCGGTATGAGCCCGTGGATTGATCGCATCCTCAAGGAGTTTCCGGCAGACCTGTCTCGCCTGTGGATCGCCGCCGACCCCGACGATGTGCTGCTGGATGAGCAGGTGCTGTCAGGCCTGCGGGAACGAGGCTTTGAGGTGCTGCCGTTCGAGGACTCGGTCGCGTTTCGCGCCGAGTACGAGGATCGGTATCGGAGCGCCTGGGACCGTGGTGAAGCGGCGCCTGGCAAGGCCCTGGTGTTGCACCTGCGTGGCACCAACGTCAGCGATTTGCCCTGGGACTACCTGAAGCAAGCACGCCGGGTCAGCCTGAGCCTTGCCAACCTGTTCACCAGGCTCAGCTATCCCGTCGTTCGACAGATTGGTGCTGAACACCATGAGGCGTTGTTCGCGGCACAGGCGAAGCATGCGTCGCAGGCCTTGGGCGAGTCTGCGACCAAAGAGTTCATCCTGACCCACATCTTCAAGATCAGTCCGCACCTGATTTCGCGCCCCGAGGACCTGTGGCGGGAGTTGCTGCGGTTGCACTACCGCGATTCCGGTCTGCCGCCGGTCTTGGCGACCCATGTTGCGCATGTGCTTGGCGATCACGCGGCGTTCAAGGATCTGCCGATCAGCGAGCTATTCTCATCGAAGAGCACGTTGCTACGCGTCGTGCAGGACGCTTGGTACCGCTACCTGTCACGCCTTGCGTTGACGGGCACACGTACCGGTGAACCCACGCCGGCCGATTTCTTGGCCAAGGCCGACGTGCCGTTTGAGCATCCGGATGTTCGGGTGCTGGTGGACTCGATGTTCCTGGACGGACTGCTTCACCCGCTCGCCGTTCAGGGCGCTGCTATCAGCATTCCTGAGTGGGCGAAGGTGGGCATCGTCCAAGACCCACTCGCACTGAGGAACCTGGTCGCCGAAGGCATCAAGGGCATTTTTCAGTCGCTGCCAACGCTGGAATCGTCCTACCGCGACTGGGCCAACTTGTCTCGCCGGTTCGGCGAGGTACTTGCCCGGTTTCATGCCTTGGACACGGTGCGCGCCGAGGGACTGAAGGCTGCCATTGCAGAGCTGCAAGCCACCACCGACGAGCGACTGCGGCAATGGGTGACCAAGCACTATGCAGACCTGCCTTCGCTGCCTGTCGCCAAGGGGCCGGTGATGGTGCACCACGTGCCGCGCTTTCTTTCGATGCGGCGTGGTGCAGGCGAGGCCAAGATTGCCCTGCTGGTGTTCGACGGACTGGCCGTGGACCAGTGGGTGCAGATCCGCGAAGCCCTGGCCAAGCGAGCGCCCAAGCTCGGGTTCGAGGAAAGCGCGTGCTTTGCCTGGCTTCCGACGCTGACCTCGGTATCCCGGCAGGCGTTGTTCTCCGGACTCAAGCCCCGAGAGTTCGCCGACACGATCGAGTCCACCTCGCCGGAGCCGACCCAGTGGTCGCGTTTTTGGCAAGACCAGGGTCTGCGCGCCAATGAGGTGATGTACCGCAAGGGCATCAAGCGAGCGGATCAGCTGGCAGAACTGGGCGCGGCCATTTCAGCGCCATCGATCAGGGTTGCGGGCATGGTGGTCGACACGGTCGATGAGATCGTGCATGGCGCCGTGTTGGGCAAGCGTGGCATCGCCGCACAGATCGAAAGCTGGTGCGAGAGCGGCTTCGTCGACCAACTGTTTTCGCTGCTGCTCGACAAGGGCTTCCACGTCTACCTGACCGCCGACCACGGCAATGTGGAAGCGGTCGGCCAGGGCCGGCCCAACCAGGGTGTGGCCCCCGAACTGCGTGGTGAGCGCGTCCGGACTTACCGCAGCGAGACCCTGGCGTCCGAGTCGGCGGCCGCGAATCCGAACACCTACCGTCTTGATGTCGCTGGACTACCGGCGAACTTCATGACCTTATTTGCAGGTGGACGCGCGGCCTTCATGCAACAAGGAGAACCGGCCGTCGTCCATGGCGGCATCTCGGTCGAAGAGCTGTTGGTGCCTTTCGTCAAGATTAGTTATGTGAGTTGAACTGAATGATTCCGACAGCCCCTCAAATTGGCTTCGACCGGTTCATCCAGCTGGATTGGGTAGCTGCTGCGCTGAAGGTGCGCGCAGGTGTGGCCAGTCTCGATGAGCTGAATGAACTTCTGGATGCCGCCGGCCTTGGGAAAGAGGCCAAAGCAAAAACCCGCACGAAATTGAACGCGCTTGCGCTTGAGCCAAGGCCCGAGCTGGCTGACCTGATCGACCGTGGCGTGCAAATCTTCAAAGGCACTGAAGATGCTGGTGAGCTTGCTGCTTTCGCATGGGGTGCGGCAATCGCCACGTACCCCTACTTTGGCAAGGTGGCCGAGTTCACTGGGCGGCTAACTTCGATCCAGGGAGATTGCGCAGTGTCAGAGATCCACCGCCGCATCAGTGAGGTGTATGGCGATCGCGAGGTGACAAAGCGCGCTACACAGGCTGTGATTCAGACGCAAGCGAACTGGGGCGCGATCGAGCGCGTGGAGAAGGGCAAACGACTGGTCCGGTTGCGGGCCAGGAGCCTGAAGAACGACAAGATGGTGGCGTGGTTGGTTGAGTCCGCACTGCGCTACCAGCAGAAGGCCATCGCATTGGCGACCCTGCAATCATTGGCAGTCATCTACCCGTTCGCACTCGACCAGCCGCTCGGCTATGTGATGTCGAACAGCCAGACACTGGAGGTGAGATCGGAAGGCCCGAGCAACCAGTTCGTCGCGCTGCGCAGTGCGCTATGAGGGTCCGCACACCTTGCGCTTGATCGCTGGACCACTCAACAAGCAACTGCTGCAGAACCTGCTGTCGGAAGTCATTGAGCATTGCACCCGCGTTCGGGCGGCCGTCGCTTACGCCAACCGCGACAACCTGCAACTGTTCGAGGCCTGCGCAAAGCACCTGAAGCCACTGGAGTTCTTCGGTAGGTATGACTACACCGTGGCCGTCGATCCGGCGGTGCTGAAGTGGTTCCTCGACAAGGCCAGCCCGAACTTCGACTGCAAGCTGGTGCCCGACATCCTGCATGCGAAGGTCATCTGGTGGGTGGATGCGGGCGCGTACATCGGGTCCGCCAACCTATCTGACCGAGCCTGGATCTCGAACATTGAGGCAGGTACGTTCCTATCGCATGACGAGCTTGTTGAGACCGGCATGGAGCGGGAGCTTCTGCACTTCTTTGAGGAAGTTGATGACCGGGCGCGGCCACTGACCAAGGAGATCTACCAAGAGCAGCTGCGCCTTGCGGATCGCCGCTCAGACCTTGCAAAGCGCGACTATGGGGTGGAGCAGCAATTCGACAAGGACCGCTTGTTGCCGAAGAACCAGGGCCTGGTGTTCGTCGACACGAAGCGGTCGTCCGAGAAGCGCTTCCACAAGTTCGAGCAGGACTGGAACGACACGCTGCAGGTGATGCGATCCATCGCAGCCCGAGTCTCTGCACCAGGCGTCAAGCCGGGCTGGATCGACGCATCAGTCGCCCCAGGAGTTCAGGCTGACCAGTTTCTGCATGCCTACTACTACAAGCAGGTTAAGGAGGGTAACCGCCACCCCTACGAGGAGTTCTTCACCAGGAATTCGAAAAATCCGGAGCTGGCGCTGCGTGAGGCCTTGGAGTGGTGGCATGACGCCGACTTCGACCATTCATTCGAGGAACGCACGATCTACGAATGGTCGCCACGACTGCACGAGCTACTTGCCCGTGATCGAATTCTGAAGCTGAGCGAGGAAGAGTTCGTCGACGCCATTTCACGCGTCCATGCGGTCCGCGACCATGCCATCAAGCAAGAGAACGAGCATCTGGGTCTACCGGACAGTCCGCAGGCGGGCGACGACAAGGTCCAGAAGTTTGGTGAATGGCTCTGGCGGCAGAGGTCTCGCGAAGATAAGACGATGCTCGACCTGTTGAACTATGTCGTGTGGGGCAATGGAAGCGTTGCGGCCCGACTCTGGAACGCGATCCGCAGCGACCAGTGGGCAATCCCGCACATTGGCCTGAGCAGCCTCGGGGAAGTTGTCGGCTGGGCTCGCCCTGATGAGTTTCCGCCAAGGAACATGCGCACCAGCAAGGGGCTGCGGGCGCTTGGTTACAACGTCAGAATTGGTGTGTGAGGTCGACCACGACCAGCGTGACTTCGGCTTCCCGCCGCGCGATCAGCCCAGGGAGAGCCTTCCCGCCGCCATAAACCCATCGCCGCAATTCGGTGGCCGCTGCCAGCCAGTCCCGCTGGTTGACCCGTCGCCGCAGCGTCGATGTCTGCAGCCGCCCGGCGCCGAGGTTGAAAGTGAAGTCGACGATCGCCGCCAGCCGCCCCACTGGCTCGGTGGCCAGCACCGGGCAGAAGCGCAGCGTCGCATCGAGTGCGGTCACCAGGTCCCGCGCCAGGTAGGCTTCCCCCTCGGCCACCGAGATCGGCGGATGCGTCGGGTTGCAGAGATGGCCGTAGCCGATGGTCCAGAACCCGGCCGGACAGACGTAGGGATGGGCATGATCGGGATCGGACTTCGGCACGCGGTGGAAGCCCTCGAACCGCTTGGCCAGATCGACCGCTGTCTGCGGCACACCAGTCACGGCCGCACCCGGTCGAACACGCGACCAAGGAACCAGAAGTTGAGCACGCCGGCCCACAGCGCTTGATCGGCCTCGGTCCAAGCGTGCAGGATCGCCGTGCCCCACGCCGAGCCAGCAGTGACGGCCGCCGCGAACGGCGCCGTCTTGGCCGCACAGTAGAGCGCCATGAACCAGTACGTGATCACCGGGCGAACGCTGGTCGACAACGCATCTGCCCACTTCACGCCGGAAGGCCGCCCCTGTGCGGAGACGGCTTCCTTCAACGCTTCGATGGCACCGTTGTTCCACGCCGCGTCGGCCGCCGCGCCGATCTCGGCCATGCGCTGTGCGCCACGCAGCTTCTCGAACTCCAGCGCCTTGTCCTGCATCGCCAGTTCATGGCCACGCTCGCCCTGGCGATCGAGCCACTTCAGGATCTCCGGCGCTAGTCGGAAAACGCCGCCCAGGAGTCCCCCGAGCAAGGTCTCGATCATTGGGCGCCTCCCATCAGTTTGAGCTTGATGGCGACTCCGACCATCAGTGCGGCCAGGATGCCCGTGGTCACGAGCTTGATCACGGTCCGCCAGGCCGTGCGCCGGGCGTCGCGCAGCGCATCCAGGAGATCGCGCAGATCGCGGATGTCCTTCGCGGCACTCCCGTTTTCGAGCCCGAGCTGGGTGAGGCAGCGCTCGGCGCCGCGCTCTGCAGCACGGTCGAGCAGTTCTTCGAAATCCTCCTTGCGCAGCAGGAGCATGTTTTCCACGAGGGCGGGTTTGTCGGCTTCGGTCATTTGCGTTCTCCAGAAATGCGAAACCCGCCGGATGCGCATGCATCAGGCGGGTCTCAGGGGTTGAATCAGTGAATCAGGTCGACTTCAGATCTCGATGACCTCCACGGGCAGGCTTGGCGCCGTGCCCTCGATGACGTCGTCGCGAACGAAGACGCGTGCCCCCAGGGTGGAGGTGCCGCGTGCTTTGATGAGGCCGCCGCCGGGCAACTGAACCGTGACCACGCCCGTCGCAACGTCGATCACTGTCCCGGCCTGCAATGGGGGCTCCGGCATCAGTTGCCGGAACTGCTCGTAGAGGTTATGCATAGCCCTGGACTCCCAGCGTCTGCCAGACCTCGGGCATGCCTGCCTCGATGTGCGTGGCGCGCACGATGCCCAGCCGCGTCACGGTGCCGTCCTGGTACTCGACGAAGGCACCCGGCTGAATGATCCCGGTCTCAGCCAGCACGGGCAGTCGCAGGCTGACTTCGATCTGGTGTCCGGTGTCAGCCAGCACGTCGAGGCCGCGTTGGCGGGCAGCGGCGACCTCCGTGATCAGACGGTCGACTACCATCGGCGCAAGGACGTTGCCGGCCGTGCCTGCACGGGTCACCTGGCCCAGCACCCCGGCGTCCTGGCCCGACACGAAGACCCGGTTGTAGGCGGGCTTGTCGATCCACCGCAGCGACTCGCGGGACACGGCGTCCACCGGGAGCCCGAAGTCCGGCGTGACCGTCCCCCACTCCCAAGGCGCCACCGGGTAGCGGTGCCGCACCCGAAAGCTCTGGTTCGACGGGTGGGGAACGAGGTAGCCCCCGGCGGCGCTGGCGATCGTGGTCAGGGCCTCGATCCAGGTGCCCTGGTGGGCGAAGGCGCCAGCCGGCACATTCCAGTCCGTCAGGCCCCAATCCACGGTCCAGCCCAGCGGGATGCCATTGACCGTCAGGACGTCGTCCATCAACTGGCGAGCGGTGCGACCCTCGGCATTTGTGAACGGCAATACGGGCGCATAGGGCGCCGCCAGGACGGCGTTTCGCCCCCGGCCCGACACCCTGATGCTGGCGTCCCCGAAAGCTCGCTCGCGGCTGATGCCTTCGGCGAACACCCGGAAGTCGGTCCCGTTGATCCGGGCGAGCAGTTCGACCGGTCCGGCCGGGTTGCCTGGGGCGACCAGGCCTTCTGCCTTGGCCGGCAACGAAGCCTCGAAGCCCCACGCCCAGGATGCTGCGTCCAGCGACAGCGACAGGCTGTAGACCGGCACTGGTGCCCCATCGGACACCCGGTACAGGGTCACGTCATTGATCACGAAATACACCCTCCGGACGGGCACCACGATCGACTCGCCGGGCGGCGTCGTCGGGTCGGTGCCCCTTTCGCAAACGAACAACAGCGCCCCGTCCGTGGCCGCCATGGCCGCGAACAGCAGGTGGGCGCTGGGCAAATAGCAGGGCTCGGGCGTCGGCGGCTGCGGGACCACCCAGATGGAAATCCCCGGCGGCGGCGGAACGGCATCCTGAAACCTGCCGCGCCAGCCCCGGCGGTCCGGCGTGGCATTCTGGAAATCCGATCCCTGCCGGGCCGTGCGCAGCCGCGCGTTCTGCCATGGCCCCATGCGCGAGGCACGCTTGGTGCGATCTCCGTCCTGGTGGCGGAAATAGGTGCTGTCGCGCACCGGTCCCGCCCCCTGAAACGCGGCCCACTGACGCATCGCCATCGCGGTGCCGTCCTGGTAGCCGAACCACGTCCGGTCGACCAGTGGCTGTGCCGATTGAAAGAGCGTCCAGCGACGCTGTGCCGTCGGCACCAGTACGGCAGGCAACCGGTGCTCGATACCTTGCTGCGCACCCGACGCGCACTCCCATCGGTTCTGCCAGCCATCGCGTGAGGCCAGCGCGTCTTGCTGGCTCTGGGCGGCACCACCCTCGGTCCGGTTGGCGACTTGCCACCCTTGCCGCGACTGTCCGACCGTCGGCCGCTGGGTGTGGGAAAGGTAGTTCACCGTTCCGGAGAACACGACGCCCGGCAGGCTCGCTCCCTCGCCAGTTCCCAGGTTCAGCGGCACACTCGGCCGCAGCACCAGGGACCGAACGCTTAGTCCCGGAAGACTGGCCAGCAGCTCCGCCCGTGCCGGGGGCAGGAACTTGATGGTGACCGTCGGCAGCGGCAGCCCGGCCGACAGTCGGATGTCGTCTCGGGGCGCCACATAGGTCGCACCGAAGACGAGGTGGGCGTCAGTCGCTGCGGGCTGATCAAAGACCAGATCGACCAGTGGTGGCCCGATCTCCGCATTCGCCTGCACACCGGGAAGCGCCGCCTGCAGCGTCGCCGCAATCGGATCGGCTGGCACGGACTACCCCAGGATGGCCGATACCAGTCGCGCGTCTCCGCCGAGGTACAGGTTGGTGCTGGCAAGTTTCACGTCGCCGGACCCGTCCGTGCCAGTGCAATCCAGATCGAGGGCGGTCACGTCGTTGCCATTCACCAGGCGCGCCCAGGTGGCAATGCCGGTGGCGGTAATGAGGCCGTCCTCTTGCTGGGTCAGCGTCAGCAGTCCCGCCGCGACCGTGCCCGCGGGCTTGGTCAGCTTGATCTCGACCAGCATCACGCTGCTGGGAAGCGTCGCGGGCGTTGCCGGCCGCGTGCCACCGTAGATCCGCAGGCGTGCCGGGTTGCTGCCCGCGTCGAGGAAGGCCAAGGTGCCAGCCAGGCGTGCCTCGTTGTGTTCGACAGTGATGGCAACGGTCATGGCATGACGTCCGGACGAAGGTTGTCGGCGATCACCGCGCGGTACATCTGCTTGTAGTCGTAGCTGACGACCGTGTAGCGCTGGTCGCGATCGAGATAGTCGAAGTGGTAGTCACCGCCCGTGTTGCTCCAGGTCTCGGCAACCAGCGTGTTGGCGTTCTCGCTCAGCAGCAGCACGCGGCGCACGAGCGGCTGGTTCGGAATGCCTTTTTCCTTGACGGTCCCGACGATCCGACCGTGACCACTGAAGTGGATGTTCTTGCGACCTGCGCCGATGGCGTGGAAGTCGAAGTCATAGCCGCCCACGCGATTCCAAAGCTCAGACGCCGGGCTGTTGCGACGTGCGAGGTCAGTCGTCGCGGTCACACCGATGTTGGCGTCCGGGCTGGGCAGCACCGATGTGGACCCGCCCGACAGGTGAACCAGCGTGCTGTCGGAGTTGATCGACACACTGGCCGGGAAGGCTGGCAATCCTGACGGGGTCGCGCCCGCGATGGCATGCACGCGAGCCGTCGCGCCATAGAGGAACACACCGGGAACGAGCTTGCCCCGGTAGGTGGCGTCCGCCACTTGGAACATCAGCACGCCAGCGGCCTTGAACTGGATCAGCCGCGACCAAGGAACCCCACCGGCGTCGAAGGCGCCGACGATGACCTCGCAACGCAGGATCATTCGCTGACCGACGTTGAAGGTCGGGGCGACGCCGACGATGCCAGCGATGGGTGTGGCGCCGTCGTTCAGACCGCCAGTGACCGCAGCACCGTCACCGAAGCCGCTGTTCCAACGCGTCACACTCCACGCGCCGTCGATATGGGCGAAGCGATAGCCTTCAGAGCCATTGCCTGTGGTCATCCACAGACCCAGATGCTTGCGTGCGCTCGGGTCGGTCAGGAACTCGAGGTCCGCCTCAAACCAGAAGTCCCCGCTGGCCGTCTCGTTGAAGCGCAGGATCGACTGCGCATTGGGCGCGGAGATGTCGATGGCCTGCTGGCTGCTGTTGTAGGTTGCCGTCATGCTCCCCAGCGCCGTGGTGTACCCACCCCCTGGCGCCGTGGCAAAGGTGTCACTCAGCGGATACGTCACGGATCACCTCCAGGGCCCCGTGATGTCGAAGGCGATCTGCGCCCCTTCGGTCTCCGAGCTGTACTGCGTGCGCACCAGCAGAAACTTCTTCCCGGCCTGGCCCGCCACGTTGTCGACAATGGTCTGGTCACTGTAGGGACGGTCCTGCGGCATCCACAGCATGCCGGGCATGATCCCGCGCATGTGGCCGTCCTCCTGGCGCACGTAGGTCGGCAACAGCCACAGGCTGTAGTCCGCGCCGTTCGGGAACGGTGTCGGGCCGCGACCGCAGACCTGCTGGCTGTTGTTGGTGTTCAGGGACGTCAGTCCAAACCGCACCGGATTGCCAAGCTGCGTGTGGTTACGCAGCAGCGTCTTGCCGGTGAAGTCCAACGACATGCACAGCCCGTAGCCCCCGTTCTGCCCGGGATAACTCCAGTAGCTGCTCATGCCCGAGAAGTTGTCGTCTGCACCCAGAACCGTTGCGTAGTTGTCGCCGGCCTTGAAGCTGATGATGTCGCCAAAGCAGTACGAGTTGCGGCCGTACCAGCCATAGCCGGCGGCGTTGGTGCAGAAGAGAAAGAACAGACGGTCGTCACCGACGAGGACCCAGTTACGAGCACCCGCACCGCTGTCGCCATTGCTTTCGTACTGCGTGTTTCGGGCGTGATACCACTTGTACCAACCCCACTGACTGCCCGTGACCTGCTTCCAATTCTGCGTTGGGCTATTGGGGTCGTAAGGGGCCTGTGCGCCGACGATCGTGTCGATGTCGGACAGGTCCTCCACGATGCCGACGTTGGCCCACTTCGCCCAGGTCGTCGTGTAGTTCGGGGTCTTCAGGCTGTTGTCGATCAGCAGCAGGTTCTGCGGCGACTGCGGGTTCTTGCTGCGGTATGCCGCCTTGTTGGTCCCCGAGAACGGCTTCTCCCAACCCAGTGGCGCGACCTTGGCTGTGAGGCTGGTACTGGTGGTCGCGGGCGATGCCGGCGTGCCACTGACCGCGAAGGTAAACGTCGTGGTCGTGGTCGAGATCACTCGGAACTGGCCGTTGTAGTCGGCCTGATCGGCGCCAGCGATCTGCACGACTTGCTCGCGCTGGTAGGCGTGGCCCGTGCTGATCGTGGCCGTGGCGACGCCGCCAGTGCACGTCAGCGTATCAATGGCCTTCAGCGCGAAGCCGTTGATGAGGCAGGCGTCGAGCATCGTCACCAGATCGCCCCAGTTGTTGGAGATCTGCGGAGCGCCCGTCATTCCGCTGTTGAAGTATTTGACGGTGAGGTCGGTCATGTCGGTGGTTTCCTTGGTCGAACGGAGGAGGACGGCGCGCCATCAAGGCGTATCGACGTCCCCGCGAATGAGCAGCGTGAAGTTGTCGTCAGGCACCGACTCCGGGCCCTGCTGGACGGTGCGCACCACCCAGACCGGGAACTGCGCGCCGATGGTGTTGAAGCGCAGCACGTTGCCGGTCGCCCAGCCGTTGCCCCAGCCCAGTGCCGGCAGGTAGAAGTACGGAACGCCTGTGGCCGGGTTGTTGGGCGCGCAGTCGGTGCTGGTGTTGCCGGTGGCGATGACACCGACGTTCTCGCCAATCACCTCGAACGAGGTGCTATTGGTGAAGCGCACGATCCAGCGCTCGGTCAGCGCACCCCGGTTCGTGACCCGAATCGGGTACTGCGTGTTGTTGAAGGTCGCGGTCGCCGCCGAGCCAGAGATCGCGTCGGACCAAGCCCCGCTCCAGGACGCTTGATCGAACACCAGGCTCACGCGGGCGAAGAGGTCTCCGGCCACCAGTGCACTGGCCACGAAGCTCCCCGACGACGGATCACCGCCGGTGGCCAGCGGGTACTCGTGGGTGAGTGCGCGGGTGAAGCTAACTTCGCCGCTGATCTGGACATCGCGCACGACCGCCATGTCCTCGATCCGGTGCTCGATCGTCACCGGCTGGCTGTAGCCCGACACGCTCGTGAACGTGACGGTGCCGGCGTCGAGGTCCGTGGTGTAGCCGGTGTTGATCACCGCTCCGTCGTGCCCGACCACGCGCACACGCGACAGCCGGACTCGGCCGCAGTCGACCGTCTGGCCGTTGCTCACCGACGTGGTGATCTTTCCGGTGTGACCGACGACGGCGAAACCGCCCGGTCGGAAGATCGGCACTCGGCCGTCGCTGGGCAGGCGCACCGGATCGATGCCCAGCAGATCGGCATCCAGCGGCAGGTAGCTGTAGGCGACCGCGCTGTAGCGCAGGCTGGATGCGGCCACAGGTTCGGGCTTGAAGATCTTCCCGTCGCTGCCAACCGCCTCGGCCGCATACCAAGGCTCGGTCTCGTTGCCGGCGGCCGTGACCCGGGAGCCGAAGCGAACCCGTACCAGGCCGGTCTGGTAGTCGACGCTGCCAATGACCCCTGTTGCCGAGATCGCGCCGTCAATGCCAGCGGTGACGCTCTGCGTCCCACCCACAGCGCGGGCGTATTGGATTGACAGTGAACCGGGACGCAGCGGCGCCGCTCCTGTGCGGAACACGAACTCGCTGGAGATGTTCTCGCCAACGGTAGTCACGCAACTGGCGCGCGTGATGGCGTTGGTGGCCCCCGCCGTCCAGGAGGTGAGCGCCACATCGCCGGACAGGTAGTTGATCGTCCCGCGCGTCACCCAGCCACTGGTCGTGAACTCTCGCAGCGTTCCTTGGCCGTTGTCGCCCCAAGGTTGCGAGCCGCTGATAGACAACAGAACCGTGCCCGTCACGACCTGGGCATTCACGCCCGGCACCAGCTTGAACGCCGGCTGGAACTGGAATGTCTCGGTGTGATTGCTCGTCGAGCCCGCGCTGTTGTAGCGCAGCTTGACGTAACCCGACTCGTCGTTGGGGTACAGGGACGGGGCAGAGATGTACTGGATCCCAGAGTAGTTCAGCCGGTACATCATCCCCACACCCCAAGCCCAGCCGATGCTCTGTGCGCTGTAGCGCGGGCTCGGGATGCGGACCGTGACGTCGGGGTTGAACACAACCGCGCCGGTGGCGTAGTCCACCGAGCCGACAGCGCTGCCGTTGAGCAGCAGGTTGCCGGCACCGTCGTCGCGAGCGATCTGCGTCGGATCGACCCAGTTGTTGAGCCCGATGCCCATCTCCTGGATCTGCTTGAGCGTGTAGACGCCTAGGCCCGTAGTCTGGGTCAGCGTGTTCCACTCGACTTCGAGCGAGCCGGGCTCGATCGAGCCGAGCGCTGCAGTGACCGGCACCGAGCCGGACCCGTTGCGTGATGGGTGGGCGAAGGAGTCTTCCTGCTTCGGACCCGCCACGTAGTTGACCGTGAGCTGGGTGCCCACCGACGGCAGAACCGTGGGTGCGAAGTCGACACGGTGCTGCGCGACCGACAGCGATCCACTGGCCGCGCCGGACAACTCGCCCGAGGTCGCGGCCGTCGCCGTCTTGGTGCCGTTGAACTCCCAGGTGATCGACAGCGAACCCGGCTGCACGGCGAGGCCAGTGGGCGGATTGAGCACGAGGCTCTGCGACGCCTTGAGCGTGGTCGCGGGCTGCTGTGTCTCCTGCGTCGGTACGTTCCATGTGAGGATCAGCGAACTGCCGACGTCCGGCAGCGCGCCCAGGGTGACGACATAGGCTCCGGTGTTGCGATTGAAGGTGCCGGCGCCATAGCTCGCGTCCAGTCCCTTCAGCGAGCCGTTGCCGCCATCGGACAGGACATACCAGCGTCCCTGCGCCATGTAGCTGATCGAGAGGGTGCCGGGCTGGGCGATCGGCATCACCGTGCCGACGTAAGACTGGCTGCGGGACTCGGGTGTGATCGCCACCTCGGAGCTTTGCGGAGAGCGCAGGATCTGCGCCGCTGGCGTGTAGGTGATCGCCTTGGCGTTCGACATCGACCCGGAGTTGATGGTCAGGATGCCGTTGGCGTAGTCGATAGTGCCGATGGTGCCGCTGGCGGTCTTGAGCAGTCCCGCGTCATCGAAGATGGTGATGCCATCGGTCTGGATGGCAAGTGACCCCGGCAGACAGCCACCGGGAAGGTTGAACTTGATCGTCGTGGTCCACGCGTGGGTGGCGGTGTAGCTGACCGGACTCGCGCCAGGCACCGGAAGGCCGGCCGCCGCATAGGGCGGCACGAAGGAGATGGGCGTCTCGGTCTGGGCGCTGGGCACCAGCTGGGTGTAGATCGATGCCCCCTTGATGGTGAACGCACCCACGGCAGCGGCTTGTGTCAGCGGCACCACGCCCACGTAGGTGCCTGCGTCGGCGACCACGGTGTCCCGGACCTTGGTGCTGTTGGTGGCCCGGGTGAAGGTTCGTGTGGCCGGCGAGCCGGTGAAGTCGTAGCGCAGCGCGTCGCTGATATCGACGGTGACGACGGCAGCCTTGTAGTCCTGGTCGCTGTTGTAGGTGAAGGTGCGCTCAATCGACGACACAGCTGTGGCCCGGACGTACTGCTCCTTCTGGGTGGACAGTCCCTCGTTTTCGATGAGGACGAGCGTCTGGCCGACGTTGGGGATCGCGTCGGTCGTGCGCTGGAACAACTGGATCACCCGCTGGCCGGCGATGTGGTTCTCGAACAGGTACCCGGCCCATTCCGGTCCCTTGTTCAGGTAGGCCTCGATGCGGGTCTGAGCCTGCTCGCGGGTATCGAACGTCCGCTCGGTGGAGAACAGGGTCACGCTGACGCGCGGGTCCTTCGGTGGTTCGGCCACGATGACGTTGGCGCCGAAGTAGGTGTCGGTGTCATCGGTCTGGACCGAGACGAAGGACTTGCGCAGGTTGACCCGTCCGCCCGCGCGATCGAGTTCCGAGATGTCCGGGAAGATGGCGTTGGACACGCCGTCGACGATGGTGATCCCTGTGGGCGCACCACCCCCCTCGGGGACGTCGGCCATGACGGCGGACTTCAGCAGTTTCACGTCGCCGGAATGAATCGGCATCTCAAAGCTCCAGGAATTTCAGCGTCAGTCGGTAGAAGTCGGTGTCGGCCCGCGCCGGGAACCCCAGCACGGGCTCCGACTCGATCGGCGTCTCGGCGTGGCGGAAGGCCACCGTGAAGGACGGTCCGTCCGCCAGGGTCAGCGCGAAGCGCCCAGTGGTGGCGCCGACCGGGATGGACGCCCATGCACGCAGTTGCTCGACCGTCGCGCGGGTAACCCACGCCATGTCGGCGGCGCCCACCAAGGTGATCGGACGGCCTGCCTGCCGGGTCGCCGACTGGATCAGCAGCGCGCCCGTGATCAGGTAAGACGTGGATGCCACCGCCGGCGTCCAGGCGTGTTCATCGGTCCACAGCAAATCGTCGGGCAGCAGCAAGGCCACCTCGTCGGAGAGGTTCATCAGTTGCATGTTTTGGTTTTCAGACGGCCCTGGCGCGGGCCGTATCGAGGATTTGCAGCAGGCGCGACTCGTCTCGCGCGTCGATCGCGGCGTTGACCTTCCGGTCACCCGCAGACAACTCGACCCGCACCGTGCGCGTCGAGCCACTGTCGGCCGGCAGCACCGGGCGCGAAGCGCCGCTGACCCAGGCCGACGACGGTTGCACCAGCCCGCCCGTAGCGAACCCCTGGATGCCCGCCATCGCACTCCCCGCCAGAGCTTGCGCAGGAGCGCTCAGGTTGTTGATGGCTTCGAAGAACCCGGCGCCGAAACGCGACACCGCATCCTTGTTGACCACGTACTCACCGGGCGTGAGCATCGCGGGGATGGTGTCGGATTTCGCGACACCACCGCGCCGGAAGAACTGCCCCTGGTTCTGCTCCATGTAGTCGATCAGGTCGCGCTCCAAGTCCTTGCCCCAGAGCAGCGGCTGCGCCATCGCCTGACGCCAGGTCTGCTTGATGCGCTCGAGCTGGCCCCGCTCGTTGGAGGTGAGTGTCTTTCGCCCGATGAAGTCTTCGATGGCGCGCCGGTCCTGCTGGGCCTGCTTGCCGTAGCTCTCCATCGTCTTCCAGCGCATGTCCAGGCTGACCGACGCACCGTAGTTCCACTGGAGCCAGTTGGTGTACTGGTTCATGCCGTCCAGGCCGAGGTCAATCATCTTTAGAGCTTCAGCCGCCTCGCGATTGCGCTTGGGTCCACCGTCGCCGTTTCCTGACGTACCAAGTCGGCCCAACACAGGACCGCCAGTTGCGAATCGGGCCACGCCAACCGCAGCGGCCGAAGTGCGCGCCATATTGGCCAGGCGCGACAACGCCGTCCCGCCGTACTTCTGGACGGCAGCTTTGCGGATCACGAAGGCGCCGGCGTCCAGCGTGCGCGGTACCGTGTCCTGGTTGCCGGAGCCGGGGACCGTGCCGCCACTCATGCGCGCAAACACAGGTCCCACACTCCCGCCTTCAGCGAAGCGACGGATGCCGCTACCCACCAGGCCGCCGGTGGCGTTCACCTCGACGCGCTGCACGTAGATCGTGTGCGTGCTGGAGGTGTTGGCGCCGTTGAGGCTCATCACCTCGGCGCGGGCCGCATCGGCATTGGTACTGATCTGGTGCCGTGACTCGGTCTGGATGCGGTCGAGCGCGCGGATCATGCCTTCGACGTTGGTGATCGAGGCCTGCGCCTTCTCGGTGGCGACCTTCAGTTCCAGTTGCGAGTTCTGGTCGGCGTAGGTCTTCAGGCGCGCGAGTGCGTCTTTCGCCTTGGAGACGTCGGCATCGACCGGGAGCGTCTTTCCTTCCTTGAGCAGCTGCTCGTACTGCTGCAGCTTCTTCTCAGCCTCCTGCAGATCGGCCTGGATCGACAGCAGCAACTGCTTCTCGGCCACTGCCTTGTCGAGGTCGGCGATCGCCTTGTCGAACCGCGCCGTGTCGGCGTCGATGGTGACCTTGAGCCCATCCTTGAGCTTGGCCGTGATCTGGTCGATCTGGGTCTCGGTCTGGGTCAGCGTCTCTCGGATCTGGTCTCGGGCCGTCAGCGCCGACTGCGCGGCCGTCTGGTGCGCCTTGGCTTCTGCGTCCAGCGCCTTGTTCAGGATCTCCTCGGAGTCACGAATGCGCTGGATGGCCTGATAGACGCCGTCCTTGCCCTGCGCGATCGCCGTGTCGGCGTCCTTGGTGCGCTGGGCAAGCTCCGCACGCAGTTGATCGGCCTGACGCATCAACGCGTCGGCCTTCTCGTACTCTTGCCGGCGGTAAGCCTCCCGCGACTGCGCCTCGAGTTGGGCGACCTGCGAGACACTCTGCTCTGACTGCTTGCGGGCTTCCTCGGCGCGCTTGGCCTCGTTCGTCTGGCTGCTAGCAACCTGCGCCGCCAGGTCCATCGCCTTCTGCGCGTACTGGCGGGCCTGCTCCAGTTCACCAGCAGCCAGCGCGTCGCGGGCCTTGGACTGGTACTCGTAAATCTGGCGCTTGCGGTCCTCGGTCGCCTCGACCTCCGTCATGCCTTGCCGGAGGATCTCGCGGATGCGCTCCTCCGTCGTCATCGACAGCAGGCGCTTCTCCTCCTCAATGCGCTTGATCTCCGCCAGGTGGCGGTTCGCCTCGGCGTTGAGTTGGTCGATGTGCTGACGGTACTCGGCCGCCGCCTGCACCATGGTCTGGCGCTTGGTCGCCAGGATCTCGTTCTCGACGCGGGTGACGTTGGCCGATCGTTCCTGCTCGGTCTGGCCATCGCGACGGGCCGCATCGATCCGTGCTTTGGACTCATCGTCGATGAGCTTGAGCGTGTCGGTCGTCGCTTGTCGGCGTAGCGTGGTCTGCTGGGTCAATGCATCACCAAGCAACTGCGTCGACTTGGTGATCAGCGCCGTTTCCGACTGGGTCTTCAGTTCGAGCGCTGCCTGCTCCTGTTGGTAGCGCGCTTTCACCGCCTCGATCTGCCGCTGCAGGTTGGCTTCGACGATCGAGGTCAGCTCCTTGTAGGCCTCGGCCATCTTGGCGGTCGAATCGTTGACCACCTGAGTCGCCTTGCCAACGGCCTGCTCGACCTCGCCCAGCCGGGACTTGAGCTTCTCCAGGGCCGTGTGGACAGCCTCGACACCACGCCCCACGGCCTCTTGGGTGCCCTGGCGCACGGCTTCCAGCCGCTTGGCGATTTCCTCGGCGGTGGTGCCGGCGGTATTCATCGCGGCCTTTGCGGCCTCGGACCCTTTGGCCGCATCGGCGTACATCTCGCCGAAGATGCGGTTCATCTCGGCCAAACGGGCTTCGTGGCGCTTGGTGGCTTCTGCGATCGTGTCCGAGGTGAAGATCGCTGCAAAGGCTTCCCAACGGTACTGAAGCTGCTCGACCGCCTTCACCAGCACCTCGACCATGAAGATGCCGGCCTTGCGCACGATCTCGAACTTCTCGGACAACCACGTGCCGATCTCCCAGCCGACCAGAAAGGCCCCGAGGACCATGAAGGCCGTCTTGAGCACACCGACGGTGGCGACCGCCGCCGAGACTGTGAGGTTCGCCGTGGCCCACGCGGATGCCGTGGCGTTCGCCGCCAGAACCGCCGCCGCGCCGGCCGTCTGCCATGCCGTCACCAGGGCAGGCAGGAAGCGGTAGATCAGGACGGCCAGGCCCACGTCCTTGATCACGGTGAGCCACTTCATGACCGTGTCCATGTTCTGCGCAAGCCAGGTCAGCGCCTCGGACAGCTTCTTGGTCATGCCGGTGGACTCGTCCATCTTCTGTACCCACTGCCCGAAGGCATTGCGCACACGCTCGATGGACTGCGACACCGTGGCGGGCATGCTGGCGTACTCCGCCGCCAGCTTGTCCTTCTGCGACAGCAGCGCCTGAACCACAACGTCGGCCGTGAGACGCCCTTCTTCGGCGAGCTTGCGCAGCCGCCCAATGGGCACGTTCAGTCCGTCGGCCAGAGCCTGCGCCAGACGAGGAGAGTTCTCGACGACCGAGTTGAATTCTTCACCGCGCAGCACGCCCGCTGCCAGCGCCTGGCCGAACTGCAGGAGAGACGCCTGCGCTTCGGTGGCACTCGCGCCGGAGATGCGCAAGGCCTGCGAGATGCTCTCGGTGATCGTGAGGGCGTCCTTCTGCTCGCCACCCAGCATCCGCACCGACTGCTGCAGCTTGCCGTACAGCGCAGTCGTCTCCTGCAGCGGGACACCCATGCGCTGTGCGATCTCGAAGAGCGCAGCCTGGGCGACCTTGTATTCATTCGTCCCGGCCGTGGCCAGCTTCAGGCGAGCGCCCATCTGGTTCCATGCGTCGGCCAGTTCGATGACCTCGCGCAGGCGGCCCGCGAATTCGAAGGCCGCCAGGAAGGCCACCAACTGCGTCTTGGCGCGGCCGAACTGCTCGGAGAACGCCGAGACACCGGCTTTCACCTCCGCCAGACCATTGGTGGTCTTCTCGCCGACGGTCTTAGCCGTGGTGGACAGTTCGCCCAGACTGCGCTCGGCCGAGGCGACGGCGCGCTTGAGCCCGTCGTCCGCTCCTTCGAGTGCGACAAGAATGGAAATCCGATTGGCCATGGATCAGTCGACCGCGCGCAGTTGCTTCTCGATTGCTGCAGACAGGCGCGGCACGCGCGTGGCGACCATGCGCTCGATGTCCAGGCGCTTGCGCAACACCACCTTAGGCACGAGCACGGCGATCGGAATGTCGGCACCGCGCTTCAGACGTTTGACGCCTTCGGCCTTGCGGTAGCGTCGCTTGAACCCCGAAAGCGTGCGGTCGTATTCCTGCAGGTTCTCCGCCATCAAGACGATGTTCCCCTTCGAGTTCTTGATGAAATAGGCATTGCCGCCACGCATGAGCTCGGCGATCTGCGCCTTGAAGCGCTTGCGCCCCACGCGACCATGCAGCGGGATCAGAAGGCGCCCGGCGATGACGCCGCCGGTCTCGTGGATCCGAGACCAGGGGATGCGGGAGCCGACATAGAGCGCCGGATAGCGGTTCGGATCCCGGTCCAGGACCTTCGCTGTGAAGCCCTTGATGAAGGACTTCTTGACCACCGCCATCTGACCAGCCACCTCGGCGCGCACGTCCTGGCGCAACTCGCTTGCCTCGGCGGCCATGGCCTGCGCCACGGCCTTCTGCACCTTGGCGCGGATCTCCCCGCCCCAACGCCGCAACTGCGCTTGCCCAGCGGCACTGTCGATCCGGATGGAGACCTTCACGACGGCTGGGCCCGATCGACGAGGCGGTCGAGGGTCTGGTCCAGCTGCCGCGCGTCTCCTCGCGCACCGATCGCGATGAGCGAGAGCGCACGGGCATCGCGCGCCGCATCGGAACGCTCGCACGCCGCGACGAATCCTCGCACCTGCCCCAGCGTGTAGTCGAGGATGTCGGGCATCCGGTGACCGTGCTCGATCAGGTGCTGGACGGCGTCGAACCAGCCGCCACCTGCGGCAGCTTCGTGGTTGCGAATAGAACGTCGAGCTTGGGGATCACCTGCCGGGTAAAAAAATCGGCGTTGACCTCGATCACCTTGGCCGCCAGCAAGATGGCCTCGTCCGCAGCCAGATCATCGACCCAGCCGCGAGGCTTGCCGACCGCAATCGAGATCGCCGACAGCAAGTCCTCGCCGCGTTCGCCGAACAAGGCCAGCCAGTCGATGTCGGTGGCGGTGATCTGATGCATGACTGGCGAGATCGCGCGCAGGAAGGCCGGCATCTGTCCGACCTTCAGCGGCTTGATGGCCAGCGTCTCTCCGGCCACAGACACGCTCGTCGCGGTGGGGATCAGGGTATCCAGATCACTCATGGCCGCCCCTTACAGCTGCACGATGCGACCGAACTGGCCGAGCACCGCGTCGTAGCCCTTGGTCGTGTCGGCCAGCAGCGAGCCTTCCAACTCGAACTTGTTGTAGTCGTCCGAGATGAAGGAGATCTCCTTGAGCGGATCGAAGGCCACGCGATACAGCTCGACCAGGACCTTGGCGTTGCCCTGGGCGGTGTTAATCCCCTCCAGGCGCAGGAAGCGCTCCGGCAGCGCCTGGGTGAAGATGCCGATGTCGGTGACCACGCCGTAGGCATAGGCCGCCTTGAAGGGCGCGGTGAAGCCGGTGGTGTCCAGGAATTGGACGGCACCGAAGTCCAGGTCGGCGGTGTAGTGCGTGCCAGCCGTGAGCGTCGCCGGTGTTCCGGCCGAATCGGTCACCACCAGGCTCGACACCCTGGGGTGAGCGAGGAAGTAGCGGTCGCCGACGACCGGCGTGTCACCGCCAAAGGGCTCGGCCGTCACCGACCCAGCCGTGCCGACGACGTGGTTGCCATACAGGGCGAGCGCCAGGTTCTCCTTGGTGAACTCCTCGATGGTCAGCTTCACGGTCGCCGACTTCTGCTTGACCATCCGGTGATCCAGCGAGCGCTGACCAGTCTGGCTTTCGTAGTGCTCTAGAACGTCGGTCTTCAGCGACAACTTCAGTTCGGCCACGTTGCCGGGCGAGCGCACCTCGATCGGCAGACCGGCGGTGTCGCGCTTGCCGAGAAACACTCGGCCTTGAAAACTTGCATAGGTGCTCATTGCTTGGGTTCCTTACGTTGAATGGGAGAAAGGTCGACGGATGGGTCGGTGGGAGTCCGGACGGGCTTCGGCTCCCGCGCGGCGATGTCGTTCGCCAGCAGCCATTCGGCGGCGTCTGCGTCGACCTCGATGCGGTCACCGGGTCCGTAGGACTTGCCCGCGTGCGTGTGCGGGCGCGTCAAAACGAGTCGGGTCATGGGTGTCATCCTTGGGTTGCCAGGTCTTGGGCCAGCGTTCGGTAGGTGATGCGGTAGCGCGCGGGAATGGAGGCGGCGACGGCATCGGCGTCCTCCACCTCCCACTCGCATTCCTGCTCACGGATCCCGAGCGCGAGTCCGCCCAGATTCACGTCGGACATCAGGGCGGCGTGGGCGGCAGTCAGCAGTCGGTCTGCCTCCGTCTCCGGAACGATGGGAGGTACCGCACGGGCCAGGGCCACGATGCGAACCGTCAGCTCTCGGGTGACGCGGTCATTGGCACGCTCGGTAATGGAATCCGTCTCGGGGAATACCACCAGCGCCGGGCACTGCTCGCGTGTGACTGCCACCGACGGCGACCGATGGACCGTGGCGCCCTGGACCTGCGCTGCCGGACGAACGGCCTCCATCACCGCCAGCAGGATCTGCTCGCGGATCGAATTGCCATCCATGGCTCAGACCCGGGTGAGTCGTGCGCGCCGCTCGGTGCCGTCGCCCACGGCCCGAACCTCACGCACCAGATAGGTCGCCGACCCGATCTGGACTTGCTCCTGGGCTGCCAAGCCCGTGAACATCGATGCCGGGAATGTCATGGCGTACTCGGTGCTGACGGTCAGACCATCCAGGAGGGATTCGTCCGGACAGGAAAATCCCACTGAATGCGACTGGGTCACCGATCCGTCCGACGGGCGCCAGACGCAAGCCTGGAGCAGGCCAGCGCTGGCTGCCGCCGCGTAGACGGTTTCGACCAGGCCCATGGATCAGGCCGCCGTGAGCTTGACCAGCACGCCGGGGCGATGGCACATGGGCAGCGGGTTGGACTGTGTGTGCAGGTCGGTTCCCCGGTCGAACTTGCGCGGCTCCTGCTTGGCGTAGATCGCCTGCCCCAGGGTGTTGGCCGTCTCGTTGAAGTCGGCCGGCGCGAAGTACGTGCCGAAGGTATCCACCGTACCCATCGGGAAGGCATGGGCCTCACCGGCGGCGATGAAACGACGGCTGGTGCCGTTGACGTCCGTCGCCTGGCCACGGTACTCCTCGAAGGTCACGCCGCCGAAGGTGAATCCGGCGCGCATGTCGTTGATGAGCACCGCGCCCTGCTGCCAGTAGGTGAAGGCGTCCTTGACCTTGGGGTGGTCGGTCAGCGCATCGAAGAACTCTGGCGAGCACAGCACCCGGATGCCGGTCATGAACTCGCCCTTGAGGTTGTCCTCCAGATGACGCAGCACGTCGGCGCACTTCTTCTTCACGTTCGACGAAGCATTGCCCAGATCGAAGCTGACGACCGCCGGCGAGATGCCGAACTCGTCGTACAGGTCGTAGATCACCGAGCCGTCGGCGTCGAGGATCACGCCCTTGAGCGCGCCCATGCGCAGGTGCTCCAGCGTGATGGCGTGCTTGTTGCGCATGGTCTCCAGATGCCGAGCCATCACACCGGCCACCGACTCCATCTCGGTCTCCGAGCCGAAAGCGCGAATGCCCTGGACCTCTTCGGGCAGGACCACATCGTCGTGCGGGATGTGCGGGATCACGAACGAGCGCACCTTGCGCTTGCCGCGTGCGCCGACCGTACCCGGGGCACCCGGGGGCAGCGTCGGCAACAGGTTGAGCACGCCGTTCTGCTCCTCGACGATGACCTGGCGCGTGCGCACCGGCTTGGCCGGGAACAGATCGAGCGACTCGAGGCGCCCATAGCGGTTGGGGATGACGTTGATGGCGGAGGTCAGTGCCGCCATCGAAAACGCCGGGGTGTTGAACGGGTTGTTCATGTTCAGGATTCCTTTCAGGCGGACTGACGAATGAGGATGCCGCGTGCTTCCAGTGCGGCGATGGCGGCGACCTTGTGCTCGGGCGTGATGCCCGAAGGCCAGACGACGGCCTGTGATGCGACGACGGCGTGGCGTGCGAGCAGCAGGACGTTGTCGCGCTCGATCAGGCTGGCGTCGCAATCGCCCAGCAGGATCCCCACGGGCGACTCGGTGCCGTCGGTCGCGTCCGGCTCATAGCGCTTGATCTTGGAAGTCGCGGCGACGCGGCCGACGACGGCGCCGAGTTCGAGACGCTGCCCAGCGGCCACGGTGACGACGTCACGCGAGTAGTTGAGGCAGTCCTCCTCGTACTTGAGGAGATCGCCGAGGTTGAGAGGTTCGTTGAGTGCAGACATGGCTTCAGTCCTTTCCAGTGAGTTTCTTGACGGCCTTCATGAGAGGGTTCTGCTCCGGCGATGCGGCAGTGGCAGCAGCGTCCGGGTGGATCAGGGAACTGATCTCCGTGCCCTGTGCCCGACCGGCCAGGAGCGTCTTGCGGACGTGCGCGACGCTGGCGCCTTCGCTGAGGAAGGACAGCGTGAGCCCGGGCTGGCCAGCGAGCTGGCACAACTCGGCGATCGCCACGGCATCGGCGCGCACTTGGGTGACGGCTGCGTCCACCGCAGAAGTGACGTTGTTGCCGACGCCGCGCTCTTGCGGCTGGACTGCGGGGTCGGCGTCAGTGCGGTCCGGTTTGTCGGGGACGAGTGCCGGGTCTTCCGGCGCGTTGGTTGGCTCCGGAGGGAGTCGGTCGATGGCGTTCTCATGCATCGCGGTTTTCTCCATGGGGTTGGTTGAAAAGAGCGCCCCTTTGGAGGTGGGCGCGAGAGGGGAACTGTTGGCAGCGAGGAACTTCAGGCCGGACGTCGCAGCGTTCGTGGCGAGGTAGGACGCGAAGTCGACCAACGCTGACTCGGTGGTGCCAAGCCGATCGGCCAGACCCACGCTGATCGCGTTGGGGCCGAAGTACAGACCGGCTTCGGTGGCACGCACGGCCGCCGCTTCGAGGCCGCGCATCGTGGCCACGTGATCGACGAAAAGTCCGTACAGGCGATCCACCTCGGCCTGCAGCAGCGCGTAGGCATCGGGGTCGAGCGGCTCGTGCGGCGAGAAGTCGTTCTTGTGCGCACCCGCCGTCACCGCCGTGAAGCGGTAGCCGTCCTGGGCGTCGCGAGCCGTCTGATCGACGTGCATCGCGATCACGCCAATCGATCCGACGCCGCCGGTCTGGCTCACGTAGATGCGCGAGGCCGCGCTGGCGATCGCGTAGGCGGCCGAGAAGGCGGAGTCGCTGGCCACAGCCCACACGGGCTTGACCGCATTGGCAGCGCGGACCCGCTGCGCGAGTTCGAAGACGCCACCGGCCTCGCCACCGGGCGAGTCAATGTCCAGCAAGATGCCGGTGATCGAAGCGTCGACCAGCGCCGCATCCAGCATGGCCGCCACTTGGCCGTACGACGTGAGGCCCGACGCAGCGTCGAGGCCGAGGGACCGGCGCACCAGCGTGCCGTAGACCGGAATCAGCGCGATGCCAGGGGCGGCGCCGACGTTCGCCCTGGGCGCGGGGACGGCGAGGGCTTCCTTGGCGGTAGGCCACTGGACGCGCTCACCGAGGACCGAAAGGATGACGTCGAGCTTCGAGCGGACGAGCAGAAGCGGCGTCCCGTACAGGCGGGACGCCAAGTGGGGCAACAACATGTCAGGTGCCTTGGGTTAGGGCGTCCGCGTTGGCGGACGCGAGATTCGAAGACCCGGGGTTCGCGCCAGATGCGGGTCCCTGGTCATGGCGAGGGTCGGTGTCGAGCACCAGCCCCCATGCGTCGGCTCGAGCGTTGTCGGCGGCGATCTCGCGATCGACGTCTTCAGCGTCGTAGCCGTTGGCAGAGATCGCCTCCGAGCGGCTCATCAGTCCGGATCGGATGGCTGACTTCATCGCCTCGGTTTCCTTCAGCGGATCCACCCACTGCCAGCCCTGCGGGATCCACTTCACGGCCAGCCACTCCCGACGACGCGCCGATCCACCACGCAGATAGCCTGGCAGAACCAGCGCGCCTTCGAGGACGGCCTGCGCCATCCATGCCGCCCAGATCGGGCGGCAGAGCTGATGCACGATCACGCCGTGCTGGAGGTGCTCCACGCGACGCCGAAACTCCAGCAGGCCCGCACGGATGGACGAGTAGTTGACCTGCGTGAGGTCTCCGGTCAATTGCTCGTAGGTCACGCCCATCGCAGCGGCCACCGCCCGAAACTGCATGCGCAGGAATTCCGAGTACGAGCCACCGACATCGGCCGGCTGTGAGAACTTGATGTCCTCGCCGGGCTCCAAGATCTGCATCGTCCCCGGCTCCAGGCCCGAGAGCGCCACGCCGCTGGCATCGGCTGAGCCTTCACCGAGCAGGCTGTCCTCTGGGGACAGGCGGGTGATGAAGCCGGCGAACATGGCAGCCGTCTTCTTGCGCACCAGTTCAGCGTCGTCGTACTGGTCCAGCTCGTGGAGCTTCACCAGCGCCCGTGCCAACCAGGGCTCGCCTCGGATCTGGCCCGGGCGCAACGGCCGGAACATGTGGATGATCTCGGACGCATCGACGCGCACCGTGCTCATGCCACCATCACCGGACATCGGCGCGAGCATCCCGTCCTGCGGGTGGGATCGATACAGGTGGTACGCGACCCTGCGACCCAGCCGATCGAACTCAATGCCCGCGCGCACCAGGTTTCCGTTCTCGGCCGTGGTGTTGAGCGTCACCGGCAGGTGTTCGGGTTCGAGCACCTGGATCTGCAAGGCAACGGGCAGACCATCCTCCGGGCGGCGATAGCGCAAGCGCACCAACACCTCGCCGCCTTCGAGCATGGCGCGGCAGGCCATGGCCTGCAGTCCGTAGAAGTCGGTCAGGCCCGCCGCATCCGCATCCTGGGTCCAGTCCCTCCACAGCGATTGAATGGACTCACGGGCTGCGGCATCACCCACCATGGACTGCGG